>Ga0209628_10001830_pt1 | contig 14092 bp, 10 predicted proteins | sample TergutCu122P4_FD_187285 | JGI IMG/M metagenome (GOLD analysis project Ga0209628, IMG submission 187285) | Cubitermes ugandensis P4 segment gut microbial communities from Kakamega Forest, Kenya - Cu122 P4 (SPAdes) (version 2) | ecosystem: Host-associated > Arthropoda: Insects > Digestive system...
ACAATCTTATCCATGTCCATCCTTGAGTGTGGTGTCATATTACGGCAATTCAGCTCATGCTCGCTCTAAACTGCTCATGTACTTCCTTCAGGGTGATAAGGTAATACACATCAGTGCTTGGCATTCATGTCATGTATAGTGCTTGGAACCCTAAGGACAACTATGACATGAGTGTGAGTGTTTTTGTAGTTCAATTTAATGGCTTTATGTCACTCACAAGTTAGTTTGAAGTTAAGTACAGATATTAACATTACAGAAACCACATTTTCCTGCCAGTTTTAATATGTATGTGATAATCAATAATTGTTTAACAGCTGTCAAAGTTTCAAACTTCTCTGGCCATTATCTCCGTAACAGTTCAAATTTGGATATAGGTGTTTTTTGTTATATCGGTATACTTTAACATAAGGAACACCCTCCCAAAGTCTGGCATATTCCTTCTGGGACACCCTGTATATGTATATATGTACTTGATAAAGTGTCATTCAGTCATTAAACTTTGGAGCGTGTGGGGACTTGTGCCACAATTTCATAGTGCCTCAGGAGAAGAGTCAGTTGTTTGGAAAGGCAGTAGTAGAGTGTTTGAGCCTAAAATCTGCTTCAGTATTGAATCTGGCCATGTTGATTCTGTCCTAGGTGTTTGACATACTGAAGCACATGCCAAGGGTGAAGTTTGTCAATTTAAGTTTTAACACCCTAACAGAACAACTTGTTAATGTAGACAACAGGAATCCTTTTCCATATTTGAAGAACCTTGTTTTGAATGCAACACACATCAACTGGAATAGTGTTCGAGAACTTCTACAACTACTACCCAGGTTTGTTTCCTTTTTACACTTAGAACTGGAGCATTAAAATATGTAAATTAAATATTCAGTATGTCTGGTAGTTTATGTACGGTAACTCTTATGTGTCAAATACGCCTAACTTTGACATTTTGTTCAGTATAAAATAAAAGACATTGTGCATCTTATTGTTTACATTGGCCAATCCAAATAATTCAAACCACATTTCAGTGATACAGAAACTTCAACCTCCCAGACTTACAAGCATGGCTCACAAGTTAGTGTACACTGGACACTAAAAATACCAAGTTTAAAATAATGTTTCCAAAACATTTTTAAAGCAGTATATGCATGCTCTTCTGATTAAAAGCATTTATGTTTAAAACCCATATTTACTGTCCTGTACAGTAAATGGTGGAGTAGATATTTTGTAGGCAGATGTTTATAGTATTTAATAATAAAATCAGGTTAGCTGGTAGGGCTGATTTTTAACACCTGTGTCAGCAGTTCTTTGTGACATGCTGTATGTGTGAACTTGATTTCTTTGGGTTGCTAGAATTGTTGTCTTGTGCAAGTGTGAAGTAAATAATATTCTGATTGTCAGAATATTGGCTTTGAGAGAAAGAGTTCCCATGGTATTGGTTTCAAAGTATGATTAGTGTTTGGCAGGAAATCAGTTTTAGCAATCAAAAGAGATTTAAGTTCATACATGGAAATTCATGAAGAAATGTTGAGACAGGTATTAATGAATTTTATGTTCATGGTACCGTGCATCCTTAAAATATTGTTAATAAACCAATTGAAACAAGCTGCATCTTGTTGGTTATTTACTTACACGATACAGGTATTAATGTAAGTGCTTCTGGCTGTGATAGTGGAATAATAAATATATTGAACACGGCCAGTACAGTGTCTGCTCTACTGGATTTTAAATGCGTATGTTTGAAGTTTTCATAGTGTTTTTTTATTGTCATATTTTTGTGCATCATAAATCTATGTATTTAAAAGACCAACGAGATGCAGGTCTAAGCAGTCTTCATTTGTATACTGCCAAGTCACTCTACATGTTTCGGGTGTCTCGTGCACCCATCATCAGGAGTACACAAACTGTAGTTACAACCACTGGTACAGTCATGAATTTGGAGATGTAGTGATAAAATCCATTTGAAAAGAGTCCACGGTCAAGCAGCTACCTCACTTTGGCCATGTCCAAAGTGAGGTAGCTGCTTGACCATGGACTTTTTTCAAACGGATTTTATCACTACATCTCCAAATTCATGACTGCACCAGTGGTTGTAACTACAGTTTGTGTACTCCTGATGATGGGTGCGCGAGACACCTGAAACATGTAGAGTGACTCGGCAGTGTACTAACAAAGACTGCTTAGAACTGCGTCTCGTTGGTCTTTTAAATACATAGTTTTCATGGTCCATTCATACTGTTTTCAAAATACTCGGGGAATATTATTTTACGTTCAGCACTTCTTGTTTTTTGTTAGTGAAATTCATTCAAGGATCACAACAGAAAGTTTGGTGGGCCATGTATTGCTCATTACTATTGGCAGTGAGGTGTATTCTGACCTCACATACTTATTCCATCTTGTTCAAGATCTTCATTCATTGGTCTCAGAATCCTTGTGATTAAAGCTGTGTAATGTGTTTTGGTATTATTTCATCCATCATTCTGTCCAGATGACATTTAATTCACTGGCATAATATTTTTCAAGTCCAGCTTATCTCTAGAATTGTTATAATTTTGTGGAAATCACATTTTTAACATACTGTGCAAAGTTATATATATTTTTGAAATTCCACCCATTGACTAAAACTGACTAACTCATATGATGTGACATGTTGTTGCAGTTTGGAGGAGCTGCATCTCAGCCTCAACAACTACAGTAGTGTTGAGCTAGGTGATGAGGCTGATATGCAGACAAACATTCAAAACTACTGCAATGTGAAGAAGCTGCACTTCACGGGGAACCCTGTGGCCACATGGCGAGAGATATGCAAGCTTGGACTGGCATTCCGTACGTTGGAGGACCTTGTACTGGCTGAGTGTCCATTACAGTCACTGGACCCAACTGTTGATACAGGGAATAGGTATGTTGTTTATGTCCAGTCTTCACATAGCACAGAATAAATACAGTTAGTCTTTTTTGACTTAAAATATGAAACCTTATAGTGACTATCCTGCAGGCTGGGGACCTAGAGACCTGGGGTTTGATTCTTGGCAATGGCAGAGATTTATCTCTTGTCCACTGTGTCCAGTCTGCCTGTGGGGGTGACTGAACCTCTTATCCAATGCATACTGGGGGCTATCTATCCAGGGGTAAAGCATCTGGGGCATGAATTTGGCCACATACCTCTGTCTGGAGCCATGGATGAGAATGCACAGAGGTATACTTCCTCACCCCCAACGTATTAATGGTGGGGTGCCTAATTAACTACAGGGATTACTTTACCTATGCTTTTGAAGAATCTCTTTATCAGTTAAAAAGCAAAAGAGAAGCCTACTCCATACAGCCAATTGCATGAAACTAATCTTCATCAAATCTCACAAGATAATCTTTATCACTAGTAATCATAATAAGTAGATTAGTGTTGTCTAGTGGGCGGTACAAAGACAGATTCTTTTTATGTGCCTTGACTGAGGATGGAGACACAGCTGGATTCTGAAACATAGTAAGTCTCTGAAAAGATTAAATCCTCTCCTGAATTGATAGGGCTGGTTGCCAGAGAAGCTGTTATCACTTTTAGTCACCATGACATCATCAAGTACTTTCTGATGTGGCATATTTTTTGGGAAGTGGGAACTTCCTCTTTTAAATGTGTGGATGAATTTTGTCCTTAAGTGACTGAAGCAGGTTTGTCCATTTCCTCCCCAAGTCATTTTGTCAACCTTGCACATATTGTCTGAGGCAGGTAGAATGGTAGATTTTTGTTAAATAATTTTTTATTCAACTTAAACTAATAAGATTGACAATCAATAAAGTACAGCATGAACATAAATGGTATGTATTATTATTTTGGTCAATCAAGTCAGCTCCTTTCCTTGTAAGCCTATATACATTTTTAGCTGCACTTGCAACAGTCATGTAACTAAACTTAAACTAATAAGATCAACAATCAGTAAAGTACAACATGAACATAAATGGTATGTATTATTATTTTGGTCAATCAAGTCAGCTCCATTCCTTGTAAGCCTATATACATTCTTAGCTGCACTTGCAACAGTCATGTAAAGCACCTGTTAGTGTCATTGTGTTTGTCCGACTGCATGTATCAACTTGGCTACCACTGGATGGATTTGTGTGAAATTTGAGATGGAGACTTTCATTAAAATCTGTTGAGAAAACCCAGATTTCATTAATGTCAGACAAAAATATCAGGCACTTTACATGAAGACCCAGGTAGGTTTATATTGTTGACAGTGACATGTGGCATGACAGTACATTGTTGTTTCCATTGTAACACTTTAAATATTTATATTGTGGACATACATAGCCAAACATTTCAAAAAGAGTACACTGTTGTGATTCTGTGGCATTTGCTTGTATATTTATGTTGACAGTGACATGCAGCTCAACAGTGCAACAAAACACATTTTTCATTTCTATGGAAACATGTTTAATAATATTCATGCCTTGTTCTGAAGAAAAAGTGTGACCAGTTCTATGAACATGCCACAATGTTATGTGATATATATACTGAGTATCTTGTTAAGTATTACATCATTCAGTACTTACCAATTGACAGGAGTCCATCAGCAGTGGATACATCTCCAGAGGGACGTACAGAGAGTGAGTGTGAGTGTAACAGTTCCCCAAGCATTGACTCACCCCACAGCTGCTTTAGGAAGCTGAGATTTCTGAACTTAAACAGCACACTTCTGGCAACATGGGATGATGTGGAGAGGCTAAGCAGGTTCCCAGCACTGCAGTGTCTGCGACTGCAGGGTTGTCCTCTCTTTGAGGTGAGTGACTTGATTAAGATGTCTTCTGAAATCTGGAAAATGATAATATCATATCTGTAATACAAAACATTAAGTAATTTAAAATGTATACAAGTTATGTGACCATTTGTTTTGTCACCACCAACCAGCCATTCAGTTAGGCCAGTTGGTTAATGCATTTTGGTCACAGCATTCAGATACTCAAGGAGTCTTCTAAGAGGGTGTCTAAGCCATCATCTTCCTGCTGGGAGATATTTTAAAATTTTTTTGGCCATTGTGTGGTTTTCCATTATGGAGACATGTTGAAGCCACCTACTTGTATATGGAAAGGTGAGGTTGTCCCTGTGGTTTATTAAGCATCATGCCCTGAAGATGTGTGATGGAATGAAGATATAGTGAGACACATTTTTATCTCAGAACTAGGTGGATATGAATTCTTAGCTTCATGTCCCAGTGATTTTGTCCTTGGTACACTCACTGTGTAGTCAGTGTGAATGCTGTGTAGATGAAAAAAATCTCTTGCCCCTGCCAGGAATTAGCTTTATACCTAGGTTATCTGGCCCACAGCCTAGTCACTATGTGAAATTTTTATCCAAGGAATATATTTAAGTTCTTATAAAATTCCTTCATTTATTTTCTGCTAAAAGAGAATGTATCCTTCTGTTTGCCATTAAATCTCACCTTCAAGGTGTGTAGTTTTATTGTTTCTTTTATTGTCCAGATTTCACTGCCATAAAGAAGGTTTTGAAGAGCGAATGGCTTATATTGTTTTAATCTTCATGTGTTTCATAGAAAATTTGGTTTGAAAGCATTGTGTATTTGCAAAAGTTTTATGATTTGGAATCTGTCATTCTGTGCTTCATAATAAATGTCACAACTCAGGTACAGTATACAAAAGTGTTCACATGTTTTAATATATATTATTTATCTCAAGTTTGCTTCTTTCTGTTTCTTTTCCCACAAAAACCATGATTTCAGTTTTCTAGATTAGAATTTTCATGCCAAATTTGTATGCTTATATTCCTCTTTATAAATTATCCTTGTGAGTAAGAGTAGTGTATTCAGTTTTGTGTGTCTGAATTCCTTCACTATATTTTTAGGTCACATAACCTATTTCACATTGCATATTGATCTTTTTTTATTTTTTACATTCTGATAGCTGATGAGACTGCTTTAAAAAGTCATTCCATTAAGCCATTGAAAGGTTATGTAATGCTGTCACAGCTGGCAGGACATGGTACTTCAGCAGTACAATCAATCTGAGCTGAAAAATTTGTGTGAACAAGAAGAGAGTGCATGCTGTGCATCAGTGCTTCCATTGAACAGAGCAGTATTGGTGGCACAAAGTTATAAGTATAATACTGTATTGTTTGAAATAACAGTACAATTTTTTCTTCTTTCATGAATGCAGAATTATAGTGTTATGGTTTGAAGTAAAAAACACTGCCATTTGTTTGAAAAAAGTGCGTTTGTTCTAGTACCCACAGGAATACACAGAACATGAGCGCCGTCAGCTGCTCATTGCAAGGCTTCCAAATGTTCAGACACTGAATGGAGGTGGTGTTATAGGTGAGGAAGAGCGGGAGGATGCGGAACGAGCCTTCATCCGATATTACATGGACAAACCAGAGTCTGATCGACCAGACAGGTGAGGTGGCAGTGTGATGTAGTTCCTTTAGCTGTGTAACTGGATGCAGAGGCTATCAAGATATTGTGGTTACTTGAGAATTACACAGCACTACAATTTGCACAACAAGAACTTGAAAGCATTAAACCATTGACAATAGGTTTGTTTTTAATACAGTGAACAGTTAATGTTGCATTTATTCTAGTACATTTTTGTTACAGTTTTTCATCAATTAATAGCATTTAACATTAGTAATTACATCACTGTATTGTCAGTTGACATATATTTCTTTGACTGTTATAATACAATTAAAAATTAAGAATTTTTGTACTTTAATTAAGTGCATCATATTCTGAATCATGAGGTGCATCTCCAGGTTTTGTATCTACACCATACATAAGCTGTTACAGTTTACACATCACCGCAGATAGTTTGAAAACTTATCATTATCTATGTGCATCAATGAATAACACATTTAACATATTTCATGTACATACCCAAAAGTGCCATGATGTCAGTGCTGCAGGTCAAAGGGTTAATAAAGATGGGGAACATTTCAACACTTAGTTTGACCCCATCTCACAAAGTAGTTTTTTAAATACAATTTTTAAAAAATAGTCCAAACATTGCAACTTCCCTGTTTCACTGTGTTGTTACATGGTGGTGTTGTAGGTATGCCGATCTAGTGGCAGTGCATGGGAAGCTGGATCCTCTCGTAAATGTAGACTTGAGTCCTGAGAAGCGTGTTAAAGTTCGATTCACGTGTGGGGAGGCAAGTGAGGTTCGCAGCGTGGTTGTGTACCAGACAGTTCAGGAGCTCAAACAAAAGCTTGAGTCATTTGCAGGGATCCCTTCATCACGCATGAAGCTGTTCTATGTGGACCAGGACATGAAAGACATCACTGGGCCTGAGGAAATGCGTTTCCCTAACAAACGGCTGTACAGTTACAACATCTGTAGTGGTGATGAAATCATAGTGGACTCCAAACAGTAGACATAAACTTGTCCTGTGCAACTATACACATTAATATATGGAACACACAGCCGAGTTTTCTGTTCCATTTTCTTCCTGAATCTCTGGAGTCTGATCATCAGATTGGTGTATCTTCCATACTAATCTTTCAAGGATCAAGATATGTAAACCTCTGTTGTAACAAAACAGAGCTGAAGACAGTGTGTTTTGGTTTCTGTCTGGATCACTGGAGACATGTCTGCAATGTCTTCTAATATTGTATTTGTTATGTGTGTAACATGACAGAAGCCCATTAAGTATGATCTACCTAGTTTCCATACTAACAGCTAATTGAAACAGGTCGTTCTGATTATAGTGAGTTGCATATCAGATGTTATTAGCATGACAGGCCACTGAATGTATGTAGCACACAGTAAGTCAGTAGACCAACTGGGTTCTTGAGATATTCATTCTTCTGGGATGCTCACTGTGTAAAATCCCAGAAGAGCAAAGATCTTATTAATACTGCAGTGGAAGCCTGAAATCATGCATCTAAGTTCTTATTGGAGACTTTGGACACCACTGTGCCATTTCTTGTTGACTGCTTCTGAGGAACTTGGATGACACACAAATGGCTGTGCAAGCATTCCTTGCTAACACTGCCTGCTCTGTATCAAGTGATGTAAATGTGAGAGTGTGACAAATGAACAAATATTCTGCATTCAGTAGTATTTTTGAAATGCACATCTTCTTTAAGGAATGACAGATTTTACAGATAACATTTACAGGTTTCAATTTGTGATGTTGCAGTTTTTGCTTATGTTTTGTGGTGACACAACTTTCAAACATCTGAAAACCAAGACTTGTGCTTTTTCTTTTTAATTTAATTACAGTTTTAATGAAATATTTTCAGGTGTTCAAAAGGACATATTAGTGCATTTTGGCAGATGAAGCTACAGTGGTCACTGTCCTTACATTTTGTTTACAAGTAGCAATAAACACAAAAAGTACTCCAAAACATTTGGGTTAATGAATTTCTTATTCTAAACTTTATATGTCCATCTGTACTAAACATGTTCAGTACATAACCAGCCTTTTAGTGGAGGTGGTGGTCCATTGACTGATTTTTAAAACTGCTATATTTTCACTGCAACTCATTTTGAGTATAAAGACTTGTGGAGAAACTAACATATTTTCTAGTCTGTGTTAGTGAAATTTATCATTGTTAGCTCTTATTTTAATTTTAATGTTATTTTTTTGTTTTAGATATTTTTCTATATAAGCCATTGTTTTTTAAAGAAATTATTTTAATAATTCTGCTCTTTACAATGTATTTCAGCATCACAGACACATCCATATTTGGCTGTTTGTTGTAGGTTCCTTAAAAGGAATGAAATGAGGCTTTCATTGTAAAACTGTTAGCAGACTAAGAGATAATGTATTCTACCAGCCACGTTGTAGTTGGCCTCTTTTATCTTGTATCTAAAATGATGATCATGTTTTATGATGAACTAATGGAAAGGCAAGAGTTTCATGTGCATAAAGTGTCTGGAATGATATCTTTAGGTTACAGCATGGTTTGTTTCAACACCTAGCAGCTATACATGAATGACTGCAGCAGAGCTTTCTCAGTATGGTGTCAAGAAGAAATGTGCTCAAGAAAAATAGTAATGTGTTTAAAGAAGGAAGGGGTACTTTACAACAAAGCAAGAGCTGATTTACATCAAATATTTCATACAAACAACAAAGTTGCTCAGGCAATGGGATATATATGAACTAACAGAAGACTAGATGTAACAAACTACGAGTTCAAAGTGGATAATTGGTGCAAACTGGAAATGAGACAGATGGTTTCATTCAATCTCATAGGTTGTTAGCAAATACCCCAAATAGGAGACAAAAATGTACAGACTATGGTAGGAAATGGGCTTGTGGTTGACATAAGGTTTTCATAGCAGTGAAAAATTGAATTTTGGTCTTCTGGGTTACAATTCGATGTAGTTTTGTCTTATGTACCGAATCTTATCATATGAGGTAAAAATGTAGAAAATATACACAAAATTTAATTTGTATCCTTCGGTAAAGTAGGCCTTTCACTGCACTGATTTTCACAAGACAAACAAGTTTAAATGGCTTTGCATGGGGATATTTTGTTAGCATACTTTATCCAAATCAGATGAAAAATTCAGAAAATACATGTTTAATTTCATTGATGCCCCTAAGGAAAGCGTGGGTGGAACTGTACAGTTCCACCCCCCCACAAAACTCATGATTTCTGAACAGCATCACATGCTGATCTTCTGTACTGAATCACCCAGATCAGTCAAGGAATGAGGAAAGTATGGGTATAAATTAATTTAATTTTTATAGAGGACATCACATTGTTTTAATGAGTTACAAGATAAATAAATTGTTTATAGCTGCAGTTGAACACGTCAATATATTTAGTTTTTAGTTTTCCGTATTTTAGTGGCGATATGTATCAGTCTTCTCAACCATCTTCTGGCCATCACACAGAAACTTAAGGTACATGCAGTCTATTTTATTTAGTATGGTATCCCATAATACTCTCAATTATATAAAAGTATATGTAAAATATTAAAAAATTGCATAACATGAAGTAGTTTGTGGCTGTGTAGCATTTTATATCGGTAATTAATCGTTGTTGGTCTGAAATGGAAATTAAAATATATTGTATTTTACATTTAAAAGCTATTGAGTTTTTTCTTGTCACAAGTTTAGCACTTTAGTTCTTTTGCTGTTGCTTTTCTTGCACATAATTTAGATTCTGGGTATCTTGACCTTTCCTTGTTTTTTACGTTGATATACCAGATGGTGACTGTGGACGTTCTTTAGTTTCTGATGGGAGTTTTTGTTATTGTTGTTGGGTATTTGGTTATCATTAATGATGTACACTGTAGATTTTTTTTATCGCAATGATGATTGTTGATTCGTTTATGTTGCTGAGATGCTAGGTGTATATGTGTGTGCTTGCTGTGCAGTCACAAGCAATAGCACAGCAAGTACACTGCATGTACCTTAAGTTAATTTCTGTGTGATGGCCGGGTGATGGTTGGAAAGACTGAAACATGTTGCCACTACAGTAAGGAAAACTAAAAACTAAATATATTGTTATGTTTGATGGTAGCTATAAACCATTTATTTAAATTAATTTAAGCCTTTAAGCGTGACTTTTATTGGGCTGATTTTCATGAAACTCAGTGCTTTATTGGCAACTTTTTGTGAAGTACATCTGTAATGAGTTTCATGAAAATGGTTTAGCCACTGATAGTTGGTGATGGCCAGACAGACATTGTATCCATGAGATGTTCTGAAGTGTTGGAATCAAAGTATTAATGAAGTTGTTTAAAGGTATGAATATACAATTGGAAAAAGTGAAGAGACAATGGAGAAAACTGTATAATGAGGAATTTAATATTTTGTAATTTTCACCAGATGCTACTGGAGTAAGGAATTGCAGGATGACATGGCTATGTTGTGTAACAGACTCAGAAACTGAGAAATGCATACAAAATATTGGTTAGAAAATCTGAGTAGAAGAAAACTGGGAGTCCTAAGTGCAGATCAGATGATAATATGAAACTTCATATTAAGTAGGGTGTGAGAACATTGACTAAATTCAAATGGCTCATCACAGGGTCCTGAGGCAGGATCTTGTGAACATGGCAATAAACTTTTTTTTTTTGGCATACAATGGTATTTGATGCCTGCATCTTTTGTAGTTAAGGAAGGAAATCAAGCTAAAAACAGGCTTAAATTTGTGTATTTTGCCTCATGAATAGTGCCACCTTTTCTGCCAGGGAATTACTCAACTAGATAGGTGACTGTTAGCTTCTCAAGAAGGACTCTATTCAAGAAGACAGTCCTTTGGTTATGACTGCCATAACATTATCTGAGCACTGAACAGTGTAGTAGAAATACCCGCGCATCCACATAGCTGAGAATTACAGGACCTTGCATCCCACAGACACTGGTTGTTCTTTCTGAATGTAGCATTGTGACAGGTATAAGTATTTGTGGGTTTTACTTACCTCTCATTACTTCATTCTCTTCTTCATTGTTCCCATGTTGGAAAGGGGTTTAAATTATTAGCAGGTGGCATTCAAGTCTTGTAAGGCTGAAACACGGAAGGATAATATTAGAATGAATATTGTGGAAATACTTGGTTGGAACGTGAAATAAGTTGAACTAGCTTGGGATAGGATCTGCTGGCAAGATTTTTGCTTATGCCTTTGAAGTCTGGATTCCATAAACATTACACAAGACATTTCAGGAAGAAGTTAACTTATGGTTTTCATGTACAGAGGGATCAGAATCATGTGTATTTTAATGTAGACCAATGCTAATCAGGGTAATGGTGGTGTGACTACTGTACAAGTACCCCTAGCTTCTGAGATATCTGTTCTCAAGACTGGTCAATATAACTGAATGTTTGTTTCTCTAGCTCTTCCTATATGACTCCTGATACTCATTTTTTTACACCATTGGGTTTACTACCTTTAATTTTCACTGAAAAAAATCATACATGGCTGTGTATAGTGAATCTTCTGTTCAGTCAGAATTGTGAAATTTGAGGGATATCTGCTATTTATTCAGCGGCATTTTATGTTCATGTGACTGTGATTTTTTGTTGCAGTTATTTGTACATTAACACCAGGTGGCTGATAATGTCTTGGCTACTAGAAAGCTCCAAACTGTAATATTTGTTACAACACAGCATACTAATTATGGACTGGTCCTTTTTGTTGTATTAATTGTTGTGCAGATTGTTTTATTATGTAATGGTTCACTTAAAATTGTAGTGTCATGTACAGTTGGTTTCCTCCATATTATAATTCCATTATACAGTATGTCAGTTTTATCTTATCCCTGAGCATGGGAGCTTTATCGCAAAGGAAGTCTGCATCTGTCAGGAATTTACATCACTTCATGACTCTTGTATAAAATAAGATTAGTAGAATGGCATGGGAAAAAACAGAATCTCAATTCCTGGTAGACTGACGATTCCTATATGATAAATCTCTTGTAAAAGCTTTCATGCTCAGGGACACAATAAAATGAATACCTGTATACAAAGAAAGTGAGCCTTAAATGAATTGGACAAGACTGTACTTAGTATTATGCAATGTAAGTAACATACTGAAGATTATACAGAAATTTACATAGTTCCGTGTTTTATTTCTACCCATCTTTTTTGTGAACTAAATGAACCAAGGCAGCAGTGTAGCTCAACAGCAAATTCCGACCTGTGAATCCTGAAAATGAGTCAGTTATCATATTTTTTAGTTATATTGGGTAACCTTACACAAGCTTGTTCAGAATTTTTGGCACTCATAGATATTGGTATCCTATGCTACCAAACAAATAGGCTGGTGGGTAGCACCAGCTCTGACACAAAGGCTGAGTACTCACATACTTCTCTGAATCAACCTATGCATGACCACATACCTTAATACATTTTAAAAATTATGGAGCATATTCAAATCATACACATCTGGAGACTGTTCTGTGTGCATGATAGAAACCATTAGAAATAGTTCCCACAAGCACATCAACTGATGGATCCGCTTTGCAATGAACTTTCGACCTGCTGTAACCACTACTACACCACTGCAGCCTTGATGTCTCTGACCCAAATATATGGCCATTTAGTGCTTTTTGGAGGGGGGGGGCTATACATATGGAAGTCACATGATGGTGGATGGAGCATCGGGGCTGCAAGTGCCCTGGGCAGTGTTGGTCGCATGGGGATAGTTATTGTCACGCAACACACAGATACCCCTCACGAGCATGCTGAGATGCTCTCTCTTGATGGTGGTATGAAGATAATGGAGGGTTCAACAATAGTGCTGTGTTTATGGTAATGTCAAGGTCCTTGGATGGTCAATGTTTTAGATTCACAACAAAGAATCTTGTGGTACACAGGTTCCAACAGCACCCAAGTGAGGTCTATGTAAAGGGGAACCATCAGCTGAAGTGTCCAGGTGACAATTGCATCAGTGCTAATGGGGACTATTCTTAATGGCCTCTTCTCTTTTTGCCTCACACTCAAAACCTTTATACACAACTCACTTGTAATTCTAAAATTCTGCTGTATGGGCTGTGCATACACATATACATAAAAACCAGCAAATTCTTGGTTACCCATCTTCTGGTTAACTAATTTACTGTACCAGATCAGTAACAGTACCAATAGCATTTGAAAAACATTTAGAGCATTTTAAATTTTTGTCTTTGTGGTTATCACACTTCACTTATCAATATTTTGGATGAACCCACTCAATGCATTTGCAGGGCAGACAACTTCTGCATTTTGACACAATGTAATCTGGTGGGTTGGTTACCATTGTCTTGGGGAAAACAGGTACTTTCATCTTCAAGGTAAAATACTTCTAGGTTATTGCACTGTGATATCTGGTATATGCTGGATGAAAATGTCTCCATTTTCAGGGTGGAAAAATTATTTTGGATGACTGTAGGTTTGTTTACAACATTTTACATGAAACTGCTATTTCCACCTTGAGGCTCACAAGACTGGTGGGTTATTACACCACGTAGTTTGGTATGTGGTTACCAGTGTTTCTGAGAAAATTGTTACCTCTATCTTTAACACAGATGATTTCTTCTGGGATATGAGAACATGTGATACAATAGGGCTACCAACATGCTGAAGGAAATGGCTGCCTTGATTTTCAGGATAAAAGACTTCTCAGATATTACAGTATGTAGTCCAGCAGGTGATTACCATTGTTT
>Ga0209628_10001831_pt1 | contig 14084 bp, 11 predicted proteins | sample TergutCu122P4_FD_187285 | JGI IMG/M metagenome (GOLD analysis project Ga0209628, IMG submission 187285) | Cubitermes ugandensis P4 segment gut microbial communities from Kakamega Forest, Kenya - Cu122 P4 (SPAdes) (version 2) | ecosystem: Host-associated > Arthropoda: Insects > Digestive system...
TCATTCCTTTGGCCTGCGCTTCGCGGATAAACCCCGAGTTGGTACCTCCACCGTAGTTGTAGGGTGCAATCTGGCAATAGTAGAACGGAAATTCGCCTACTCCCCACAAGCTACGCCATTCCCGCACCATTGCATCGAACATTTTCACGTACAGCGCCGGTTCATCGCGGTTTGATTCGCCCTGATACCATATCGCCCCCCGGATACCGTAACCCAAAATGGGATAAATCATACCATTGTAAAGCACAGTAGGCGTTCCGTTTTGAATCCTGATGTCGGCATCCGTTGCAGGTATTGGTTTTTCAGGGATATTCTTCAGTGAGTTAGGCGTCATCCATGCTTCGATGCGCGATCCGCCCCAACTGGTGTGAATCAGTCCCACAGGTACATTCAGCGCCTGATGGATCAAACGTCCGAAAAAATAACCGGTTGCGGTAAATCCGGGCGTGGTTTGCGGGTTAGCCATTTCCCAGACGCCAGTACAATCGTCCTGTGGAGCTGCTTTTGACGCTTTCGTCACGGTGAAGCATCGTATACCGGAGTTGGTCGAACCGGCAATCGCTTCAGGACCACCTTCGATAGGCTCGTTGCGAAACCCCTTCATGGGCATTTCCATATTCGATTGTCCTGAACAAATCCAGACTTCGCCAATAAGGATGTTCCCGAGGGTAACAGCTTTCCCGTCGCTGATGGTGAGCGTGTAAGGAGTAAAACCTGCTGCCGGCGTTTCGATTTTCAACCGCCAGTTACCTTTTGCATCACATTTAGTGGTAATCGTTTTTTTATTCCACGATCCGGTAACGCTCAGATTGGCATTAGGCTTAGCCCAACCCCATACAGCAACCTGCGACTGCTGTTGCAGCACCATGTTATCGCCGAAAATAGCAGGCAGTTTTACGTCAGCACGCGTCTCGAAAGAAAAAACTGCACAGAATAAACTTATAAAATACAGAATAACAAATCGTTTCATGTTTTTAATTTTTGGTTTGATGATGATACATTAAAATTATTTAGGCCGTAAAAATAGTAATTTTGGCGTTAAATCAAATATATTTGTTTTTCCCTTCTATCACAATAACAATTTCCCCTTTTATACTCGTCCTTTTTGTCCATTCTTCGATTTGTTCGCGTATGGTTTTCCGGATGGTTTCCTCGTGCAGTTTGCTTAATTCGCGTGACACCGACACCCTGCGGTCTTCACCGAAATAAGTTTGAATATCCTGTAAGGTTTTTAGAAGTTTATGCGGCGATTCATACAGAATGACAGTGCGATGTTCCACAGCTAATTCTTTCAGCCGTGTTTGGCGTCCTTTTTTGGGAGGAAGAAATCCTTCGAAACAAAACCGGTCGCTTGGAAAACCGGAATTGACAAGCGCCGGAATCAATGCTGTTGCGCCCGGTAAACATTCCACTGCGATATCATTTGTAATGCACTCGCGTACAATAAGAAACCCCGGGTCGGAAATCGAAGGAGTGCCGGCATCGGAAATCAAGGCAATGGTTTGTCCTGCCGCCAATTTATCGATGATAGATCTTATTGATTTGTGTTCATTGAATTTGTGATGTGCAAATACCGGCTTACTGACGCCGAAATGCCGCAACAAATTTCCACTGGTTCGCGTATCCTCGGCCAAAACAAAATCCACCTGTTTCAATATCTCAACAGCGCGGTAGGTCATATCGCCCAAGTTCCCGATGGGTGTGGGTACAATGTATAATTTACCCATTATGAATTATTGAATAATCATTTAACCACTTACTTGTTTCCGTGACGGCGATGTATCAGGTTGATAAATTTTTGGGCGGTTTCATTTTTTTCGTCCCAATCGAATTGCCGGTTAATAAAATCCAGCGCTTCCTCCAATGAATTTGCCGTATCCAAATATTTTATGGTGTTATTGAACATTACGCTGTCGCTCTTAAACAACTCCCGGATAAATAAAAACTTGTCATTCAGCCCAATACCTGAAGAAATGGAACTCAATGATGCGGTTTGCAATTTGCTCGAAAGGTTGTTGCCTGTTTTTTGCTGTGCCAGCGTTTCATTAATGGGATGAAAATCGGTCGTGCCGAGTTTGTCAGCCAGGATACCGGATTTTGCAGTATCGACTTTTGGTTTCTTTTCTTCTTTCACAACCACAATTTTTTCCGGTACAACTTCATCCACCGCTTTTGGCTTCAATAACGGTTCTTTCTTGGGAGTTTCGGGTGGTTGTACGGGAGGAGTTATCGTTTTTTCAACAATTATAGTTGGAAAAGATTCAGGTTCAGGTATCAATTTTATTTTCAATAACTGCTCGTACACCTCCTGTGTTTTCTGCAAGGCGACATCCAATTCCAACCCGTTTACTTTCTCCTGTTCGTGGAAACGGGAAACCAGCAATTTCAAAAAGTCAAGCTCTTTTTGGAGATAAGTGGTATAATTTCGATGATACATGATACATGAAATAAATTACCTGTATAGATATACAAAACTACTTTTTTTAATATTCGTGCCGCGTATTTCGGCAGTATAGTTATATATCCCGGTGGCCATCGGCTGTCCGTCTAAAGAACAACCATCCCAGATGCAACGCTTTGCCTCAATACTGAAGATCAAAACGCCTGCACGGGTATATATTTTCAACGATACCACACCTTCGCCGTCCGTTGTTGTTACTTCGAAAAAATCATTTTCTCCGGTAATGGTAAAAACATTGGGTGCAACTATATAATCGTCGTCGTCTGTTTCGACTTCACAACCTGTCGCCAAAAAACACCAGCCAAAAATGACTGTCAGAATGATGAACGGCAAAGCCTTCAACGAAGTTGACCGTATAATATTCATCGGGTTCAAATTATAAATTACACTGTTTATACGTTTAACACAATAAAGATGTTACAATTATCCGGCAAAAATAGATTTTATTTTTACCAATACAAAAGAAAATGTATTTCATCAGATTTTTATATCTTTGTACCAAATAAAATATATGCCTTATGAAGAAGATTTTTTGTTGTTTTTTATTTGTGTGTGCATCGTTAGTTGTTGATGCACAAAGAAAACCTGCAGTTAATGATACCACCTATATGATCACTTATGACCATGGCGGATTAATCCTGTGGGGTGAAGACCATTTTCAGGTTAAGTTGCAAAATGCGATTTCCTGGTTGGATAAATATCCTTCATTCAAGATTGGATTGGAGAATGAAGCGCATATTTATGATTATTTTGCCGAAAATAACGTGCCGCTGTTAGATGAAATCAGGCAATATTTGCGGCAATACAAGGGACGGTTTGGTATTGGTTCCTGTACGTACGGGCAACCTCTTTCGGTTTTTATTTCCGATGAAGCCAACATACGCCAAATCTATTATGCTTTGGATACCGAACAACGATTATTCCATTATCGCCCTCCGGTTTACATGATGAGCGAACATGCCATGCACAGTCAAATCCCACAGATTATCAAAGGATTTGGATTTGATGGCGCCATTATGCGCACACATTTTATGATGTACGGCTATAACCCTGTTTTCAATGTCCCGATTGGATTATGGACTGGTCTGGATGGTAGTAAAATCCCTACTGTTCCCACTTATGTTGGCCAGGGCGCTGCATTCGGCAAAACGACGGTTGACACATGGATACTCACCAGATATCCCAGCAAAGAAGCTACCGAATCACTACACGATTTCAGAAAACAGTTCAAACACATTCAACCTTTATTGGCGTCAAGAGCTGACGATTCCGATTTGAGGAAGGAAGAACTGGTAAAGGAATATGAAGGGCAGAAAAAATTTCAATGGATATTGTTGGACGAAATGATGGGTAAATATCCAACACCCAAAGAAAATATGGTCACCCGTCCCAACGATTTCACCGTCAGAATGCCATGGGGTTATTGCGGTAACGAGATATGGAATGAATGCAGAAAATCAGAAGTTTCGGTTTTAACTGCCGAAAGACTGAATGCGCTGGCCTTGATGTATGGCGGCGCATCTTATGAAAAAGACCTGGACAAAGCATGGAAAAATCTATTGGTAGCCCAGCACCATGATGTTCAGATTGTTGGTCTGCTTCCTGAAGCAAGAAAACTGCTGCCAGAATCATATCGCCTGTCATCAAATGTGATTGAATCCTGTATGCGTTTCTTTTCGAGCAATATGAAAGGCGAAGGATTGAAACAAATAACGGTTTTCAATCCTCTGTCGTGGAAACGTTCCGAATGGATTGTGGCATACGTGTCCTTTTACAAGGGAACAGCTAAAAACCTGTCCGTCAAATGTGATGATACTATTTTGCCGGTATACATTGTCAGTGCAAATAATTATTCGGATGGCAGCATTTTGGATGCATATATTGCTTTTAAAGCGCCTTTGGAACCTGTCAGTTTAACCACTTTTTCAATCGTTCCAGCCGATTTTTCCATCATGGAAAAAACAATTCTGAACAGCATCGATGAAGCCAATCTGTTGATTAAGACGCCTTTTTATGAAATGAAGTTAAATGCCGCCGGTGGAATTGAATATTTGAAAAATGCAAAAAACGAATATTTATTGCAAAACAGGGATGGCAGGGCTGCTTTCTTTGAAGGAACCATCGATGGCGTTATTTGCAAGTCATCCGGTAAATGGACGATTCACAAATCATCCGGATATACGCCCTGGGTAAAAATGACCGAAAACGGATATATTGCAGATATACCATATTCATTGGAAATCACCATGTACGAAGACAGACCCGTTATTGAATGTAAAACCTCCTTCAACTATAATGGCCAAAAAATTGGACTTCCTACCAAAGACCTGCGCGACAGCCATTCGCCTTTTGTGCATGATGAAAAATTAAGATTCAAGATGTTCCCCAACGTCAGTAAAAATGCTGTTGGCGTTAGAGATTTGCCTTTTGCCATCGCCGAAACTTCAGATGCTAATATCGAAGGAAATTACTGGACAGCCCTCCATGAACAAAATAAAGGTCTGGCTGTTTTCAACAAGGGTATTATGGGAAGTATTCGTGAAAAAGACAACAGTTTATCCATACCAATTGCATACTCGATGTATTATATTTGGGGAACCAGACATTTGTATGGAAAATATGAAGATGAATTTGCCCTCTATCCCTTCGAGGGAAACTGGTATACGGCTGATCTACCCAAAAAAGCGCTTGAATATTCGTTCCGGGTTCCAACCATAGAAAGCAAAAACGCTACCGGGAAAATGAACAGCAGAATAGCGCCATTGCAAATACAAGCCGGTAACGATGTTATGCTCACGGCGCTTTATGCTCAAAACGGGTCAATTCTCGCACGGTTCTTTAAATACAATGACGCAACAAAAGAATCAACCCTCCAACTCGATGTGGCGTCTTTTCAACTTTCTGAAGTAGACCTGAGTGGAAATGTACTGGGTAAAAATGCCAACAACTTGCGTTTCAGTCCATGGCAATTCAAAACCATAAAATTCAGCAATAAGCGCTAAAAATAAATCTGTACCGTTTCGTCTTTTTTGAGTGTTAATTCTGCAACACCTTCAACAATACCGACTTCCAGCGGGGAGCGGTTTTTTTCAAATCTGACGTTTTCGGCATATTCCGGGATCTTTATTTTAAACGTGTTATCGATAGAGGCCTTGAGAAGCGCCGACGTCAGTTGATGATTTTTCCATGCAGCGCTGATTTCAGCTCCGCCACGAACACAGAACCTGTCGAATGTGCCTTCGGCCATAACTTCGGGAAGGGCGGGCAGCAGTTCGATAACGCCGGTATGGCTTTGCAGCAGCATTTCGGTAATTCCGGCGGCGCCGCCAAAATTGCCATCGATCTGAAAAGGGGGATGAGCGCAGAATAAATTGGGGTAGGTGCCGCTGCCACTGTTTCCCCGACCGCCGGAATAGGACACGTTGACCTCGCGCGAGGGAGCAAGCAGGCTGGCAAGTAATTTGTAAGCGCGATTTCCATCGCCAAGCCTTGCCCAGAAATTGATTTTCCATGCACGCGACCATCCTGTTCCTCTGTCGCCGCGTACTTCAAGCGATTGACGGGCTGCTTCGGCCAGTTCGGGTGTGTGAAGCGGCGTTATCTGATTACCGGGATGCAAACCGTACAAATGCGACACATGACGGTGCTGCGGATCTACCTCTTCGTATTCTTCAAGCCATTCCATCAGACGTCCGTCACTGCCGGTACGGTTGGGCGGCAATTGGTTGATGGCTTTCTGCAACTTATTGCAAAAATCAGCATCCAGGTTAAGAATCTGCGCTGCTGCGATGGTGTTGGTAAACAGTTCGCGCACCAGCTGGTTGTCCATCGTGGAGCCTGCGCAGATGTTCACGGCTTTCTTCGTTCCCGGCATGTAAAAGGAATTTTCGGGTGAAGTAGTGGGCGCGGTGACCAACCAACGGTGTTTCGGTTCTGTAACTAATGTGCTCATGAAAAACTCCGAAGCGCCCTTGAGGGTTGGATAAACACGCTGGAGATAAGTGCGGTCGCGGGTAAAATCATAATGCTCCCACAGATGAGCGCATAGCCATGCTCCACCGGTGTTGGTCGCTCCCCACGACGGATGCTCGCCCGGAGCTGTGAATCCCCAGATATTGGTCATCATGTGCGCCACCCAGCCGTCGGCTTTGTAGAATGCCTTTGCCGTTTCGCGTCCGGGTTCAACGAGGCTTGATGTGAGCCTCAAAAGCGGGAGATGCAGGTCGGAAAGATTGGCAGGCTCAGCCAGCCAGTGGTTCATCTGCACGTTGATGTTGAGGTGATAGTCGCCGTTCCAGGGCGTATGGATGGTATTTGCCCATAACCCCTGAAGATTGGGCGGCAGGAGTCCTCTTCGCGTACTGGAGATAAACAGGTAACGTCCGTAATGATAATAAAGTTCCACCAATCCATTGTCGTTAGGGTCGTTGGCGAATGCGATCAGCCGGCGGTTGGTGGGGATGGTGTCTTTTCCTGTGTGCGACTTCAAATTCAGGCTCGCCCTGTCGAAATATGCACGAAAAGCGTCTGTATGTTCCGCCTTGATGGTGGTGTATTTGGTTTCTGACAGGGCATTGTTGAGCAGTTGCGTACATTTTGTCTCATATCCGGAGTCTTTATAGTCGGTGGTAGCTGAAATAACAATCAATGCTTCCTGTGCATTGGTGACGTTCAGTTTTCCGTCGTTTCCCTCAATTTTTCCCGGACCGTTTAGCTTTATTGCAACCTGCGCCATGTAACGCATGCCTTTTCCGTCGGTTCCATTATCCAATTGTCCTTTCATCACCAATTGGTCGCCGTTGAGTTTTGTTTCGAACGCCTGCGGACGATCCATGCCCAAACGGAAATTCAATTTGCCGGTTTCGGAAGCGTAAAGCCTGACAATCATCACGTCGCGATGAAAATCGGTAAAATATTCGCGGGTATATTTCACATTGTCCATCACAAATGCAGTTCGCGCCACAGCATCGTTCAGGAACAGTGTACGGCGGTATTTTTCCGTTTTTTTATTGTCTGTTAGATATTGATAATCAATATACAGGTTCCCCAGCAATTCGTAGCTGCCATAAGGAACACTGGAGCCGCGTCCATATCCAGACCCCTGCCCCTTACACACAAATGTTCTGTATACCAGATCCTGCGCCTGATCGTTTTTCCCTTCGAAAATCAGTCTGCGTATTTCAGGAAGATATTTTGCGGCATCAGGATTATTGGCATCCTGTACTCCGCCAGACCATAAGGTGATGTCGTTCAATACAATTGTTTCCCTGTCGATTTGCCCGTCGGGCATCATACCCAAACGGCCGTTACCCAGCGGAAGTGTTTCTTCCCAGGTGGTTGCAGGACGGTCGAACCATAACCGCCACTGAGTATTGTCCCTGTAATGGATGGGAGATTCAATGGAACATGCTGTTAATAACACAACAGCAGATAAAATAAGTGTTTTCATGAGAAATATATTTTACTGCAAATATACAACTTTTCTGATTGGGCGAGATATAATAAAAAAGTGACTAAAAAAATGCGGCAAAAAAAAGTTTTGTTTTAAAAAGATATGTACTTTTGCAACGATGCACAAATGAATCAACATCATAAGTGCAAAAATATATATGTTTGATAAACAAGGGAATAAATTGGATATTAACCAAATTGTCAAAGAAATACTAAACCATGAGTACGAAAAGCACGATTTGTTGTACCTTGGGTTGATAGATGATTTTGATGCCCTGATAAGTCAAGTTGCCGGGAAAATAGAAATCAACCCCGATTTCAACAAAACCAAAGAGCAGATTTTGTCTGTTTTATACGAAATCATTGATTTCCGGTCGTTTGCCAGTAGATGTAAAGAGATTTTCAACCAACGTCTGGATTCTTCGATGCGGCAATATCTCAAACGATTGTTGCAGAATATGGAACAGCAAGCGCCGGATATTACGCCTGACAAGGAACTCAAAGTCAAGAAAACCATTGCATACCATCTTTCCGCAATGATTTTCAACTGGTTTTATGAAGATTTCCGCAAGTCGGACAGCACATTTGCTACACCAAAAGAATTGAAACAGTTTTTTGGAAGCATGGCAAAAAACACTTATCCCTTGTCGTTTTTCAGATTCATAGCGCAACTTGAAAACCGGGACGATGAATTTTGGAACAGGGTTGGCGAACTTTTATTAAAACTTTCAAAACTTGTCACAATTCCCAACATATCTTCATCTATGTACAGGGATATTGTAGACGGTGAAATTGTCAGCGAATCATATTTAGTTATCAAACAGGCTGTTGAAGAGAAAAAGGTTCAGTTCAACGACGCATTGCACTTTCGGAAATATTCCTATCAAGTGTGTAAAAACAAATGTCACGAATATATGCGTAAAAACAGGAGTCATCAAACAGACAGCCTTGAAGACGTCTTCATTCAGGTGGAAGCCGAAGCCGTACCCGACATCATGATTGAAAAGGAAGAAAATATGTTGTATGATGTAAATCCGGATAATCCGTATGAAATGGCGAAGTTTCTTTCCTTCATCCTGTATCACAGGGAACATCCATTGCATCAAAAGATTGTTGAAGGCGAAGAGGAGCGGGTTGAACTTCTGATGGATGTTGCTATTGAAGGGCTATCGTATGACCAGGTCATTGAACGGCGGTATCGTGGCAAATACCTTCCTGCTAACGAACATAAAAAACTGAATACCCGGTTGAGGCAGGATTATGTGCGCATCAAGAAAAAGTTAATCACACGGTTGGAAGAAATAATCAGGAAAAATGGATAAATGTTACATCAACGATAAGATGATTGAACAGTACTTGTTCGGACGTCTGGAAGACGATGAAGAGACTGCTTTTCAGCAACATCTGTTCAACTGCGCGATATGTTCTGCGAAAATACAGCGCCTGCGCAGCCTTGCCGAATCATTTCGTCCTGAAACCATTGCGCAGGAAGAAAAGGAAATAGAGATGACTGGGGAAATTGGGGAAACGGCGCGGGTAGTTCCGTTTGTCCGAAAAATGAGGCCCTGGTTCGTGGCCGCTTCCATAGCGCTAGTGTTTGCTGCTGGATGGATGGCCGGAAGGTACAAAATGCAACATGACATGAAATATGCCGACAACATCATGCAAACCCAAACGGAGCGCCTTCCCGAATATGCCACCGGAGAAAGCATTACAGAAAAGTCAAAAAAAGAATTTACCTTCATATCGCCAGGAGAAGGAAAGTATCTTTTCAACATCAATGAAAAGAATGATGATGAAAACGAAATGATTTTCAAATGGTCGCCCACAGCATCCCATGCGTTGCTCATCATTAAAACTAACGATGGCTTATGGGATGAAATCAAGACAAAAGATACCGATCATATCAGGGTGAACCTGACCAAATATAGTTCACACAAATCTTTAACCTGGTTCCTGATAGTAAGCGAAAGCGAAGATGTAATGAAAGGAACAATTGATTTGAGATAATTCAAAGATTCAAAAATTCAAAGATTCAAAGATTCCATGATTCAAAAATTCCATATTAAGTTCATAAACCAATGTGTAATGTTCGTCATTCTACTTCTGTTCACCGGATTTCCCGCTAATGGACAGACTCCGCAAGAGGAATATGACGCATTTCGCCGGCAAACACAAAAAGAGTTTGGCGAATTTTTGAAACAAAACTGGCAGGAATATGAAGACTTTCGCAAACAGGCGCAGAAAGAATTTGGCGAATTTTTGAAACAATCTTGGCAGGAATTTGAACTGATGCAGGGCGAAATGTTTCCGGCAACGCCCGAACCGGTTACACCGCAAATTGCCGAACCGGAAATTTTTAATGAAATGGTGATGTTGCATGTAGAGACGGGGCGTGCCCCGTCTCAATGGCAAACAGGACAACAACAGACCATGCCTGTAGAGACGCGGCATGCCACGTCTCTACAACAACAGACGCGGCATGCCACGTCTCTACAACAACAGACGGGGCACGCCCCGTCTCTACAACCCAATGATAACAATGTCAGTGTCCTCTTTTTCGGAAGCAGCCTGACACTTCCTTTCGACCGGAAATTTGCCATAAAACTGCGCAGTACTAAAGAAACCGACGTTGGCGATTTCTGGATTAAATTAGCCGACGCAGATTTTCTACACCTGATCAATGCCTGCAAAGAATTGAAGGATGAACTTTGCCTGAACGACTGGGGATATTACCAGTTGATACGGGAACTGGCACAAAGGATATACCCTGCAAGAGGGATGGACAACGAACGTACAGTCTTCACTGCATTCGTTCTCGACGAAACCGGATACGACGTCCGTATGGCGCGAAACGTTGAAAACAGTCAATTGGTGCTGCTGTCGGTGTTTGAGAGCAAGTTGTATGATACTCCGTCTCTCGAAGTATCGGAGAAAAGATACTATATCCCTGAAAAAAGCAATAAAGGCAACCGCATTGCTTCCTATCGCCCGTATGCAAAAGAAGAAAAGCGACGCATCGACCTGAAAATCGACAGGCCGCTCAAATTGAAAGACCACCCGGGAACATTTGAAATATCGGCAAATGTCATTGGCAAACCGCTGAAAATTACCTACAACAGAAATGCCATAGATTTTTACAACACCATACCGGTCACCGATTTGGAAGTATATTTCAACTCGCGGGGGTCGGTTACTGTGCAACAATCGTTTGAGGAGGTATTGAAACCGGTGATAGGTACAATGAGTGAAAAGGACGCCGCATCAACGCTTCTGCAACTAATGCACCACGCTTTCGAATACAAAACCGACAAAGAACAGTTCGGATTTGAACGCCCCTTCTTTTTCGAGGAACTTTTTTCGTATCCCTACAACAATTGCAAAGACAGGTCAGTACTGTATGCATATCTTATCAGGCATCTTGTGGGTTTGCAGGTGGTAGGGCTGAAATATCCGGGACATGTGGCAACAGCAGTCAGGTTCAACGAGCGGGTCAACGGTCATTACATCAGCATCGGCGCCGACCCGTACATCATCTGCGACCCTACTTACATCAACGCCGCTATTGGTCAATGTATGGCGAATTATGTGACGGTAAAGGCGGAACCATTATTTATTCATCATTAATGATCATTTTTTTAAAAGTCATTTGTATCTTTCCTCTATAAATCCTGCCCGTCTAGCACCCCTCAATTGTGTAACTTGCATTATTACAGCATGTTTTTCTTTCAACCATTTTGTGAGATAGCATAGCAGAACAAGGAGGTATTGACAAACACCTCATCGAAAGCTATTGGGTTTTCCCCAAAAAATATTAAAATACTTTCCTCTACGAGCTTTCTTGTCTCACACGCGCTTTCATTGCCGACACAGTCTATTGTTCATTTTGCAAGACGGGATAATTATTCATTCACCACAAAGATATGGAACTGAAACGATGCCGGAAGAAACTATGTTAGACATAGCATCTCAAATCAGGCTTTATCTGCCTGTAAATTTCTGCTTTGGTCAAATGGCTTTCCTGTTTTTTGCACATTGTATATGATGACCAAAATTTTTCGGGTAATAGCAATTAACGCTTTTTGTGGCTTCATCCGCTTGGACAGTACCTTAAATTTTTTCCCCAGAAACGACTTGTTAGAACGAGCCGCAGACCACGATATTTCAACAAGTATCTGTCGAAGATATTTGTTGCCGTGTAATATCTTACGACACTTTACTTTTTCAGCCGTTTCATCATTTCTTGGTCGAAAGCCAGCCCAGCCCACTAAATCAGTTGCCTTTGGGAAAACGCTCATATCATTACCAATTTCGGCAAGAATACATAAGGCGCTGAATTTTTGAATGCCCGGTATGGTACACAGCAAAGTGATTTCCTTGGCAAAATGTTCATTTGCCAATTCTTCTAAAAGGTTAAAGCATGTAGCCTGCTGTTTTTCTATCAATTCTATTTGATCCATACACTGTTTGAGCATTTCAACATCAGCCTTGCCAACGAATCCGTCTAACGAATCAGCAATGACCTGTTTCCCGTGCTTGTTTTTGGTGCGACCGTGAATTAATCCACAAAGTTTCACCGAATCGCGCTCACCGTCAATCATCTTATTGATGACCTTGCGTATCGACTTGTTTTTACCCTGATTGGACACATAATTGCTGATACGGATGTTACACCGTTGTAACTGATTGTCCAACTGCTGTTCCAAACGTACACGACTTTTGGTCAGACGCCGATGCTGACGCGTGTACTGACGCATCTGCTGTAATTCCTCGCTAGCGACAAAACTGTCCTTGATCAGGTCTTTTTGCAGGCATTCCGCAATCCACGCCGCATCCTTCGTGTCACTTTTGCGACCGGGAAGTTGTTTGATAAAATACGGATTGGCCAATTTCAAAGAAAAATCACTGTCCAGGATGCGCCATATCGGCATCCAATAGATGCTGGTACTTTCCAGTGCTACGCGGCAACAATTGTGTGCTACCAATGTGTCGCGCAATTTGTCCAACTCGGGGGTGAGCGTCCCGAAACGCTGTTCTAAAATTTTTTTGCCTTGTTCGTCCAAGATACATGCAAATACACTATCTTTGTGCACGTCAAGACCACATACTCTTTCCATAAATTACTGGAATTTAAATTAATACTATGGCTGAATAGCCGTTTATTTTAAAAAAAATACAAAGGTAACAATTGTGCTTCGAGCACCGTACAGTAAGCCGAAAAAGGAAAAAGTCAACAAGTGGTCTTGATTTTTATTTCACCCGCTTGGAAAAACGCCAAATTTCATGTTATTTTGCCGCGTAATTATAAAATATAAAAATATATGGAAGCGATATTATCACACTCACCGCTGAACGCCTCGCAATTGTTTGTTTTGAAAACATTTGCAACAGCGAGAAGCGAACAAGACAAAGAAGAATTAACTTCTTTTTACCTTGATTTCATACAGCGAAAGTTGGACAAGGCAGCGAATGAATTTTGGGACTGTCAAAACTTGGACAATACCAAAATGGAAGAATTGATGTATGGTCATTTACGTTCGTCCAAAAAATGAAAATAGTTTTAGACACAAATTGTTTGTTACCAGCCGTTTTTCCACGTTCAATCTATCATTGGGTTTGGGAATGTTTTCGGCGTGGTGATTTTTCATTATGCTATTCTACTGAAATACTTGCAGAATACGAAGAGTTGCTGTCAAGACTATATCCTCCTGACATGACCGAAAATACGATGCTTTTACTTTTGAATTCTCGCAATATAGAGCAAATTATTCCGTATTTCAGATGGAATATAATTTTCGCTGACCCCGATGATAACAAATTTGTAGATTGTGCTTTCAATGCGGGCGCAGATTACCTTGTTACCAACGACAAACATTTCAATGTATTGAGAAATGTAGATTTTCCAAAAATTAACGTCATTAACATTGATACCTTCAAGAAAATAGTTTTGCCCTACGGTGGGTAATGGAGGACAAAATGCACAGCAGCCAACGAGCGGTTTGGTTGTGCTGCGAAGAGGGGAACGTGACAGTTTCTCTCATGCTGATGAAAAGATGATGGAACGATTTTTAAGAGAATCGCTGACCCATCGGTCACGCTTTCCGAAGGGGGTGACCAAACAGCCACACGCTGCTGAAGGGGTAACCTGACGGTGGTGAACGGATGTGGAAAA
>Ga0209628_10001832_pt1 | contig 14084 bp, 11 predicted proteins | sample TergutCu122P4_FD_187285 | JGI IMG/M metagenome (GOLD analysis project Ga0209628, IMG submission 187285) | Cubitermes ugandensis P4 segment gut microbial communities from Kakamega Forest, Kenya - Cu122 P4 (SPAdes) (version 2) | ecosystem: Host-associated > Arthropoda: Insects > Digestive system...
CAGATGCCACAGGTTGTCTTCAAGCGCGCGCTGCTTGATCGCCACCTGCGCCGCCGCCTCCAGATGCTGCATCTTGCAGCCGCCGCAAGCGCCCGCATGCAAGCCGAAATGCGGACAGCCAGGCCGTACCCGCTGCGAGGACTCACACCGAAACTCCTCGAGCACGCCCTGCTCCCAGTTGTTTTTGCTGCGCAACTTCTTGAAGCGCACCTGCTCAAAAGGCAGCGCCCCTTCGACAAACACCACCTTGCCGTCCGCCTTGCGCCCAACGCCTTGCGCGTCGAGATCGAGCGATTCGATTTGCAGCCATTCGTCCGTACTGTTCGCACAATCCGGCGCACGCTCCGGCGTTTCAGCTTTTTTCACCACTTCCGTCATGGGCCGGGATTGTGCCGCCTGCCCGACCCTCCGGCAGGGAAAACTCTCATTTGTGGTCAAATTTTGGATTTCGCGCCGATTCCTTGAGCCAAGCACCATGAGCACCATTCTCGAAACACTCCCCACCGGTCAGAAAGTCGGTATCGCCTTTTCCGGCGGCCTGGACACCAGCGCGGCACTGTTGTGGATGCGCAAGAAAGGCGCCATCCCCTACGCCTACACCGCCAACCTGGGCCAGCCTGACGAACCCGATTACGACGACATCCCCAAACGCGCCACAGCCTACGGCGCGGAAAAAGCACGCCTGGTCGACTGCCGCGCGCAACTCGTCGCCGAAGGCATCGCGGCGCTGCAATCGGGCGCATTCCACATCTCCACCGCTGGTTCCACCTACTTCAACACCACGCCGATCGGCCGCGCCGTAACCGGCACCATGCTCGTGGCGGCGATGAAGGAAGACGACGTTCACGTCTGGGGTGACGGCAGCACCTTCAAAGGCAACGACATCGAGCGCTTCTACCGCTACGGCCTGCTCACCAACCCGGCGCTGAAAATCTACAAACCCTGGCTCGACCAGCAGTTCATCGACGAACTGGGCGGGCGCAAAGAAATGAGCGAGTTCATGATCGCCAACGGCTTCGACTACAAAATGTCGGTTGAAAAAGCCTACAGCACCGACTCGAACATGCTCGGCGCAACGCACGAAGCCAAAGATCTCGAACACCTCGACAGCGGAATACGCATCGTCAACCCGATCATGGGCGTGGCCTTCTGGAAAGATGACGTAGCCATCAAAGCCGAGGAAGTGACCGTCGACTTCAATGAAGGCCTGCCGGTTGCCCTGAACGGCGTGCAATTCAACGACCCGGTCGCGTTGATGCTCGAAGCCAACCGCATCGGCGGACGCCACGGCCTGGGCATGAGCGACCAGATCGAAAACCGCATCATCGAAGCCAAGAGCCGCGGCATCTACGAAGCGCCCGGCATGGCGCTGCTGCACATTGCCTACGAACGGCTGGTCACCGGAATCCACAACGAAGACACCATCGAGCAATACCGCATCAACGGCCTGCGGCTGGGCCGCCTGCTTTACCAGGGGCGCTGGTTCGACCCTCAGGCCATCATGCTGCGCGAAACGGCGCAACGCTGGGTGGCACGCGCGATCACCGGCAAAGTGACGCTCGAATTGCGCCGGGGCAACGACTATTCGATCCTCAACACCGAATCGCCCAACCTCACCTACAAGCCTGAGCGCCTGACGATGGAAAAGGGCGAATCGACCTTCTCGCCGCGCGACCGCATCGGCCAGCTCACCATGCGCAACCTCGACATCGTCGACACGCGCGACAAGCTGGCCACCTACGTCAAAACCGGCCTGATCGACGCCTCGGGCAGCGCCTCGCTGCCCCGGCTGCAGGGTGACCTGCCTCCCACCGTTTGATTGAGCCCCTCCGGCTCACAACGCATCCAGCGGGCTGACAACGCCACGCCCGCCGCGGTTGAGCACATGCGTGTAGATCATCGTCGTCTTCACGTCACTGTGGCCCAACAGCTCCTGCACCGTGCGGATGTCGTAACCCGCCTGTAGCAGGTGCGTTGCGAAACTGTGGTTCAGAGCCTGTTTATGGTCTATTCGGGGCCAAATAGATCGTAAACAGGCTTAAACAGGCTCTAAGCGCGTGCCGCGCTTGGCTTGCACAATCTCATCGAGCCACGGTAAATCGATACCGAGCACCTGCTTGTAGAGAAACAGCAAGGCGCTCTTGGCCTGGTTCTGCGTCGAAGCGGACACATTGCGCTCGCTGGCCAGATGCGTCAGAAACGCCATCACCTCGGCTGCCGCCATGTCGCGCGGATGGCGTTTATCGTGAAACAAAATGAAACGCCGCGCCCAATCACAATAAGCGTTCTCCGTGCGAATGCTGTAATGCCGCGCCCGGATCGCTTGGCGCAACTGATCCAGTAACTTCGGTGGTTTGCTTTCCATCCGCTAAATTTTAGGTTTGCCTAAATGAAAGCACAACCGTCGCTCCTTGGGGGGCTTGACGGCATCCGGAGATTAGGTGACACTGATCGTTTAGAGACAGTCGTCTATTTGTAGTTAGGCTTTTTACGCTCCGCCAAACGGAAGGACGTATTATGGACATCATTTGGGATGGCATCACTCAAGCTGACGCGCTAAACGAAGCAGCCGTAAAGATGCGTCATTCGTTAAGTGACGCAGCTAAAAGCTACGACTGGCCGAGAGTATTTGAGTTACTTGCGCAAGACATTTCTCTTGTCAATACCACTCGCTTGAACGGTACGGCGCTGTATGCGCCGCTCCATCAGGTTGCCCGTGGCGGTGCTCCGGTCGAGATAGCTCAACGTCTCATCGGGTTTGGCGCGTGGCGAACGCTCCAAAATGCTCGGGGCGAGCGCCCGGTTGATGTAGCTGAGCGGTGTGGTCATAGGCACTTACTTAAAGTCCTTACCCCTGAACATAAACGTCACGTTCCAATCGGTGTGCTACTTAAAATTCAAGCTCATTTCCATGCAGTCATTCGTGGACGCATTGATCGAGAGCTACCGGACCACAGGTTACGGCTGCCAGAGTTAGAGCCGCTGCTAGAGTTGGATCAACCAGAAATTTGGTTTCCCGTGCCCGGCATGTATGGTGGGTTTAGTTATTGCCTGGAATCCACTGGCGTTGAGGCCAAGTTAGTATCCTCAAGCTGGTGCCGCGTCGTAGGTGGGTCGGGTCAGCGCCACGAAGTTACCTCAGCAGGCAGTCAGCTCGTTGAAGAGGGTTTTGTATGAATGTTGGGTCTAATATGCGGCTCAAGGCGGACGGCTACGCCGCCGCTTAGCCTAGGGTATTAGGATTGGTATAGTGACACTCCCGTTATACTTGTTGAAATTCACGAAAACAGAATACGTTACTTCTATGAGGAAAGGACGTCTGTGGCTCAAGCCGCTCGCCTTTTATCAAGAACACTATGAGGGCGCTCCAGTCGGGCAAATTGATCCAAACGAAGGACTTTCAGCCTGTTACCAGCCAGAGTATGCCCGGCTATTGCTCAACGGCGTTTCTATTGCAGAGTTCCACAGTCCAATTAAAGTTCGGCAGAAGTTGCCGACTATATTCGCTTTCTGCGCATTGGCAGTCACCAAGAAAGATATCGAATGCAATCCGACTGGATTCTCGCTTGATGAACGGCTCCGTGCTTTTGGTGAAAAAGTTGTTGTGATTACTGATTTCGATAAGTTTCAGCGACGCGTTAACTCGGCGGTAAATAACTGTTCGATTCGTTCTGTTCCGGGCTTAGAAGGACGAATCAGTGGGTTGGTGGAATATGTGCCGCGAAACTATCACGGCGAAATGGGTCCGTTCAGGAAGTTTGATGAGTTTGCGTATCAGCGAGAATGGCGATTGGCATTTATAGCTGAAAACTGCCTGGAGGATCATTTTGTTCTCGATGTTGGAAACCTGGACGATATCACTTTGGAAGTGCCTTCCTCAGGAGGGTTGGAGTTCTCATGGTAAGATAGGCTCATAAGGTGTAGAAATTTCGACTTAATCTGACAGCGGGCCGGTGTTCGGCCTCATGCTCACATCCCGCTCTGACAGACGGAAGTGGTATTCTATGCGGGTCGTGCGTCCGGTTGAGCGGGAGTCCGGTTTAGCCGAGCAGTCCTAACAAACTGCTCAACCCCGCGCGCTTCGCGCGCTGGACGCCCAATCGCTACGCGCTTGGGCGCCGGTTAGCGTAACCGTTAGGCTATTCATCATGAGCGAACGAGCACTTAAAGCCGGGACGAGCATGTTCTTTGGCAAACCGGCAAAGCAAATGCCAGAGATTATGGCAAATGCCATTTCACAGGTTGTCGCACAAGTATCAGGTATCGTTGAGGCACATTTGCCGCAGTGTTTCATTGAGGGCGACAAAGAGGCGCGGCAGGTTTTGGTCATTGGTGTGCAAAAGCGAGGTGAAATTCCACAGATTGCACAGACTTTGATGGAAAAACTCCAGCTTGTTTTTCCAGCGGGACAATTCATTGATATTTTACCATTCGAATCCAGTGCAATGCCGAGCGGGATTCGAGAGGCAGCTTGCCAGATTTTTACCAGAGAGAGAAAGGCATGGTGGAAAATATGGTAATACCTAACATTGCATTCAACCGGACGGCTTCGCCGCCGGTTAATTTAGGCGTTAGGCACATCCAAGCCGCTGCATCCGTTCTCTGTCATGTTTATGCCGTTGCTCTTGCCATCGCTGGCGTCCGCTCCCACAGGTTCAAGGCCGGCGCATGGCTTCGCCTGCAAGCGTTGTCGGGGTGGCAATCGCCGGTTATTGTTCTTGCAGCGTTGCGGCCCTGGGCTTGGTTATGTGTCTAACATTTAGCTCAACCTCGCGCGCTTCGCGCGCTGGACGCTGCGCGATAAAGCCGCGCAGCGCCGGTTAGCTTGGGCTACAAGGGCTTCCCCCTCTTTGCAAGCAATGAATCTCCCTGGGTTTATCGCGCAGCGATAGACCCAGGCATTGGTTTCAATATTTCCCTCAGATCAGTTTCCAGCCTCGTGCATGCAGCACGTCGATACTTCGTGGCAAACGGTGCGGACGGCGTGACTACAAACGGTTATTAACGCTGCCTTCTACTTCTCGCAGCAAACCCTGATAAAAGACGCGCGCCGGGGGCTCCATTCGTTAGTCAGGTCTGGGCATTGCTGCCCCTGATCCCCTCAAGCTTTCCGAGCATTCCCCGGCGCAGGTCCAACCTTCTGCATATCAACGAGTGCCTTCACGCGGCGGATTTCTGATCTGTGTCCTTGTCCTGGCGGCTTCTCGCTACCCCTGCTCGTCCAGCGGGCCGCTCAGGCCTGCATCTTGAAGTTCTCCCCCTGCCTGAGCATCGCCCAGCACATGCGCGCGTTCTTCGCCGCGATGGCGATCACCGCTCTCCAGTAACCCCGGCGCTCAGCCAGACTGCGCGCCCAGCGGCTTATCGCGTCCTGTTTAGGGTTGTTCTTGTTCATCGCCCCCGCCAGCACCGATCGCGCCCCCATGACCAGCAGGCTGCGCAGGTACGGGTCTCCCGCTTTCGTGATGCGCCCCAGGCGTTGTTTGCCTCCCGAGCTGTACTGCCCCGGCACCAGTCCCACCCAGGCGCTGAAGCTGCGCCCGCAGGCAAAGTCATGGCCGTTGCCCACGGTGCCAACAACCGCCGTGGCGGTGATCTCGCCAATACCCACCAGACGCATTAACCGCTGCGCCTGCACGTCCTGGCGCGCGATGCCGCAGATGTGGCGCTCGTACTCGGCGATGCGCTCATCCAGACGGGTGACTTCGCTCAACAGGTCGCCAATGACGGTGTTGGCATAGCCGGGCAGGTCTTCGAGGTGCTGCATCGCTTCTCGCCGCACGGTGGCCGCCTTCAAAGGCAGCACGATCCCCAGCTCCGACAGCAGGCCCCGGATGCGATTGAGCGTGGCGGTGCGTTGTTCGACGAAACCTTGGCGGGCGCGGTGCAGCATCAACTGGCTTTGCTGCTCGATGCTCTTGATCGGCACGAAGCGCATCTGCGGGCGGGTGACGGCTTCGCAGATGGCTGCGGCATCGGCGGCGTCGTTCTTGCCGCGCTTGCCCGACAGACGGTAGGGGGCGACGAATTTCGGCGCCATCAGGCGGGCGGTATGACCGAGCTTCTCGAATTGCCTGGCCCAGTGATGGGCACCTGAACAAGCTTCCATCCCGATCAGGCACGGTGGCAAGGAAGCGATGAGTTCGAGCAGTTTTGCGCGCGCCACGTTCGGGCGGATCAGTATCGGTTTGCCTGCAGCATCCACGCCGTGGACGGCGAAAACGTTCTTTGCCAGATCGATTCCTACTGTTACGATGGTCATGGACTTCCCCTTCCAGAAAAACGAGTGGTTGATGAGAGTTGCACTTCCCATCTTGGCACTTTGTTGCCTTACTCCGCAATTGCGCGGGCACTCGGGACGGGGAAGTCCCTTTCATTCAATCGGATGGGCCACAGTCATTGATGACCGTTGCCGGATCTCCCATGTTGGGGTTCGCTGCGCTCACCGGCGAGAAAATCGTCATTCGCGATGAATGGCGGCAGCAACCCAGGATACATTGATAAAATCGAGAAAATGAAAATTTCTCGAATCAAACAAGTACGAATTCGTACAGGGGGCTGGAGTGAATTGTTAACCGCCATTTACATGGGTGCGATTTCATGGATTGCATCGGTTACACAGATTCACTATATTTTATTTCCTGAACTCGGAGCACTTTCTCACGACATCATCAGACGGCCCCATGGCACCTGGGCAAAATCCCCAGGAATGCTCATCCTGACACCGCTTCTCACTGGCAGCGTGGGAACATTCCTTGTGCGAAACATAGGCAGCGGGGCTGTGTCAATCGTGTTGGCAACAGCGGCAGCCATCTTCATCATTTTTCTCTTGCGGTCTCCGATTGCTCCAGCCATCTCCGCAGGGGTTTTGCCAATATCCCTCGGCAGTACAAGCTGGCACTATCCAGCATCGTTGCTGGTGGGGCTGGTGCTTCTTGCGGCAATTTCATTGATCTGGCGCCGTTTTGTTCCATCTCCGGAAACAAAAACTCCTACCAATGCCGCCGCCGGCTTCATTGAAGAAGCTCCGCACAGTTATGCCTGGCTTCCTTTTTTCATGATTTTTTTGTTGGGTACCGCTGTTTTAGGCGAAATGACTGGTTGGCATTTCATTTTGTTTCCGCCGTTGATCGTGATGGGTTTTGAAATGTTCGCCCATTCTGAAATTTGCCCCTGGGCCAAGAAACCGCTCCTGCTACCGATTGCATGCACACTGAGCGCACTGATTGGAGCGGCATTGGTGATGGAATTTGGCGTCACGCCGCTCGCGGTAATTGCCAGCACGGCATGCGCCATAGCCCTATTGCGGATATTGAATTTGCATATGCCGCCTGTCATCGCCGTTGGACTGTTGCCCTTTGTCATTCCAACTGTAGATTACAAATTTCCCGTTTCCGTAGGAATTGGAGCCTTGACGCTTGCCTTGATTTTTCTTGCATGGCGCGGGTTGAAAAACAGGGTTTTCAACTATTGATCCACCCCCAGCCCGCGCAGGTCGGGGTGATTCCGCAGGTTGGCGGTGAGCGAAGCGAACCCCAACATGGGAATCGGGTAACGGTCATCAATCGCAGCGGTGCATCCGATATGTTGGGGTTCGCTTCGCTCACCGCCAACCTACAAAGCCTGTTCGGGCGCAGTGTAGCAATTTATTACAATTAGATGTAATATCCGCCCTGCCCGACCGGCCGATACCCACGGTTGAAGCTGGAAAAAAAAGCACCAGACGGTGCAACGGGTATTGCAATAACCACACTGGGAGGATGTCATGAAAAAACTACTGGCCGCTCTGGCGATGACGCTGTGCACCCTGCTTGCGCATGCCGCCGTGGAAGTCAACAAAGCCAACGTCACCGATCTCGATGGACTCAAGGGCGTTGGGCCGGCCCTTTCGGGTCGTATCCTGGACGCACGCAAACAGGGCGAGTTCAAGGATTGGAACGATCTGATGTCGCGCGTGAAGGGCATCAAAAACAAGACCGCGGCCAAGCTCTCGGCCGATGGCCTGACGGTCAACGGCAAGCCCTACGCGCAAGCTGACGCGCCGGCGGCAGCCGCCAAACACACGAAGAACGCCAAATAAACGAAACGGCTGCGCCGATTCTCCAGATTCCGGGGCCGCCTTCGAGCGGCCCTTTTTGCGCGTGCACGTAGGGCTTGCTTTACATTGCGCGAATCCCAATCCGGTCTCCCACTGCATATGTCACCGCTTTCCGTCATCGCCGTCTGCATTGGCGCATCACTGGGCGCGCTTGCGCGCTGGGGTCTGGGTCTGTGGCTGAATACGGGCGGGCCTCTGGTGTGGGGCACTTTCGCGGCGAACCTGATCGGCGGCTATCTGGTGGGCATCGCGGTCGCATCGTTCCAGGCGATGCCGCATTTGGATGCGGTCTGGCGCCTGCTGCTGATTACCGGGTTTCTGGGTGGATTGACCACTTTTTCAAGCTTTTCAGCCGAGGTGGTCACGCTGATGGTGCAGGGCCGCGTGGTGCTGGCCGGCGCCATCGCGATGGCGCACCTGGCCGGTTCGCTGGCACTAACCTGGCTGGGCATCCGCACGATGCAGGCCATGCTGAACGGGTAACGCTCACCCCCAGGCGCCGCGCGGCGCGCGGCGGCGCGACTGACATGAAACCCGGCCACTAGAATCGCCCTCAATGTCCTTGGTTTTACTCGTCACTCTTCCGTTTCTGGCCAGCGTACTGGCGGCGACGATGCCGGCTAACGCCCGCAACCGGGAATCGATATTGGCCGGCCTGGTCGCGCTGGGCTGCGCCATACGGGTGGTCTGGCTGTTCCCGCAGGTGGCTCACGGCGGCGTGGTGCACGAGCGCATCGAGTGGCTTTCGACCTTGGGGCTGGACTTGAGTTTCCGGCTCGACGGCTTCGCCTGGCTTTTTTGCATGCTGGTGCTGAGCATCGGCGTGCTGGTGGTGCTGTACGCGCGCTATTACATGTCGGCCTCCGACCCGGTGCCGCGCTTTTTCTGCTTCTTTCTGGCATTCATGGGTGCGATGCTCGGCGTGGTGCTGTCGGGCAACCTGATGCAAATGGCGCTGTTCTGGGAGCTGACCAGCCTGTTTTCCTTCCTGCTGATCGGCTACTGGCATCACCGCCGCGACGCGCGGCGCGGCGCACGCATGGCGCTCACGGTGACGGGCGCCGGGGGCTTGTTCCTGCTGGCCGGGGTACTGCTGATCGGCCGCATCGTCGGCAGCTACGATCTGGATGTGGTGCTGGCCTCGGGCGACAGCATTCGCGAGCACCCGCTCTATGTGCCGGTGCTGCTGCTCGTGCTGCTGGGCGCCTTCACCAAGAGCGCGCAGTTTCCGTTCCATTTCTGGCTCCCGCGCGCAATGGCGGCGCCAACGCCGGTATCGGCCTATCTGCATTCGGCAACGATGGTCAAGCTGGGCGTGTTCCTGCTCGCCCGGCTATGGCCGGTGCTGTCGGATACCGATGCCTGGTTCTGGCTCGTCAGCGGCACCGGCGCGGCGACCTTGCTGCTCGGCGGTTTCGCGGCCATGTTCCAGCGCGACCTGAAGGCGGTGCTGGCCTATTCGACCATCTCGCATCTGGGCCTGATCATGCTGCTGCTGGGCCTGAACAGCCCGCTCGCGGCGGTGGCGGCGGTGTTCCACATCATGAATCACGCGACCTTCAAGGCTTCGCTGTTCATGGCGGTCGGGATCATCGACCATGAGACCGGCACGCGCGACATCCGCAAGCTCAGGGGGCTGCTCAAGGCGATCCCGATCACCGGCACGCTGGCGCTCATCGCGAGCGCGGCCATGGCCGGGGTGCCGCTGCTCAACGGCTTTCTTTCGAAGGAGATGTTCTTCTCGGAAACCGTGTACATCCAGACTTCGCCCTGGGTGGACCGCAGTCTGCCGCTGATCGCGACGCTGGCCGGGATGTTCAGCGTCGCTTATTCCCTGCGTCTGGCGGTGGACGTGTTTTTCGGCCCGTTGTGCGCGCCGCCCGAGGTGCCGCGCGCGCCGCACGAGCCGCCGCGCTGGATGCGCGTGCCGGTGGAACTGCTGGTGCTGGCCTGCCTGGTCGTGGGGATCGCCCCGGCCTGGTCGGTCGGCCCCCCGCTCGCGGCCGCGGCAGAGCCGGTCGTCGGGCACCAATTGCCGGCGTACAGCCTGGCCATCTGGCATGGCTTGAACCTGCCGCTGCTGATGAGCGCACTGGCGATGCTCGGCGGAACGCTGATCTACCTGATCCAGCGCCGCCACCAGCGCCTGCGCGGCTGGCCGGCCGGTACACCGCTGCTGCGTCACATCGACGGCCAGCGCGTATTCAACTTCCTGCTCGCACTGTTCAGCGACCTGGGCCGATGCAGCCGCCGGGTGCTGGGTACCCAGCGGCTGCAGACGCAACTGCTGCTGCTCGTGGCGGCCACTTTGGCGGGCGCCGCCGCTTCGCTCTGGCTGACGCCTGCCTCGCACGGCACGCGCGGCACGCTGGCCTTCTCGCCGATGTTCGCGATGACGTGGGTCATCGGCTGTATCAGCGCGATCGCCGCCGTCTGGCAGGCAAAGTTCCACCGGCTGGCTGCGTTGATACTTTCCTCGGTGGCGGGGCTGGTGTGCTGCATCACCTTCATCTGGTTTTCCGCCCCCGACCTTGCGCTGACGCAGATCGTGGTGGAGGTGGTGACCACCGTATTGATCCTGCTCGGGCTGCGCTGGCTGCCGCTGCGCACCGCCACGCCGCCGGTCGGCTCGCTGCTGCGAATCTGGGGCCGCCGCGGGCGCGATTTTGCGCTCGCAGCGGCTGCCGGCGTGGGCATGGCGACCTTGTCGTGGGCCATGATGACGCGCCCCTTCCCCCAGAGCATTTCGTCTTTCTTCCTCGAACGCGCGCCCAGCGAAGGCGGCGGTATGAACGTCGTCAACGTGATGCTGGTCGATTTCCGCGGCTTCGACACTTTCGGCGAGATCACGGTGCTGGGCATCGTGGCTCTGACGGTGTACGCACTGCTGCGGCGCTTCCGCCCGGCGGTCGAATCGATGGCGCTGCCGCCGCAGCAGCGCAAGCACAGCGATGACTCCAGCGACCTGATCAACCCGCGCCGCGCGGCGGACACCGCCGTGGGCTATCTCATGGTGCCGGCGGTGCTGGTGCGCCTGCTGCTGCCGATATCGGTGCTGGTATCGGTGTACTTTTTCATGCGCGGGCACAACCAGCCCGGCGGGGGATTCGTCGCCGGGCTGGTGATGTCGGTGGCGCTGCTGCTGCAGTACATCATCTCGGGCACCGAGTGGGTCGAGGAACACCTGCGGATCTACCCGCGCCGCTGGATCGCCACGGGGCTGCTGTTCGCACTGATGACCGGCGGCGGCGCGGTGGTGGCCGGCTATCCCTTCATGACCACGCATACGGCGCATTTCGATCTGCCGCTGCTGGGCCAACTGCATGTGCCCAGCGCCACTTTCTTCGACCTCGGCGTATTCGCGCTGGTGCTCGGCGCGACGATGCTGATCCTCACCGCGCTCGCCCACCAGTCGATCCGCAGCCACCGCTGGGCCGAGGAACAGGAAGAAAAACTGCGCAAGCAGGCGCAGGAGGCCGCCGCCTGATGGAAGCCGTGCTCGCCATCGCCATCGGGGTGCTCGCCGGTTCGGGCGTCTACCTGCTGCTGCGCCCGCGCACCTTCCAGGTGATCATGGGGCTGACGCTGATCTCTTATGCCGTCAACCTCTTCATCTTCAGCATGGGCCGCCTCAAAGTCGATAGCGAGCCGGTGCTGCGCGCGGGCCTGCAGGCCAGCCTGGCGAACACGGCCGATCCGATGCCGCAGGCGCTGGTGCTGACCGCCATCGTGATCGGCTTCGCGATGACGGCGCTCTTTCTCGTGGTGCTGCTGGCTTCGCGCGGCCTGAGCGGCACCGACCACGTGGACGGCACCCATGACACCGACAGCGAAGGCAACGCGCGATGAACGGCCTGCTTGACCTGTTCGACCGGCTGATCGAAGCGGCGATGCCGCATCTGGTGGCGGTGCCGATCCTGGTGCCGATGCTCACGGCCGCGCTGATGCTGATGCTCGAAGAAAAGCACCGGCGCCTGAAATCGCTGCTCACGGTGAGCTCGGGCCTGATCGGCATGCTGGTCGCGTTCGCCCTGCTGCGCTGGGTCAACGCGCCCAGCACCGGCAGCGGGCCGGGCTCGATCGGGGTCTATCTGGTGGGCAACTGGCGCGCGCCCTTCGGCATCGTGCTGGTGGCCGACCGGCTCTCGTCGATGATGGTCGCGCTGACGGGCGTGATCGGCCTGGCCGCATCGATCTACTCCACCTCGCGCTGGGACCGCGCCGGGGTGCACTTCCATCCGCTGCTGCAATTGCAGCTCATGGGGCTGAACGGCGCCTTCCTGACCGGCGACCTATTCAACCTTTTCGTGTTCTTCGAGGTGATGCTGGCCGCCTCCTACGGGCTGCTGCTGCACGGTTCCGGCCGCGCGCGGGTCAAGGCCGGATTGCATTACATCGCGATCAACCTCGCGGCTTCGTCGCTGTTCCTGATCGGCGCCGCGCTGCTGTACGGCGTGACCGGCACGCTCAACATGGCCGATCTGAGCGCCCGCATCGCCACGCTGGATGCGGGCGACCGCGGGCTGGTCCATGCCGCGGCCGCGATTCTGGCAACCGCCTTCTTCACCAAGGCCGGCGCCTGGCCGCTGAACTTCTGGCTCGTGCCGGCCTACAGCTCGGCGGTGCCGCCGGTGGGCGCGGTGTTCGCGCTGCTGACCAAGCTCGGCGTTTACACCTTGCTGCGTTTGTGGCCGCTGCTGTTCGCGCCCGACGCAGGCATCTCGGCGCAATTCGGCCAAGGCGTGCTGACGGCCGCCGGGCTCGCGACGCTGGCGGTGGCATCGCTGGGCATCCTGGGCACGCAGCGCTTGTCCAACCTGGCAAGCTACACCGTATTGATTTCGGCCGGAACCCTGCTCGCGGCGGTGGGGCTGGGCTATAGCGCCGTATGGGCCGGCGCGCTGTACTACCTGCTCAATTCCACCCTGGCGGCCAGCGCCTTCTTCCTGGTGATCGACATGATCGAACGCTGGCGCAACGCCGGAGCGAGCATCACGGAATACGAAGCGGCCGAAAACACTCCTTTTCTGGCCGAAGACCTCAGCCCGCTGGCCGACGTGAACCTCGACGACGAAGAGCAGGCGCTGTATGGCCGCGCGATTCCCGCCGGCATCGCTTTTCTCGGACTGAGCTTCGGCGTCTGTACCTTGCTGCTGACCGGACTGCCGCCGCTGGCCGGCTTCATCGGCAAGTTCGCCATGCTGCACGGGCTGCTCGAAGCGCCCCGCATCAGCCTGCCGGGCTGGATTTTTCTGACGCTGCTGCTGGTTTCGACCTTCCTCGCGCTCGTGGCCTTCAGCCGCGTCGGCATTCGCCACTTCTGGACGCACGAACCCAGCACCGTGCCGGTGCTGCGCGCGCTCGAAGTGCTGCCGGTGGTGGTACTGATCGCGGCCTGCGCCGTCCTGACGATACAGGCCGGCCGCGCCATGCAGCATGCGACCGCCACCGCGCAAGACCTGTCTCACCCGCAGGCGTACCGCGATGCGGTGATGCTCGCGCGCCAGCGCCCGAATCCGGCGCCACAGGAGGCCGCGCCATGAAACGCTGGCTGCCCTCGCCCACGCTGTCATTGACGCTGTTCGTGATCTGGCTGCTGCTGAACCAGTCGCTGAGCGCGGGCACGCTGATCCTGGCCGCCGTGCTCGCGCTCGTGGTCCCGGCGCTCACCCGCAGCCTGCGCCCGTCCGCCGTGCGCGTGCGCCGGCCCGGCGTCGCGCTGCGACTGACGGTCCACGTGGTGATCGACCTGATCAAATCCGCCTGCGAAGTGGCGTACTTGCTGCTCACGCGGCGCACGCGCGACATCAGCTCGCACTTCGTCGTCGTACCGCTGCAAATGCGCGACCCCAACGCGCTCGCCGTGCTCTCGATGATCGTGTGCCTGACCCCCGGCACCGCCTGGGCCGAAATCTCGCTGGACCGCTCGCGCCTGACGATCCACCTGTTCGACAGCAACGACGACGATGCCTTCATCGCGCTGGTC
>Ga0209628_10001833_pt1 | contig 14083 bp, 7 predicted proteins | sample TergutCu122P4_FD_187285 | JGI IMG/M metagenome (GOLD analysis project Ga0209628, IMG submission 187285) | Cubitermes ugandensis P4 segment gut microbial communities from Kakamega Forest, Kenya - Cu122 P4 (SPAdes) (version 2) | ecosystem: Host-associated > Arthropoda: Insects > Digestive system >...
CTCTGGCTCGTAGTGGTGACACCACGTCTCTTCACCGGTGATGACGTGATCCAGGAAACTGTCACCTTCAGCCTTGTATTGGTTCAATAGGTCCTGACAAACTTGCATATGGTGTTCTTTATGTTCCTGTGTGAGCATTCGTGGGACCCACCTGGCGCAAACTTTGCGATATTCCAACGTTGCCACCATCATATCCAACACATTGCAGCCGATATTCAGCTCCGTACACAGTTCCCTAGTCGTAATCCACCGATTCGCACGGATGAGCTGATCGAGATGCTCTTCGTTTCGTGGTGTGACAGCTGTGCATGGCTGTCCGGATAGTGGCTGGCCTTTCACGTCGCTGTCGCCACTGCTGAAACGCGCCACCCACCACCTCACTGTGCTAACATCCACTGTTTGGTCTCCGTAAATGTTCAACAAGCGTCGATGAATGTCATTGGATGCAATTTTTTCCACATGGAGGAATTCAATTACACACCTTTGTTTCATATGCACATCCATGTCAGACGCCATTTTGTCAGACTGCCCCTCTGCTGTCATCTGTCGCACAGCAACGAAATTTAACAGAATACTGGCGAGAAGGTTCAACCTCTACTGCCATATCAACAACATTCGCCTGTGACGTCATGGGCCAACATAATAAAATAGGAGGCATTAATTTCGGAGCGGCCCTCGTACATTTGATGTACATGTCTCATGAGGTGGATTTACTCATCTTTAAGAGAATGGCTGTCAGTATACTGGTAGAATTTTTGACATCAGCTGTGAATGGACCTAAAAGTCTTGGGCTACTAAATCTGCATGCCAATCACAATGAAAGATGGGGATAACATATGACAGAACAGTCATCAACTGGTGAGCTGTAAAACTTAGTACATGCAGAGGAAACAAGCAGAAAACTTTATGCAGAAGGTGACATAAACTCCACAAAAAGATTCACTCACCAACATCTGTAGGTGTGAAGTGCACAATGTACCCGCCGGCTGTCTGGACCCCCACATCAACAGTCAGTGGTCGCCGAGATGGACTCAAAACCTGAACATCAGGTCGGCCAAGGGAAGGATCAGCTTCCACACAGAACATAGCTGCTCTGTTTACTGCGACTTTTTCCAACCCATCACCTGATATCACAACTCGAGCTGCCTCTGATATATGGCATGTAAAAGGACTCCCTACATCAGAAGAGAATACACTCTTAGTTTATAATATCAGAAACTACTACTACTACTACTACTAGTTAGTAGTAGTAGTAGTAGTAGTAGTTGTAACAGCAGCAGCACTAACAGCAGTAGTAGTACTAGTAATAGCATTAGAAAGATAATGATGATCATATTGAAGAGTGCCTAAATGACCATTTTAGAATCTGCACATGTGACAAGACTCTAAAAGAACACTATCCACTTCTTATTACAGCAAAATTTCATTAACCCAACTTGCGCAGGACTGGACAGGTGTTGTATTATCAAATCTGGATTATGAGATGGTAACTATACTGATCTAATTTCTGACAGGTAATTTTGTTTGTTACACTGCTTATACTTGGGCTGTACAACTGATCAGAGGAGTACTCCATTTGGATATCTCCATTACCTACTGGTTAAAAATCATTAGGCTCCTCTTCTGTGTTTTCTGGAACCCTTGTAGCTGCAGATGTTGATGAAGTAGGAGAAAAGGGGCCTGGGGATACCACAATGATTGATGTACAGACAGACACCTTTATAGGCCTTCTTTGAGCACATCCCTGAAAATCTGCCTGTTTCAATGACAAAGCTTTTTTACTATTCAAAAGCAAAACTTTTGGTCTTGTGACTACTTTCCTCACGTGCCAGACTACCAGGATTTCCAAATTATAAGATGTTGGATTAACAGAATTTTGCCAAATATGGTTTCCATAAAAATCAATATAATAATATCAACAATTATTTCTTACACAAATTTAGTCTAGTTTTACTTCAGACAAAATCAATTTTACCCCTTAAAATCACACATTTTCACTCCTAACTATATTTTACAGTCCAAAGGTATACAAATTCAGAGATGGGATTTATGTAAGTAAAAACTGTAAGCAATTAATGTCTATACATATACACTATTCACAATCTGTCCGAAGGTTTTCGGAAATGAAAAACATATGTCTGCCGCCTATCAGACAATTTAACAATGTATGAATATTTACTTTAGGTAATTAAAAACGGTCATCTGTGGTTTTGAAACATATACCTGCGTTTAAAGAATTGGCTCTCATGGCATTCGAAGTAAGGCTTATAAGTCATACATAGAACGAGTATATAATGTTATAGCAACAGGAACAGACCTGAGACATGAGATTCTCAAAAACACTGAATATTAGTATCACCTCTCCTGGAATTTTATACTGTGTAATTTCATAGATAGGTAGAAGACAACATACCATCACATTCCAAAAGACTGTAACCTTAATAAACATGTTGGACGCAAGCACTGATACAAGTACTCATTTCCTTAATACAGTATTGGTGAAAAAATGCCACCTTGTGTCATGAAAAAGGTATTCTGTAAGTCATGATTCTGATACATTTTAAAATGGCTTTGTAAAAGCTGCAAATTATAACACACAGAAGGCTGATATTTAGTATGTACAAGCTTGACAGTGTGTAGTGCACTGCCAAGAAGTACAGGGTGTTTAACTAAAGCAGTAACCTTAGATGTTATTCGAAATGGACCGTTAGGGAGTTAGAGAATGCGTGTGCGCTGTGGAACTGTTTATTTGGACAGGGTCCATTATAGAGTCTCAGCACAGATTTCACTGTGAAATGAGTCAACAGGAAGCCCCAGCTCCAAATGCCACCCTGTTGATGGGTAAGGCAGTTGTGTGAAGAAGGCTCTGTCATGTGGAGTAAGCTACCTGGTCGACCATCCTCAGTTCGCACACCTGAGAACATTAATGTTCTTCAATGAGGAAGGAGATGTGCAAGCCATCACAGTCACATCGCAACTTTACACAGAGATTGTCAACGAATTTCTAGCCACAAAGCTTCCACCAAACCATAACTTGTGGCTTCAACAAGATGCTGCTATGCCCCACACAGTAATGATTAGCATGGCTGTACTTTGCCATTTGTTTCTGCAGCAAGTCCTTTCTCATTCAGTGATGTGTTATTGCCCCTCGTTCACTGGACCTAACAGCACCTGACTTTTTTCTGTGGGGGTATTTGAAAAGTAAAATGTACAGTAGATGACCTGTAAACTTAAATGTACTCAAACAAGCAATACAAGATGATATCATCAACATTTCAGAATGAACATTTTCAGAAATGTGCAGCTTCTTATTTTGTGTGCACCTGTGCATTCAGCAGGGTGGTGGCCACCTAAAAGACATTGTACACAAAAAGGTAACAATGTAAAAATAATTTAAGCACAACAGTAAATTGTGACATGCTAAAATTGTCATTAATTACTTGCAGTAAAATGTTACTCATATTTATAATCAGTTCAGTTCACTATTTCTGCTGGACCCTCTACATAAGCTTGTGAGTGTGTGCACTGCTGACAGGTCTACAAGCTTGAGAACGGGTGCAATGCCAAAAGGTATGCAAGCTTGGGAGTGTGTGCACAGCTGACAGTTACACCATACTTCACCTGGAACATCTTCACCATTGAAGCGCAAATCCACCGTATGTGCAATGGCTTCCCTTGGGGTGAATGAGATTGCATATGTGTGTGGGCCTTGAGCCTGGGCTGATGTAGGCACTCGTCCACCGTTAACTGTCACTTCTAGATTACCTGGGCCTGCCTGACTGGTTTCAACTGATGGAAATAACTCTCATATAGATAAAATTACTAATAACAAATACAGCAATATTTCTATTCAAAACTGAGTTTTATAAATAATAAAATTCAAGTAAATATTACACAGACAAGTGCATGTGTTTAAATTACTTGTTCCTGAGTCATAATTTAAAAATGAATTTTTGAAGTGTATGAACTTAAAAAATATCAACCAGCCTCAGTAATATATGAATTAATATTGTAAGTTAATTAAACTTCCCAGATACCAGATATAAAACTGCTTTACATTAAGCAATTTCAGTACACCTAGATGCTCTAAGGTGCTTTAATTTCATAAGGGATGTGTAACCTCAGTAAAACTTCAAATGACTACAATTACGCACATTTACATTTCATTTGTTTTTTAAGAAAATAGTAAAACATTAAATGCTCATCTATGGTTACAAAGAAACTGTAATACTTTAAAGATGTAATAAACTGCCTACCAAATGATTCATTTATGCTTACCAAGGAATGTAACTGGTTTGGCCACAATGCCTTCAGTAACATTCTTGACTTTGATTGCTTTCACATCATACACCTTACAGGAGAAGGGTGACCCAGCTATGGCAACCTTGCGGTAAGCCACTGCGATGCGGTGTTCGCCAGCAACCCGAGGTGAAAACTCTACTTGGAATGTCTGCGAGCCTGTATCTTTAACTTGGGCAGGAACTGACTGTCCATTTGGGCCTGTGAGTGTCAATCGTAACACAGGGTAACAGTGGCAGTAGTTGCTGCTGGAGTGGTCATTTTACAGTGGTAGCTGCAGTGTCTTTCTATTTTTGGTTACTTTATGAATATCTCCTGTGAGTCTCATCATAATATAAACTTGTTTGTTAGTGGTGTATGTAAGGTAACATTATTTATAGGTTACTTTCATGAATTCTTTTCCCATGCCCTCAATTTAAAACAAAGGTTGAAAAGTAAACTACAAAACTGGAACCCACTATTTTTAAATGCGCTCCTTGCAATTTATATACTTCACTAGTCTCAGTGTTTATTGCTCATACAAATCTCTTAGAAGAAAAATTAAAATCTCTTTCTTCTTCTTATTATTAAAAACATAGTCTTGTTGAGAAAAACTACATCAAGGGTAGCTCCCTGAATTAGGTTAAACTCTTATACTGTATAAATATCCTTCATTTACCGTACATTTGAAGTATCTTATCTACAGTCATATAATCTAATATTTAAATATTCAGTTAAAAATCTATGTGAGCAAATACTAATTCATCTTAACTGGCAGTAAAGTTTACTTCAATTATTAGCATCAGTTACTGCTTATTTCCTTCTAGTAATTTATCACACCAAGTCATAAACTTCTTTCCCACATAACTAATTGAAAATCAAATATCACTAAGTTATTAAAACAAGTTTGTTATGTTAGGCTGCAGACACCATCTATTGTTACAAAGTTATTCACACAACATACAGTTAGAAACGATTTTTCATTCAATTTTGTTAAATATTCACTGCCTACAATGAGACTTTAAAATCTCCAATGAATATTTTATGTGCCACACTAAAATTGCACAATGAGCTACTTCTGGGAAACAAAGTTCTCCATAAGTTTCATGTAAAGAACACTTCCAACAACAAATTTCATAAAACGTCTTTTGAGAGACAAAATGAAGGACAGGTGGGAGTCAAACATGACACTTCCACCAGTTGTTCATTTTATGTACTCTGAGCAAGGAACGCATCAAAAATAATAATTTATCTGCAGTTTCTTTTATATAGGCTCCTAAGTTCAACAGTTTCTCAGTCAGAGCTTCTTCTTACACATGCACAAAACCACTGGAAATCTTGCAGTGTTAAAAAAGTTATTCATGTTGTCATCTCATCACAACATTTTCAATTTCCAGTTCAAATGAGAGAAAAATGCCAAATAACGTTTATGCAGCATGCTGCAATAAGGCACAGAAAAAAAATACATAAAAGATATCTATAATTCTTTAGCATAAGCTAGCACTAGCATGTACACTGCTCTTTGTCAACACCATTAAGTACTTGCTATGAGAAGTCTGTTTCCAAAAATAAACAGAGGTTAGACACTTGTTTTTCACAACTAACAGCAGAATGCAGTACCATCAAACACCTCATGCTAGGCTTAATGTACTAAAACTGGCTACACAGGTAACAGATTGACTGCCTGCTGACAGTTATATATGAATTAATATTAATCTATCTTCAACAAAACTTGATCTTAATAGTTACCTTTGAACACAAACTTCTCAAAATGTATTTATTAGTCAGTAACTCAAACAAACATGCTAAGCTCCTTAAAAAATTAGAAAATCCATTCCTTAGAGCTATGCTTGTACATAATATACTTCAGAAACGTAACAATGAAAGTTTGATTGATTTTAATTTCCTTTAGACAGCAAAAACATTAAATAAATACAATGATTTAAGAAACATTTTCTGTAAAGAATATGTAACTGAAAATATTTCCAGAAAATGTTAGGAATATTTGTTTTAAAGATTTTCATTCCACTACATACAGGCACAAAAATCTACAAAATCCCTTCTCAACCTATTACTATGCTGATGGTAATTCAGAGAGTTCTTCATGAAGCTGAATCAATATTGTGTTATCTTCACAAGTTCTAGGATCAAGTTCTAATAAAAATGTGCCTTCAGCATCAACAGGACACAGTCATATCATCATGATGTCATATCATCTAGAAAATGGGCAATTAAAAGGTCTTATTCTTTAATTTTACCCAACACATTTTTCTATTCCATAAATTCTATGCCTTCCTAGGGCTTGCCCTTGCCAAAACAGTTTGTTGTCATTCAAATTCTTTAAACCACAGTCAAATTAATATCAGATATATGTTATTTTCTTATAGAGAATAATAAATAACTGTGTGGTTGTAATCTACTACATCAATGAAGTAATGACATTACAACACATTGGTCCTCCCACCAGAAACATGTATTTACTTTTTTAAGTAGACATGTAACTTGATCAAAAGGCCAACAAGGATTGTGGAAGACACATTACTACAAGGTACAAGAACATTTTCAAAGCAATGTAATAAAATTTGGTTTACATTCACAAACTTAAATGGTAATGTCATTAATAAAATATAACACTATGTTCAACTGTTACATTACTACCTTGTACTATCTTAAATCAATAAAATAGTGCCTTGACAAATAATATGCCTTGTAATGCTGTCTTCCTCTGATCCAAAACTACAAGTTGCATTAAATATGAGGCACATTTTGGAGCCATAATATTTGGTCCTATTATGAAGTACCTGACATAAATATGTCTGATGTATAGACTGATAATTATTCACAATACTAATTTTATACAACAAAAACTTTTTTTTGTAGCCAACAATGCTAGTATGTATTTACAGTTTATTTAATCCTGTTGTCACTAGCTCCAACTACAGTGTCAACGTGTCAACAGGAAGGCTTGTAACAGTAATTAATAATGACGTGAAGAGTAGCAGAAAGGATATACACATGATGCTATGAGTATGTCCATCTTTCAGAAATAATTTTTATCACTGATCAGAACTGCCCTTCTAACTACTTCCAATTTTTACAAATCTCCAATTAAAAAACACCTCCATAAATATATAACTACAAAATAACTAAGGAATGTGCTGTTTTATGAAACAGTATTAAGAACTATGATAAAAAGAAGTAAATATTAATAAGCACACAAAATGAAGGCTGTAAACAGAAACCACAATGTGTGATCACCATCATTCCATCCCAGTCAATTCAGCATCAGAAGCAGAACATACAAAGCTTACAATTTATTTTAAAGTGTTCATATGGATAAAAAAAGCAGAAGGCAAACCTTTAGTAGTTAAGAAACAAAGTTAACATATGAACACTGATGATGAGCAGAGGTCAGTACAAAGAATTTATAATATTGTTAAGGGTATGAACTCACAAAGATGTAAGTTACTGCTAAAGCTTATGCACTGTTCTCAGACCAATTACATAACATATTCATGTTAACATACGATACAGAAAGATTATTAATGCATCACTGAATAATGGAATGAAATGACTCTAAATATAACAGTTAAATTACATCTAAAGTTGACAAAATTAAAAAGAAAAAGACACAGAATAGTGCACTTTTGACACCCATATGAAGAAAATAAACCCATAGAAAATAGAAAACTTACACCGAAAGGAACCCTTAAGGATGGCAGAAGCATAAAATTTGAAGCTTGTTGGAAGTGGTTTGCAATAGCTCCATCACCCAAACCAAATGTCACGTAAATAGTTTTGTCATATATACTGTCATCATTGTTAATTTATGTTCTACACAACTCTGTCTGTCTATTCAGAGTCCTGTCAAAAAGTACTTCATACTTCCCAGCCCATCAGTTAGAATAACTTTACTGGGTGGGGCTCTGAAGAATTCAACACACCCTGTTATTGCAAGTAAGCATCGAGCATTCCAGGTAATTACATTAACATAATACACCAACATATTTCTATTTACCAAAACCAGTCCAAAATTACAGAAAGTCTGGAATGCTCTGCATGTTAGATGTTAATAAGCAACCAAAACCAAGCTTCTAAAAATAATTCCTTGTCTCTCCAATACGACTAGTACAGTTTAGTAAAACTGTTAAATGGTTATGCCTACAACAAAATTATTCCATACATCAGCTTGCTTTCACACTGTCCTGTTTCATGTATACAAGTACAGAAAACTTTCTGTCAGTCTGTCTAGAAGTTTCTGTAAATGTAAAGTGTAAACATAACATCAATAAAGTCAGTATTTTCAGTAATGTCTAAGTCCGTAAGGAGTCGAACCTGCAACAAGAGAACATAAACCTTCTTAGGCTAAAGTCATTTAAAATATTGCATACCTTGAATTATCCTTTAATAATTTTACATTAAAGCTGAAATGTAACCTTTGCCTACCACAACATAAATGGGACAATTAAACCAGTTTATTATAATCTGGAGCTCTTGTAATACCAATCATGTGCACTGGAATGGAATGTACAGTCGTACATTTAGTGGGTCCAAACAACTACACACTTTAATATTAACATATAAGCTTTCAAGGTATGACATATTTCAAATGAAGAATATGCACTGTGCAATAAAATGAAAATAATTTCATAAAAGAATATGCACTGAAGAAGACATTTATCTCAATAACAGCTAATGTAAAATCACAGGATAAAATGAAAACATTAACAATGATGTCAGTCATGCATGTGCTCTTTATAAGAGATAGATGCAAGACAGAATGCAGAAGAGAAACAGCAGTATTAATTTCTTTTTTCACTTTTCAGTCTGAGACAAAAGGAAAAATAATGGCGAATGATGGCTGAACTCTATATTGTAAAAACATATTCACAATGATATGATGTCTGCAGAATTCATTAATTACAACTTTATCATTGTATAACTACCATAAATTGGTTGTTGAGCTAAAAATAAACAGATTTAACAAAACTAAAAAAAACCACAATATGTTACAAAAACTAATGTGTATATAAATAACTGGCAGCATTGTTTAGACATACTAAGACATGGTATAAAAGTTCAGAAACAAGTTACTGTTGTATATAATTTACACTATTCAAAGCCCCATGAACAATTCCCAATATGTGACACATTTCTCAGTCTTCCAGTATGTTCAGAAACTCGCTGTTTGTACAGGAGTACTGCAAAAGCCTTCACAGTTCAATACATTGGAAAACATCACAACTGAGCCAATGTTCATAACCATGATCCATGAAAGGTAAAAAGGTATACATGCGTACACCATGAAGGCATATGGGGGAGTGGAGGTATAACTTCTATTATTTATTCCTTGCTGATAAAAATTCAGTACTTATAACAATTTAAATATTTCATGGTACAATTTTAGAGGAATTGCACTATGCAAAGAACATACTAATGTAATTGTGTACGTACTGCAGAATGGACACTGGGAACACCACAAACATGAATACATGTTACAGAACAGATAAAGGAGTCCGTGTATTATGTTAATGTTACAAAAGACGTAACTAAGACTGAAAGAGCCCTGCATAGAATCACTCTCCTCTAATTATCATCTTCTGAGTGATTGTATCATAGTTTAGTAGACAGGAAGCAATGTTTTCAGACACCATGCAGATGTAAGCAGCATGTGTTCAAAATGTTGGTACTGTACCTACCTACCTGCCTGCCTGCTCGCCCGCCTGCCTACCTGCCCGGCTGCCCGCCCACCCACTCACCCGCCTACCTGCCAGACCTTGCAGTCATGTCTCTTATGACCACAATATGAAGACCTTCACCAACATGAAGACCTTAAACTTTACCCTTAGACATTTTCTTTTAATCACTCAACAAGGAACATAAAGCCATTCTTTGATACAGGTATTTGACAACAGATATATAATAACTGGTCAATAAGCAATAAAGTGTCAAATTTCTATCTTGCAAAGTAATATTTGTACACTCATTCTTTTAGCGAGATAGTATTACATAATTTATATTTACATAAGAACCCAACACAATTTAGTTGGCAGAGACCGTAAAAAAAAGGTATAAGTGAAAACAATAATACACAGAAGCTATCACTGTATGAAGATGTAAGTGGAAAACTGATATAAAAACAAGAGAGGAAATGTATGTATGAACATAACACTGAAGTGCATTCACATAACCAATGGTGCTGTGGAAAATCAATAAACATTACTTATTCTATGCATTTGTCTGTAGCCTTAGTCACCCAGCATGCAATGCGCATGCGTTGTATTATATTGTCATCTATGGTCTGTCTTGCTCTACCATATTTTCCACATCATCATATAAATGGTTCAATTTTTGCAAAAAAGAGTTACTGAACAGAAAATGTATGTTTTGATTCTCTCTACAACTTTTATCTAAACTATTTCTCATTATAAGGAGAACTGAATGATATAGTGTCATAAATGTACATAGGTCTTCATGTAGAGTGCCTGTTACTTCTGTCAGATTTTAATGAAACTTGAATTTTCTTGAGAGATTTTCAAATAATATCAAGTTTCATGAACCTCCATGTAGTGGGAGCTGAGTTGTTCCACATGGACGAGGGATGGACAGGCAGACAGACAAACAAGATGAAACTAACAGCCCCATTTCGCAATTTTACAAACACACCTCAAAAAACCTAAGATGATGAGTATCTACAACAGTAAGTGTTTCTAATTATAGAACAGGCCAGATATAACAAACAAAAATGTCAGTTAATCTAAAGCTCTAAGATAAAGTATAAATATTACATATATTAATTCTTCATGTCTCTTTTTCTAATCCATAAGTCATAGTAAATGCATTTCGTACACGGACTATTTGGGACAGTTGGTTTACCTAAAGTGTGCATTTTCATGAGCATTAAAGATTCAGAACAAGGATGTGCAACGTTAAAGTTCCTTAAAAGTCCTGTAGTTTCTCCAAAGCCAAAATCCAGGGTCAGAATTTAAAACAGTAATAATGCAGACCATGAAGAAATATGTGTACAACTTAAAACTGCCATATGAAGACTAATTTTTAATACTGAAACTCAACTGTATTCCAAATGTCCTCCAAATTCAAAGATTTTTTCAAAAATATTAACTGTGACTTTGCATCTCCATAAAATTGACATCCACTTACAACAGACATAAATCTACTTTTCACAAGGCCAAATGATGATAATAATATGCCACTCTACAAAGACACAATTATTTGTTTTTTCTATTTCCCTAAATATGTACGATATTAAGAACCTTTCAAATAAAATGACAACTATTAATTACCACAAATTTAAAAGGACAACTATAGCAGGAGAGCAAAACATGTTGTAAAGTCAAGCTATTCATTACCTCACTATCTCTTTCACTGATACTTCAAAGTACAGCTGTGACTAAAACACAAAATAACACAAAATACAGCTGTTCACATTATAGCCTCCATTTTTGAAATCTTGCATAAAATAATTTTAAAACTCACACTGTCGAAACTTCACTGTAGGGGGTTATTATACAACTATGTCAAAACAACATTTGGTTAAATCCAGTGTTCAAAAGGTTTTGAAAGTAAAACAAAGATAACACACACACACCAAAATGTATAGCTTGAAAAACCATTTAAAGTCAAATAGAGACAGTAAATGTAGATGTGTATCTAGTGGGAGAGATGTAATCCCAGTTTAGCAAAAATAAGAAACATTACTTACCCTCCACGTTGATTTCTATGTCTTCAACACTTCCTGCCACATTACTGACAGTGAAAAAGGATGTTTTGCCAACTGCTGCTGATGACAATGATGGTCCACTCACTAGGATTTGATGTGGCGAATCCCCTTGGACATGAGCCAGGAATGGAGAACCTGCATTCACAGATTGTATATGCTACTGAAATATTTCATACTAAACTCACCTACAGTAAGGGTTTTAAACTTTTCTTTGGTTGAGGAACTGGCACATGTTACCTGTCACTTCTCCATTACATTTCTGCACTTATACAGCCTCCAGTCAAGTAAGTGTCTATGTCAACTCACAGCAGTTCCAAAAATTTGGGGTTTTTACAACAGTGACTGTTAAGGATACTGTTTTCTGGGCTGTGAGATTATGTTACATTATACAAATTTGCTGATGTTCTGGAGCAACCTGCTGCCTACATTCTCAGGGTAGCAGAATCTACTTCTGTCTTCTAATATGAAAATAGGCCTTAAAAAATGAGGCATAAGGCTGCAGAATGGATTCATTTGGCAGGTTTTTGAGAACACAGTAATAAGCTTTGGATTCCCAGAACAGGATATTTACTGAACAGCTAAGTAACTACCAGCTGTTCAAAGAGCACCGCTCTTCACTGAATGACCACGCAGATAAAAGACACTATTTCCTACATCTTCACTAATTTTCATGAGAATAATCTTCAATCTAAAAATGTTTTAGTCTCTCCTGCTTCTTTATGAATTCTTCCTTACCTGGCACACTCTCTTTGTTGAAGTTTATGCTAATAACATGATCAGTGGGTTCAATAGGAATAAAACTAACAGCAAATCGGGCATTTCCCTGTGGATGTACTTGTGTAGGTATATTATGGCCTCGAGCACTAATAGTAATTTCTAGGTTGCCTTCACCAGCCTGGCTTGCATCAACTGAAAAACAAAAATGACACAGTTATATACACCACTGTATGGCATAATTAAACAACCAGTAAATTAATTTATGTAATACAGTGTGTGTGCTGCCAACTGCCGCCTCTTTATATCTGTAAGGATTCCAACACCCCACCCCCCAGTTCTTAAACAGACTCACACAGTTCTATAGATATATATTACACAAACATGTAGACTATTTCTCACCCATAAACTGCAGAGTTTTTCCAACTGATCCCTTTGGTAGTGGTCCTACAAACACTCGCTTAGCATCATATGCTTTAGCTATAAAAGGCGTCCCACTGACAGGATGCCCATTATACTCAACAGTAATGGAGTGTGCTCCAACATCTCGTGGTGTGAACTCAGCTGTAAATCCACTGTGGATGTTGCCTGTCACCTTCACTGGAACTTCTGTGTTAGGACCTGATATGGGGAAAATAATAATATAGGTCAATATATAGCCTGTTAGTTCACAGAACTGTCAATGGTATGCTGTCAACTTGAGGAGCGGTATATATCTTAATGTTATCCACAATTATACCACAATACATAAAGAGATGTGCTTCAAAATTAATAACTAATAAAAACTTAAATTAACATAAAATTTCCCTTCAGACCTTACAAAGGGAAATTTAATAAGGCATAATGAAGCCTTATCAGTAATATAACTGCTCTATAATCAAAAAGTATCAACTACAGCAAAAATTCTATTCATCATTCTTGTATGCGTCCTTTTCCTGCAATTATCCTTCATCCTATTAACATTCTGACTACCTTTTGGATACACAGAATGTAAATGTACAGATGGATGGATGTATGGATAGATGGATGGATGGATGTATGGATAGATGGATGGATGGATGTATGTATGGATAGATGGATGGATGGATGGATAGATGGATGTATGGATAGATGGATGGATGGATGTATGGATAGATGGATGGATGGATGGATGGATGGATGGATGGATGGATGGATGGATGTATGGATAGATGGATGGATGGATGGATGTATGGATGGATGGATGGATGGATGGATGGATGGATGGATGGATGGATGGATAGATGGATGGATGGATGGATGTATGGATGGATGGATGGATGGATGTATGGATAGATGGATGGATGGATGGATGTATGGATGGATGGATGG
>Ga0209628_10001834_pt1 | contig 14083 bp, 6 predicted proteins | sample TergutCu122P4_FD_187285 | JGI IMG/M metagenome (GOLD analysis project Ga0209628, IMG submission 187285) | Cubitermes ugandensis P4 segment gut microbial communities from Kakamega Forest, Kenya - Cu122 P4 (SPAdes) (version 2) | ecosystem: Host-associated > Arthropoda: Insects > Digestive system >...
CACAACACTCACAACAGACAAACATCCATGCCCCGGGTGGGATTCGAACCCACAATCTCAGCAGGCGAGCGGACAAAGACCTACGCCTTAGACCGCGCGGCCGCTGGGACCGGCCTGTATTTGTTTTATACAATAATATTTACATAGAGATTAGTAGGAATCCGCGGCAGTTATATTTCAAATCATTTGATATATAAGGTGTTAACACCGTATAGTACAGCTGTCTTCCGACATTTCTGAGAAATTACTGCATTAGTTTCCTCCTGATACGTTGGTGAACAAAGTTCTGCTACCAGAAATGAATATCGTCAGATATTATATCCTTGCAACTACATTTCATTATTATTAAACACGCTGAACATAATAACCCTTAAGGTATTTAGTGCCACTGCGTCAGCTAAGCAGTCGTCGGAGAAGCATCAATGGATGTGATCTGCCTTCATTTCTGAGATAAAGTCATGGTAGTTGAGAACAGTGGCTGCGGACAGACTGGCATATAAAGTTGCGGACTGCACAGCACAAGGAACGAGCGCTGTACTCTGAAACAAGTTCCAGTTTAAGATGATAGCATTCTGGACTTAGTAAGACGGAATGAAGAAGAAACGAAGCTCTCGGGTTATACTCGTATTTTATTGATGCCTGGAGCGCAGTTTTTTTTTTTTGTGCTAATAACACAAACACTTTCATTAAATCAGTTCGTAACTTCATCAAGAAATGTCCGAAATTTTGTTCCTTAGAACAAAGTAATTATTTGTTGAACGTATTACAGTATTCAGAAAGTAACTTATTCTGTGCAAGAACAAAAATCTCGCCTATAGCACAAGGGTAACTTCCATTCTTGTCTTTTAAGTTTTATTGCATTTGTTAAAAAAAGTGAAATAAAACAATTTATCAAGTTGGCACCTTCGCAAGCCTTGTACATGTCCCCCAGTGCGCTAGGGGTCATGAATTCAATCTCCGGCCCACAAGCCACTTTTTTCCGTCGACAAAGTTTACAAACTCCTCACAAAGTCCCGGTCCAAAGTTGATATCTGATGTCAAACCTTATATTATGTTTTGTCTTGAATATTTATTGGCAAACAGAATTTCCTCGTGTCCATACAAAGGCTCTCCCTTCAGTTCTTCTCAGAACTTTTCCCATCTGTCAACGCTCTTATTCTTGTCCAATGTCCACACCCGACTGAATGAAGACTATATACAATTTTGTTTCAAAACTCGTACTAAGTTGAAGGACAGCTTGAAACAATCCTGTCCTAACATAACTTATACTAATAGAAAAAATGTCATTTATCAGAATATTTTTCTGTTCCCAAGGAAAATGTACAAATAGTTTGTACATTTTACCTCAAATATGTTTTTAAAATTGTTTGTAAACCCGAAGATGGCTAGCTTAGGTCGAAACATGTCGTTCTATTAAACACAATATAATTTAGTTGTGTTTGGATTATATCAACTTTGTGTACTGAAAGCACTATTAATTAATACAAGCCGTACAGAAGAAATGTTTTTGGCAGAACAGTAAAGAAGAAGTGCTTGGTCAGTGAGAACCATACTCTTTTGATAACCAGCTAAATTGCTGTGAAATAAGGAGAGTGTATGATAATGATGATGACAATGATGATGATGATGATGATGATGATAATAATAATAATAATAATAATACTAACACAAGCGAACAACATACCGAGAAGCACGATATCAATAAACCACAGAAATAGCCGTACTGATAACTGCACACACACTGCGGAAAGTACTATTTAAAACTGTAAAGCATTCTAACTAACGTGGGACGTAATATTATGTACAATAAATTGTAACTACAGAATAGTTGCAACACTACATTACCTAGAAACGTGGTTTGTTTCAGGTATATAATTTTAAATAACCTGCATTATGGTAATAATAATAATAATAATAATAATAATAATAATAATAATAATTGGTAAGGTAGAATGCGGCAGCTGAAAGTAATAGCTCAGTAGTTTGTCTAAATTGCATGAAAACGCTTTGTCAGTAGACTGCAACCTGCCCGATCCCTGAACCAGGTTCCTTCAACAAACAAGTCTGGGCTATGAACCTCGAGGGGGTGATCTGAACACAGCAGTGCACCTACAGTGCTGCGTTCAGTGTTCACAGTCGGGATATCCAATATGTAACTACGATCGCTCTTCCGAGAGAGTAAGAAACCTATGCTGAAAATAAATTAAACTCACGCGTCACGATCAAAGGTAGCTGTATGAAGTACAGAAAGTTCCAGCCAGCTACCTGCTGGATGCAAACCCATTACTCAGACAAGCGCTGGTGTATGTCAGCGCAACAAATACGAGTGGCAGCGTAATCAGAAGCCGTGTAAGTCTGCTTTAAGTAAATGTTATAATATTAAATATACGTCCCTTTATAAAATCCGAAACATTAAAAGCAAATGGTGTTAAACTGCTTCCTATTCCATTATAAACCCTTTATATTGCATTTCAAATGCAGAGTTGCTCATGGTTCTACAGGCACAGGGAAGAAGAACAGGGCGATACGCAGTGCAATATGGTATTCTGTCCAAGTAACTCGTGTCAACAAAAATCCATCGGCCTGAAATTTTCTAAGTCCCAAATCGGAAATGACGTGCGGTACAGTTGCCATCATAATTCGAGTAGTTTTACTTTCCCCATATTTGCGCATTCGTGCAGTTTCTCTGTCCTCCATTCATTACAATCAATCACACCGCGTATATATTAACAGAAGACGACAATACATACACTTAAGACTGAGAACACAAATTCCACAAAAACTTAAAAAATTATTTTTTACATTTTTACAGCACGAAATACCACAGGCAGCAACCACTGTATAATACTCTTGAGCTCCTGATGATGGGCATAGTGATGCCCGAAACATGTTGAGCAAGCAATAAGGTATGCAATAAAAACCTCTGTTGCATCTAGTTGGCATTTTATTTCCGCATATATCCTACAACTTTTCTCTAAATATTTTCTGCTGTTTTCATTAATCCGTCACACACACACACACGATCATATCTTCCCCCTATTAGTGTATCTAATTTAACGATACGACTATACACAATTTGATATTCATTAAAATTGAAGGTATGCTTTGTGCATTCATATGACTACAATAGCTGTCTATCCCCAGCAGTGAAACCTCTATTACGTATGGTAATACTGTCATTGCAACTACCGTTATTTAGTCAGAGCAACGTGGAATATAAATTAAGGCATTGCTGGTTGGCCAGATCCTTCACAAGAATTAACTCTTTCAAAGAATCTCTCCACCCAAGGGTGTTCATACACGTAAAACTGGTGGCAGTGTCGTCTGCATTGTGGTAACTGGCATTTTACTACGGAAGCTATGTTAAGCGTAACGTAAAATTTTAACGTCATACATGCCTATTTGTTTATTGCATTATGTAAACGACAATTCTTTGACACTGGACGGTGCAATAAAAGAACATTTATTTTCTTTCACCTCGGCAAACCATGGAAGGCCTATTCAAATCATTATCTCTGTCCGTCTGCCTCTCAACAAGGATGAAACAACTCCAGTATCGCTGATCTAATATTCATTGTAGCTGATGTTTGGGAGGTGTAATGAAAGTGTCGAGAAACTTAATTCTTGAGGGAGGGCTCCTTTACTGGAGAACCCGAAAGATGAGGTTTTTGAGAGATTCAAAATGCCCTGTAAACAGGCCTCCCTCTCCATAGGGGCCCCGTTGGGGAACCTGGAAGGGGTTCGTTTGCCGGGACTTTTGAGAGAAAAGAAAAGTATATCTGGTTTCCTTTCTAGGACCAGGAGGCCATTAACATTTTAAGTCTGGAAGCCATCTGGAACTTTACTAAAGAACAGGGCTATCCTGAGTTGATATTAGATTATGGGGCACAAAGGGCCCGTCTATAAGGCTTAGGTGCATCGGGACCGTAAGGGCTCGAACCCAATGTTAATCAATTAATCAATATGATTAGTATATTTCGTCAACCTCTACATGTTTCGGACATATCTAAGCCCATCATCAGGAGGTACAACCGTATGTATACAACAAATGGTACTTAATATTCTTTTAAGACGACTGCATTAAGTGCATTAAGTTAATTCTCACCGATAACAGACAATTCTGACTACAAATTTACGCGAAGGCCAGTGTGATTTCTGATCTTATTGCGAAAAAAATTCCCTAAATCCAAATGGAAGCTAAATATGTTTGTAACAAAAGCTGTAGTAAGGTACAAGTTGTCCTTATGTCTTACAGTTTTAAAAAGACAGTATTTGCACATTTCAGAAATTGTGTATTCAACAAACCATAAAGGTCTTTCGCTTGTGTGGCGATTTAATATCGCCGGCAACAAAAATAAGAACTCGGAGCTTCATGTAAAGTGTCTGATATTTTCGCGTAAAGAAAAACTAACTTGATGCACAGCTTATTCTTAGTATGCCTCCCACAAATCCAACCCCTCGTCCGTACCTCGGGGTACCGTGGATTCCTATTCTACTCTACCCTGGGTCATGCGGGAGGCGTAAGAGTTGTGGAGGTTATACCCTAATGAGGGTTGCTACGACACACGCTGGCTAATGGGGCTCTGGTCTACCCAAGCCAAGGTGGAAGGTATCGTGCTGAAGGCTGCATGGCCCTGGGTAGAGAATGCAGTGTCGTATACGATCCCCTTGCGGAATCAGGCCACAACCCATTGTTCGTATGTAGGCCTTCCCTCCACGTGAGGCTCCGTGGACAGTGAACAAATGTTTTCCCCGTTTTTCGTGGCCGGGCTCCTTACTGGGGACTCTGACAGACATAAACTACGGAACAAACCATTGACTCCGGAAATGAAGCTTTCTCTCCATAGAGACCCTGTTGGGGAACATGGAGGGGGGCTCATTTACAGGAGACTTTGAGGGAAAGGTGTAGAAGAAAGCTCTGGAGATGGGTGCCTCTCTTCTTAGGGGCCCGTTGAGGAACGTGGGGAGTCCGTTGATTGGGAATTTTAAGAGATAGTTAGAGGGCTCCAGTAATGGAGCATCTCTCTTTGCGGCTGCTCTGTTAGGGGGCTTCTTCCTGGGGACCCAACAGGACATGGGGTGGAGGGATCAGGGGACGGACATCATTCTCCGTGGGGGCACCACTGGGATATTTAGTATTGGGGATCGTCTACCGGACCTTCCGAAGGCTCTGGAGACGGGCACCTTTCTCCATAGGGGCCCTGTTAAGTATCAAGGGAGGGTCCGTTTACCGGTAACTCTGAAAGATAGCTGAAATGGGGATATGGAAACGGGGCATCTCTCTCTCTATGGGAGCTCTGTTAGGGGAAACTGGAGAAGGGCTCCTTTACTAAAGTTCCCGAAGGTTATGAAAGGAAGGCTCTGGGGATGGGCATCTCTCTTCATGGGGGCTCAGCTGGGCAACTTGGAGTGGGCTCATCTACCGGGGACATTGAGATATGGTTGAAAGGGGCTCTGGATATGGAGTGTCCCTCTCTGTGGGAGCTCTGTGAAGGGAACCTGGAGGGAGGGCTCCCTTGCTGGGGAACCTGAAGGATATGTAGAAAAGGCGCTGGAGACGGACATCTCTTTACATAGGGCTCCCATTTCGGGAAACTGGAGGAGAGATCGTCTACCGGGAACTTTGACAGCTGGATGAAGGGGTCTCTGGGGATGGAACATCTCTCTTTGAAGAGAATCTGTGCAGGGGGCCTCGGGGGGAGTTCCTTCACTGGGGGCCCTGGAATATATGCTAAAAAAGACTCCGGATACGGGCATCTCTCTCCATGGGGGCCCCTTTCCACCCGAGGGAAACCTGGTGTGTGGGGGAGGTCGTATACCGGGGACTTTGATAGATGAATGAAGGAGGGCTCTAGTGATGGGGCATCTCTCTGCTAGGGATTCCATCAAGGGGACCTTGAGGGAGGGCTCCTTTACTGGAGAACCCGAAAGATGAGGATTTTGAAAGATTCAAAATGCCCTGTAAACGGGCCTCCCTCTCCATACGGGCTCCGCTGGGGAACCTAGAAGGGGTTCGTTTGCCAGGACTTTTGAGAGAAAAGAAAAGTATATCTGGGTTCCTTTCTGGGACCCGGAGGCCATTAAGATTTTAAGTCTGGAGGCCATCTGGAACTTTAGTAAAGGAACAGGGCTCTCCTGAGTTGATATTAGATTATGGGGCACAAAGGGCCCGTCTATAAGGCTTAGGTGCATCGGGACCGTAAGGGTTCGAACCCAAAGTTAATAAATTAATCAATATTCTTAGTATATTTCGTCAACCTCTACAAGTTTCGGGCATATATAAGCCCATCATCAGGAGGTACAACCGTATGTATACAACAAATGGTACTTAATACTCTTTTTAGATGACTGTCTGTTGTGCTGGTTGGATACAACCAGCACAACAGACAGTCATCTAAAAAGAATAATAAGTACCATTTGTTGTATACATACAGTTGTACCTCCTGACGATGGGCCTAGATACGCCCGAAACATGTAGAGGTTGATGAAATATGCTAAGAATAAGTTGCGCATCAAGTTGGGTTTTTTTTTACACGCTTATATCGAGATGCACGGTCAACAAAACACAAAATTTTCTGATATTTGTTTGTCCGATTTTGACCACTTTTTATTTCTTAGACAGATTTTAATTGAAGTCCCAAACATAAAATTTTACGAAATTCCGCCCAGTGACACACGCACTGATAGGTGCGGAAAAATAGACGGACGGACACAGCAAAGATAATAGGCTCTTTTCGCTACTATGCGAAAGCGTCTAGAAACTACTGTACGTATATTTCCTCCTCACCAGCGCGCTGGGCAGTAACTAGATAACAACGGACGGTACATAAAGTTGACGCTGTCACATTACACGCCACATGCAGTCAGGCAGTCACATCTCAGTTGTCTCTCGACGATATTGGCAACGGCTAAAACGCTGTGCTAATACTTTCGTATATGCGATGCCCCAAATACAGAAAAACAGGAAGCTGGCAGAAAACAAAATATGGGCAGTTTTGGTCAACCTTTTAACCTTTTGAAGCCTAACGACATATATATATGTGTGTGTGTGTGTGTGTGTCCTACCGCAGCGCTAACCTCCAGACGCTACATTTTAAATATTTATTCAACAAATATACATACTGAATATTTTAAACATGCTGCATAATCTCCGATTTTTTCTCTTCAAAATGCCGTTTATTTCATAATGCTACCTTGTTTGGTTCCTGTATTATTCGCATTTTACCTACAGAGTGTGCTAAAATTTAAATGTAAAATTCCGGCTCCAAAAGGTTAAGAGTGTCGGATAAAAACAGGTCTTTCTTCCGTGATGCTGTCTGTATATCTGCATGCAAATAACGGATGGCAGAATGATCTGTGGATTGTGAGATCAACAAGATGTTGAACGAAGGAGTCGTGGCCTAATAACAGTACCTTTCTCGGCATATGTCTGGGTGGACCGAGAAAAACTATAAAATTTTAGGACAATCGGTGTACAGGCAAGATTCAAACCGGCTACCTCCCAAATAAAAATGTGCATATTTGCTGCTACACCAAACCTTTCGTGGAAGGTGCCTATTTTCATTATTCATCAGCTAATATAAAATTTCATATGTCTGCGTTTGCATCTATACTGCTTACTTTTTTAAGATTTTCATTTATACTGTTTTTGTAATAAAAAGGGGAGTTCTTAGAACATTCAACAGGGTAATATGGAGTAGCTCCAAAAAGTTCCCGGAACTCGCTGGTATAATGAAATGGAATTGTTAACTTTAATAAAGTATGTACACTGGTATCCTTCGACACATTAGGGATATGGTCAGAAGAAAATATCCCGAAAAATGGAGAAATAGAACTTGGTTTTTCCTTCACGACAATGCTCCAACACACCGGTCGGTTTTGGTCAAGGATTTCCTAGCAGTGTAACTACACTGAAGAGTCCCCCATACTATCCTGACCTGTCTCCAGCTGATTTTTATCTGTTCCCTCAATTGAAATCATAATTGAAGAGACAGCGCTTTTGTGATGCTACTGACGTCATTAAGAATGCGACGAAATAGTTGATAAGGCTTTCACAAAATGGCTTCCAGGAATTTCTTGAACACCTTTACAGTGGCTGGTAAAATGTATAGTTGCACAAGGGGGCTATTTTAAAGTAAATTTAGTTTAAATGATTGTAAGATTTTGTATTTCTCAGAACTAAGTTGATTCCGGGAACAATTTGAATCTACCACATAATGTTTCATGACACGCAAAAATTTGCGAGTGGATCTGCATTAAATATGAGTTTCTCCGAAACATCGATAAGTACATACAAATCCAAGTGGATTCCTATACAAGATAACCTAAATCTTCCTCAATAAAGATATGTCACTGTCATTATCTGGTTTGAGCTACAGAAAGGAATGTGAGGTGAATCTAGCCTGCCAGTAATGTGAGTATGTGAATCTAGCCTGCCAGTAATGTGAGGTTATGAATATAGCCTGCCAGTAATGTGAGGTTGTGAATATAGCCTGCCAGTAATGTGAGTTTGTGAATCTAGCCTGCCAGTAATGTGAGGTTATGAATATAGCCTGCCAGTAATGTGAAGTTGTGAATATAGCCTGCCAGTAATGTGAGGTTGTCAGTCTAGCCTGCCAGTAATGTGAGGTTGTGAATCTAGCCTGCCAGTAATCCCAACCAGATTCGCGTTATTTTATACCAATGTAGGTCAACCAAAGAACGAAAGCACCATCAATCCTGGACAGAAACACAATATCTCAGCAGTGAAGCCTGTGGATCCTATTACACTTGAGTACCCCGGTATTGGACCCTCGTCATCACGCACACCGGAGTGTTCTTGCTGGAAATTAAATAGGCCCTGTTTTTTCCCCTTTCTTCACAGCATGATTTCGTGAGAGGAGACTGCTGTTAAAATCTCACCAAAAGAAAAATATTTCGTGTCGAAACTTGTCCCAGTCAAAATTCCAGCTTCGCTCGTAGTTCTAGATGATTTTGCCTCTATATATCTAGGAACATTTGTCTATCCTTTCTGTAGTTACAGTGTCCCTCTGGATAAACAGTCTAATATTCGTTCCTATAACACTTCCTAAATCTACACAAGCTAAATTTTATCCAGTATAGTCCCAGTCGGCTCTATTTTCCGTTCGCAAAAAAAAAAAACCAAGTAATCTTACAAAAATCCCTATATTCCATTATCGTCAAATTGATAGATGTAGGTTACATTTTTCCATCGCCGATCTGATTTTCCTCCTACATTCCACTCCTTTGGCTGTTGTTAGATTAGAGACTATAGATTCTACTGCACACATCATCTCGAAGTCTGAGTGTGGAAAGGGCGCCAAATAATTCATATATTTATTCAACATAGTCACCTGAGAGTTCAATTACAATTAAATGGAAGTTTAATAGTAAACATTTAGTAAGGACAGATGTAGAATGCAATATTTGTGGTCTCTTTCAAGGTACGAGGCGTGTCCGGAAAGTAAAGATACATCACGTGTAGGCCGATAGGGAATTTTTTATGCTTATTATGGCAACACTGCCGTCGAACTTGATCCTTTACCTGTGAGCCGTTCTCTTTTGACAGTGGTAGAACCGGCTTTGTTTGAGTGAGACCTGTTTGAAATGGCAGCGCCGATCCAAAATCCTGCCAAATGCGAGGTGCGTTCCGTCATACGATTTCTCAACGCAAAACGTGAACGTCCAGCGGAAATTCACAAACAAATTATTGCTGTTTATGGTAACGTTATGAATCGGCAAAATGTGACGAAGTGGTGCCGTGAATTCTCCGAAGGAAGGACTGATATTCACGACGAACAAAGGAGTGGTAGGACATCTTTGATCTCTGAAGACCTAAGGGCAGGCAGCAGACTTCTATGACTCGGGGATACAGAAGCTGGTTCCAAGACTTAATAAATGTTTGGACAAAGCCGGCGACTTTGTTGTAAAATAAATTTATGTACAGGCAATTCATTCACAGTGTTGCTGTTGTAAATTAAAAATTTTGTACGTGTTTTAAGACCTTTGTATCTTTACTTTCCGGACACGCCTCGTACTGTTATCCAGACTGTCTCAACAAAAAAACGAAAGAAACCGGAATCATTACTACAATATCTGTAAATAATGAGTATTGTACACTAACAAAAATTACGTGATAGGGTATCTTAAAGAGTAGTCACCTCACATCTGGACAGTGATAAAACTTCATTGCGAGAGAAACCAGTAAAAAACTGAAATTTTGAAAACCATTATTGCACTGTGTTGTATAACACTTAATATTTCAAAATTTTATCTGTTTGAAACAGCATTACTCTGTTACTATACCTTGTACTGTATAATATTAGAGAGTCACTACCTAACTATTTAGAGACGGCAGACCACGCTTCGCTCAGTCATCGTCTCAACCAACGAATAATACAGAGTACAAGTTCGTAATTCTTAGCGACTTACTTGGGGCGTATCACGGAAAGAGTTAATTCAGTCTTGTTAAATGATCCCACCTCTACACAGAGCTCTGTAGCACGGCATCTACTGAAGTTTCTGTATATTAAGACAAACTTCGTTCAGGATTCTGTGCGAATTCAATTACCCGCGATACTATGCAGATTAGACTTCAGTCTCGTTAGCATCGCGCCTTCAGCTATACGCTATCGGAAACTGCCTTACGATAAACTTGCCTGGAAATAAACTACCGATCGCACAGTGCAGGCGGAGATAAAGTAGGCCTGCTGGGAGTCAAGAGTTGTAAATTATTTATAAAGGCCTTCAAGGCAATTTATTTCTTCCTGAAAACGAATAACATTTAATATTTTAGGGTGATAAATAAAAACTGTGTGGATTGCGCACAATAGAAATGTAAAATTCATACACAATTTTGTTGGCAGTACCCCGCGGGTAGATATTTTCCTAGCAATTAGGCACGCATAAATAAAAAATATATATTATAATAAATGCAGGAATACAGCTCATAATAAATTGTAGGCTTCCAGTCCAAAGTAATGTGGCATTTAAGAAAACGTTAAGGGTGGGAACATTGCTAGTTTTTACGTCCTAAGAGCAAAATATTAAAACACTCATTTATAGGAAGTAGACCTACTACAATTTACGTTTGTTTTGGTTTCTATAGAAAGTTCCTACTTCAGAGAAAACACCTGCTGATAACAAACATTAAACAGTAACAGAAAGCAAATGGAAAATCTGCATAAAAACAACGCTGCATTGCTTTGCATCTCCCATCACTTTTAAACACTTGAATTATCTCCAGACATCTAGTGCCAATTCCACTTCCACGCATTCTAGATCTCAGCACTATACAGGGCTGAACAGGAAGAATTAACAGGCCGGCCACCTGATTAAGAAAGAAGCCCACAGTACCCATGGAATAGGAGGTTGGGTGGGTTTCGGAACTGGTCTGATTATAGTAAGAACTGAAGCTCTGTCGGGAATCTGGTAAATAGTAGTCAATAACGAAGGCCTATTTAATACATAACGTCATCCTTGGCATTTATATTACTGGTCATACCATTTTCCAATTAAGTCCACTAAAATCATAACAGAAGTGCATTTCATCGCTTGTTCTCATATCTGAAGAGCATTTCTGTGTTCCATAAGAACTAACTTCCGTTACAGTCACGGTGGATTTTAGCCATGTTATTACATAAGGCTGCTTGAACTCATTTCGAGTAATTTGCCAAATTTTGAGATTCAGAGCATTAATTAAGGAAAATAAATTCTAGATGAAGTATTTATACGACAGAATTAATGAAACCAGCTGTTACAATTCTTGTGTTACATTCTTACTGATAATTCTACAAGAAATATTTATACCGGTACGCGTAGTCCTACATTACTTCAGCAGTAACCCGCTTTACTAAGACGGTACCTGCAGCGTGCTCGATAAGTAGGAAACAGGATGAACTGACGCTATGTATAAATAGAAGTAACAAGATTATGGAAGGCTATGAACAAGGAGCTATACAATTTGAGTAATAACATTAGGATGACGAAATAACGATGGACGGGGCATACTACATAATAGGTATGATGAAAATTCGTCAGGCTAAATGACATCTCAATTTATGTACTTGTGCTAACTTCAGCTCCAGGCTTTTCAGTTTTAAGCATCCAAATAGTGCTAATTCACATCCCACGGACTGATTGAAAAATGACAGTTTAATAACAGATTATCAGATCCCAACAGATGTGTTGCTGTGCCTTTGTACAGGACAGGTAGATGGGTTATAAACGAAACCTCACTAGAGAAATGTCAGTCTAAATTTGCCACATCCCATTCCATTTTCATTAAAGCATTCCTTTGAGGCTTGGAATTCCGTTGTCTTCAAGATAATTTCATTTAGTTTGGCTTGTAAAATTACATAATGCATTAATTTGCTCGGCTCCGTTCGAATTTACATCCAAATTTGTAGCTGTATAAGAAATCAAGCCGATCCCAGTGGGCGCACGGTCTAAGGCGTGGACCTGCAGCCGCTTGCTTGCTGGGAGTGCGGGTTCGAATGCCGCAGGGGGCATGGATGTTTTGTCTGTTTCAGTGTTGTGTGTTGTCAGGTAGAGGTCTTTGAGTCGGGCTGATCACTCGTCCAGAGGAGTCCTACAGACTGCGGGGTGTCCAATGAGTGCGATGGCATAGCCCCGTAAGGGATGCCCATGGCCCGGAATCGGGTCGAAGAACAAACAAAAAAAAATTAAAGAACAATTTAAGGATTCCCTTTAAAAGTTCATGACGTACATTTCTGTTTCGTAGCAAAGAGCTTCTAACAAGCTTCTAAACCCTATTAACGAGCTCTGTGTGTCCGTCTCTTCTTTTGCATCGATATTAAAGACACTAACTGCATGACTTTCTTAAGAGTCCATATGAAAAACTTGTAATTGGTGCACAATACACTTATCTTGAGGGTTTTATATCTCTCTCCCATCAACATACTTGTCTTTCAAGATTTACGCAGTGACATTTAATGAGGTCATTGGAGTAGTCTTGAAGTGTGCTGGATAGACCATTAAACTGTAAGCTGTAGGCTCCAATGTTGTATTCAAAGGAAAATGAAAACCTAAAAACACAAACCAGTTACTGTAGTCTACACGTTATAACACAGTACACAACCCAGTTACTGTAGCTTACACATTATAACACAATACACAACCCAGTTAATGTAGCCTACACATTATAACAAAATACACAACCCAGTTAATGTAGCCTACACATTATAACAAAATACACAATCCAGTTACTGTAGCCTACACATTATAACAAAATACACAACCCAGTTACTGTAGCCTACACATTAGAACACAATACACAACCCAGTTACTGTATCCTACACATTATAACAAAATACACAACCCAGTTACTGTAGCCTACACATTATGACAAAATACACAACCCAGTTACTGTAGCCTATACATTATAACAAAATACACAACCCAGTTACTGTACCCTATACATTATAACAAAATACACAACCCAGTTACTGTAGCCTACACATTAGAACACAATACACAACCCAGTTACTGTAGCCTACACATTATAACAAAATACACAATCCAGTTACTGTAGCCTACACATTAGAACACAATACACAACCCAGTTACTGTAGCCTACACATTATAACAAAATACACAGCCCAGTTACTGTAGCCTAAACATTATAACAAAATACACAACCCAGTTAATGTAGCCTACACATTATAACAAAATACACAATCCAGTTACTGTAGCCTACACATTATAACAAAATACACAACCCAGTTACTGTAGCCTACACATTATAACAAAATACACTACCCAGTTACTGTAGCCTACACATTATAACAAAATACACAACCCAGTTACTGTAGCCTAAACATTATAACAAAATACACAACCCAGTTACTGTATCCTACACATTATAACAAAATACACAACCCATTTACTGTATCCTACACATTATAACAAAATACACAACCCAGTTACTGTAGCCTACACATTATAACAAAATACACAACCCAGTTACTGTATCCTACACATTATAACAAAATACACAACCCAGTTACTGTAGCCTACACATTATAACAAAATACACAACCCAGTTACTGTAGCTTACACATTA
>Ga0209628_10001835_pt1 | contig 14077 bp, 5 predicted proteins | sample TergutCu122P4_FD_187285 | JGI IMG/M metagenome (GOLD analysis project Ga0209628, IMG submission 187285) | Cubitermes ugandensis P4 segment gut microbial communities from Kakamega Forest, Kenya - Cu122 P4 (SPAdes) (version 2) | ecosystem: Host-associated > Arthropoda: Insects > Digestive system >...
TGGCTTCAAGCACTATGTCGTAGATGTCTTTTATGCTGGTTTCGACTACGCTGAATTCGATGCTGACCAGCTGGTAGTCCATAAATACGCGCTGGCTGGCGGTGATGCCGGCTTTTACGCTGGTGCGGCCACTGGCGTCCAGGTGGTTGGGCGCACTGGCCCGCCAGCGCCAGTTGCCGGGCGGCAGGCTGGTGATTTCGGCTATGCCGGCGGCATTGCTGGTGATGGTGCGGATGTCATTGGTGAGGGCTTCGTTTTGCAATGTGATGCGCGCGCCTTGCAGGCCTTCGATTGGCTGGCCCTGGGCATTTAGGGTGCCGGTGTAGATGTCCACCAGTTTGAAGCGCACGCCGCCCTGCCCGTCCTGGGCTGCTGCGATGGTTACAGGGACGCTGCCGCCTGGGTCGTTGTCTGCTGTGATTTTGAGTTTTAGCTGGGTGTAGCCGTCGGGCACATTGGCGCCTGGGCTGGCGTCGATTTGGATGATGGCGCTTTGGCCCAGGCCGATGGCGCCGATGTCCGGGCTGCTGGCCAGGCGCGCCCAGGATGGGGGCGGGTTGCCGTTGGCGTCTTGCAGCTCGGCCTTGACGCCCAGCGCCGGGCTGTAGCCTTTGTTGGTGATGGTGAGTTTGCCGCTGGCGGTTTGGCCTTGCTGCACGCCGATTTCAAGCGCGCCTGGCTCGGGCGTCAGGCCCGGGCGGGCGTCGTAGAGCTGGTAGTCAATGCGCAGCTCGGCCCTGGGCTGGCTGGCGCTCTCGTTTGCAAATAGTTTGACTATGACGGTGCCGGTTGCGCCCGCGCTGGCATCACCGGTCAGTTTGATGGTCATGGGCGCGGCAGTGCCAGCCGCGATGTCGATTGGCTGGCCCATGTCCAAGCTTATGCCCGGCGGCAGGCTGCCCGATGGCTGGTCGGCTGGCAGCGCTTGCCAGTGCACGCCAGTGGCGCCACTGCCAGCGCTGGCGCTGACGGTGACGCTCGCCGCGCTGGCGATGCCGCGGATGGCGTTTAGTTTGTATTGGCTGTAGTTGACGCCAAGGCGGTCGATGGTGAAGCTGCCATTGGCCGGGCGGCTGGCCCAGGCGCTATCGTCCGGGTGGACTACGCGCACTTCATAGGCGCCAGCGTCGCTGTCCTGGGGGATGAACTGGTAGGTAAAGCGCCCGCTGGCGTCGCCCGACAGGTTCAGGCGGCGGTCAAACCCTTGTACGCGCAAGATTATGCGCAGCGCGGCGCCGGGTACGGGCTGGCCGCTGTCGCTGGTGACTACTTCGCCGCTGATCTGGATCGGCGTGTTGCCAAAGGACATGGCGGGGGTGATGCTGACATTGCGCGCTACATAGGGCGGCGGGGGCAGCGTTGGCGATGGGGGGGTTTTTTGGACGATGGCGCCGCGCGTGGCCTGGGCGGTTTTGCCAGCGGTGTTGGTGGCTATGGCGCGCAGGGTGTAGGGGCCGTCGGCTACGCCGGCCAGGCTCCAGGTGGCGCTCCACGGGGCGGTGGTGTTGGTGGCAATTAGCTGGCCGCCGGCGTAAAACTGCACCTGGGCGATGCCGATGGCGTCAACGGCGGTGACTTGCAGCGTGGTGTCGGCGCTTAAGGTGGCGCCTTCGGTGGGGGTGACAAAGGCGATGGCGGGGGCGCCAGCGTTGCAGGTGACGCTGACGGCGTTGCCGGGGCCGCTGGCGCCACGGCTGTTGCTGGCGCTGGCGGTGATTTGGTGCTGCCCCTGGGGCAGGTTGATGGTGGTGGCAAAGTTGCCGCCGCTGCCCACAATGAGCGGGCTGCCGGCGGGCTGGCCGTCAATGTATAGCTGCACGCTGGCGCCGGGCGCGGCGGTGCCAAGGACTTCGACGGCGGACGTGCCGACGCTGGCGCCATCGGGCGGGGCGATGATGACCGGCGCGGCGGGCGCGCCCAGATCGAGGGTGAAGGGGATGTCCAGCACGCTTTGGCCGCTGTCGCCGCCGGTGGCGGTGACGTTAAGGCTATGGCTGCCGTTGGCCAGGGGAAATCTTAATACGACCCCGATTACACGCCGATTACACACATATCATGAACAAGATAGTTTATATTTTATAGCGGTAAAGTCGTCTCTCTCATAATCATTAAAGAACCGGAAGACATCTTGCTTCTGCAATTCCTTTAACGAACGGCACACCCAACGTCCATATCTGTTGTTAGAAAAAAAATCTATATTCATTCTGATTTGCATTAGCTCATTTGCCACCATTGCTCTCAATCTATTACCAGCCGTCAACTTATCATCAGAAAAAATAATCACATTTTCTGGCAACTCGTTCATTAATGTCACATAATCATGCAACCGCGCTGCTGAATAAACTACACGATCAATATCTAAATCATCCTTCACGCAATTGCTAGCACAACTAATAAGGCAAACACTCATAGTAATAACAAATAGAATTTTCATTATTTTATACATTGTTCTGATTTCCTTTCATGCATGCCACATCTGGACATCTCTCTTGTCTTGCTTGTTGACACAAATCAGGAACTCTTAGTTCACAAAACTCCATACAAATTGTACTTCTACCAAATGCGACACAAAATCTCTGCCAAGTATCTCTGCACCTATTATATACCCAGTCACAACCCTCTTCACATGCATGCGCTTTAATATTGTCAATAATTTTCTTCTTGCCATCTTCTACTTTTTTATCTTTTTCGGACTGTTCACCTCGTGAATCAGATTCACCCAAAGGATTTGAATATGAATAAATAAACATATTTATTCCACCGCCCAGCCCAATTATATCACTCTGAATATAACGGCCTACACTCGGCATATAATCTCTGTTGAAATTATAATGACGTCCAGCTTCCTCATCAAGGTATTGCCCCGGAAGCCGCAGGTTCATCGTTATGCTGCTTTCTGGCAATGTACTTGTAGCCCCGAACGCTTCGCTGACTGCTTTCCAGCTTGTAGAGCCTTCTTTGGTTGTTGCCAGTACTGGCGTTCCAAGTTGATCCGTGTGCAGATAGGCAAAGCTTGTGTTCGCATTGGTCAGGCTGCCATTGCTGGCATCGGCTTGCCATATGGGATCGGTGCTCCATAACGCCCGCTGTGCAGATTGGGGATTGAAGCCGTAGGCTTTGGTGATTTTGCCGGTTTGGTCGGTTTCAGCCATCAGCCCGTGTTCGCCGTACTGGAAATATGTGGTTGTGGTGCTGTTGCCCTGCCTGACGCTCTTTGAGATTCTTCTGCCAAGTGGGTCATAGCGGTAGCTGGCTTCTGTGCCTGCCGTGGGGTGGCCATCCAGCACGCTGGTGTATTTGATTAGTCTTTCGGCCACGTTGTAGCCATAACTTTGCTCGCCTTGGATGTTGGTTTCTTTTGCCGTGTGTCCTTGGGGGGTGTAGCTGACTTGCGTCTCAGTGGCTATTGCCACGCCGCTGAATGGCTTGAGCCACGGGTATTGGGTTAGCTGGTTGTCCTGGTTGTACTTCCAGATGCCGCCCTGGTGGGCGCTTGTCGTGCGGTTGCCTACCGGGTCGTAGCTGTATTGCTCTTGCGGCAAGCCCAAGGCTTGCAAGGCGGCGTCAGGACTGGCTTTGGTCAGGCGGTCCAACTGGTCGTAGCTGTATTTGGTTTGGCCAAGGTCGCTGTCGATCTGGGTGATGTTGCCTGCGGCATCGTACTGGTAAGCACGGCTGGCCAGAAGCTGTGTGGCGGCGTTTCTGACTTCGATCTTGGTTGGTCTTTGCAGCGCGTCCACGCTGACTGTTTTTGTGGCTCCGGGCGTCTGGATGCTGGTGGCTGTTTGCCAGTTGTAGTTGCCGTAGTTGATTTGGCTGCCATTGGGTAAGGTGACTTTGGTCAGGCGGTCTTGGCTGTAGCTGTAGGTTTGCTGGCTGCCGTCGGGGTAGGTGTGGCTTGCCAGTTTGCCATCGGCATTGAAGCTTTGGCCGATGGTGAAGCTGAAGCTGCCGCCATCCACTTTCCCGTATGTAATGGCACTTTGTGCCGTTCTACCCTGCTCGTCTCTAGCGTAGCTAGCACTGCTAATGAGTTGGCCTGCGCCGTCTTTTTGTTCATAGGCGGTTAGCTGCCCATCGGCGTCGTAGCTGTAGGTGACGCTTTGATCAAGCGTGGTTCCGTTCAGTTTGTGCTCTTCCTGCGTGATTTGTCCGGCGGCGTTGTAGCTGTAGCCTCTGGTGTTGCCTGCGGCGTCGGTGCGTTTGATGAACTGCCTGGCCAGCGGGCTTTTTGCGCGACGGATGTGGCGGCGGCTGCGGGCTGTGACTGGCATGGGACGGATTATGGACGATGGCGGAACGTTTGCTGGCGGCAGCGGGCATGAGGATTGGGGTGGATTATGGCGGGATTAATCCAGCCCTACCTTGCTTTGGGCTGGGCGAAGCCTGAAAAGTCGGTGCTTGAACTGTTAAAACTGGCATGAGAGCGCTGGTTTTTGGTCAGATCGGGGCCGGAAATGGATAAAAGTACGTCAAATTGGCAGTGAATTCTTGAGAAAAATGGCTCGAAACCTTGGGGAACGGTGTGCGGACAGTGCGGATAGCACACCCCGATTACCCCACCTACCTTGCTGAACGTTGACAACAAGTCACAACATTCACAAATTTTTCAATTCCGCGAGCATAACCAATTGCCGACATATCATCTATTATAACTCGGCATCCATCAATAAATGAAATTTTAAAAACTCCACTTTTGAATTTTATTTCGTCAATATCTTTGATGTTGTATTTTTTTCACTAAACCAAAGTACTTCACTATAGTAATAGATTTATCAAAAAAACGAATGATTATAGAACTAGTTAGTGTGGCTATAGGACCCAACCAGACACAAACGACCAACGCAAAATAGATAAATACTCGCATGAATAAAATTATTAACTTATCATCTGAATTAATATTATTTAACATCGTGACAAAAAGGCCATCCTTAAAAAGACATAACAAACCAATCCATCCCATCGCCCAAAACGTTAATCCAGCCACGAGTCCAAATGGACATCTGATGACAATTTTATCCTTTAAGTTTGCATTGCATGTATTACAGGACATAGTCTTGCATTATAATATTGCAAAATATCAAGGCTAACAAACCGTCAATAACATTTTAAAGCTTTGGCATTCCGAGATCGAGCGTAAACTGCACTGAAGACGGCAACTTTCGCCGTATAAAATCGCAAATTTTTATGCCAACTTCTTGAGAATAAAGCGGGTGCAATATTTTTTTTTGTCCATCGTCTAGCGTCAGACTGATGGATGGGCGATCAAACACCGGCAGCAAAAACATAACGCTGCACAGCTTAGACAGTGGCACTTGAATTTTCCGTGGCCACACATAACCTGGTAATGCCAGCAGCAGTGTATCCTGATCTACCTGCGCAAGAAGCTGCCCCTGTGGATAGCGGCTGCGCCGGATGAAGTACAACCGCCATTCAACCAATGTGATCGACGCAAACGCAACCATCGGCAGCGCGAGACTCCATGACCAGCCGAGGTATGTACTAGAAAATAAAAAAGCGACAAGCAAACAAGACATCACAGCTAGATTTATCACATCATCCCGTTGACTGCGTTCCAAATAAAGTGCGTCGTCGTGCTCAACAACGGTTACTTCAGTGAGGTTATGCCATCGATCTCCTGCAGAAAGCAAATCTATAAGTTTTTTAACCTCACGGTGATAGCCAATTGTTTCCAAACCGTTTATTGATATTGACACTTGGTATATATCAGCAAATGTTATATATAAACGCTCAGGTTGATAGTTTATTTTGGTTATATTTTTTATATCATATGTTTTTTTTATCAACCCGAAATATTTGCTTATAATAATACTCTCTCCAAATATGCGCACAACACGAGAACAGGTTAACGCGCCCAAAAACCCTAATCCACCTACAATCATCACTCCTAATACTAAAAAAAATCTTGCTAAAAAAATAACCGTTTGATTATCAGAATTAATATTATAATATAATTTTGTAAGCATGCCCTGCTCGTAAAGAAAAAACAAAACAAACCACCCCGCAATCCAAGCCAGGATTCCTATTGCTAAACCAAATCTATATTTAATGATAATTTTTTCTGTACTCATATTACCTATTGGCGACATGTGATTTCAAAAATACAAATGCGAGTTAAATCTACGCCGCAAAATCGACTACCTATATTTACAAACTCCGCCTCCAGAAACAACATTGCCAAGATTGCCAGCATTGACCGGCATTAATGATATATTAAATTCAAAAAGGAGATTGTTTATCGTATCCTCTGGTTTTATCTTCCCAAAAAACTTAGTGACCCATCCAAATGTACCACCCATAACAGCCCCCACAATGATATCTTGAGGCCTGCCCAAATCAAGAAATAAGTAATTTCCAAGTGGAGTTAGCCCTCCGATTATTGCACCTGATCCCATTGGCCCCACAATTGGCAATGCTACAACTCCAGCAGCCCCTGTTACAAAACCAAGACCAAAAGCAATTGCAGTACCTGTACCTGAACAACCTTTACCATGAGCATCAAGTCCATTAATAATCCCATTAATCAAACCACCTATTATTACCGGAACAATTGCTGGACTTCTACCAGAGAAATCAATATGAGTTACAGGATTTCCATTTGCATATAAATAAGCGTTAAGTCCACCGTCTAATCCAATCGGATCACTCTGCGCATACCTGCCTAGACTTGGTCTGTAGTTCCTGAAGTAGTTGTAGTGATCTCCAGTTTCAGCATCAAAATATTGCCCAGGCAGTCTTAGGTTCATTTCGATGCTGGCCCCAGGCAATACCCCGGTTGCCCCGTAGGCTTCGCTGACAGCCTTCCAGCTTATAGCACCATTTTTCGTAGCCGCCAATATCGGCGCTCCTGAATAATCGTTAGCTATGTAGTTAAAGCTCGTACCGCTGTCTGTCAAACTGCCGTTGCTAACGTTTGCCTGCCATACCGGTTCAGTACTCCACAGTCCTGCCTGTGAGGCTAACGGGTTAAATCCATAAGCTCTCGTGAGTTTTCCACTATGATCTGTCTCGGCCATCAGCCCCCATTGGCCGTAGATAAAGTACGTGGTAGTAGTTACCCCGCCTTGCGTTACGCTTTTGGAGATTCTTCTGCCAAACGGATCGTACCTGTAGCTGGCTTGTACGCTGGGCGCGCCAGCGCCTGCTGGCGTGCTGCTGAAGCTGGTTAGCCGCTCAGCTGCGTTGTAGCCGTAGTCTTTTTGTTGCTGTTGGTTTACTTCCCTTGCGGTGTGGCCTTGCGCGGTGTAGCTCACTTGCGTGTCCAGGGCCATGCCCTGGGTTGTGAAGGGGGTGATGTGCGGGTAGCTGGTGAGCTGGTTGTCGGCGTTGTAGCTCCAGATGCCGTTTTGGTGCTGGCTGGTGGTGCGGTTGCCTGCCGCATCGTAGCTGTAGCGCTCTTGCGGCACGCCTTTGGTTTGCAGGTTCTGCTCAGGTATGGCTTGCGTGAGCCGCCCCAGTTTGTCGTAGCTGTATTGGGTTTGCCCAAGCTCGCTTTGGGCGCTGGTGATGTTGCCCGTGGCGTCGTACTGGTATTGCCGGCTGGCCAGGGTTTCGCTGGCGGTGTTTTGTACCTGGATTTTGGTTGGCCTTTGCAGCGCATCGACGCTGATGGTCTCGGTGGTTCCTGGGGTGCTGATCTTTCCGGGGGCATACCAGTTGTAATCGCCGTAAGTAACCTGACTGGCATCTGGCAAGGTTACTTGGCTCAAACGGCCTTGGCTGTAGCTGTAGCTGGTCTGGCTGCCATCGAGATACTGTTGACTGGCCAACAGTCCATCGGCATTGAAGTTCTGGCCAATGGCAAAGCTGAATGTGCCGCCACCAACTTTGCCGTAAGTAATGGCGCTTTGGGTAATGCGGCCTTGGGCATCGCGGGTGTAGCTGGCTGAACTGATGAGGTTGCCGTTGCCGTCTTGCTGCTGGTAGCTGGTCAGTTGGCCGTCGGCGTCATAGCTTGCGGTAATGCGTTCATCAAGGATGATGCCGCTGAGCCTGTGCTCTGCCAACGTCACCCTTCCAGCGGCGTCGTAGCTGTACGTTCTGATGTTGCCTGCCGCGTCGGTGCGCTGGACTAGTTGCCCGGCGTAGTCGTAGCTGTACTGGATCGCCCCACCAGTTGGTCTGGTTTCTTTACTGACTCGCCCGGCTTTGTCGTATTGGACAGCGTATGTATTGCCCTTGGCATCGGTAACGCTGATGGGGTTGTCTTGCGCATCCCAGCTTTGCTTTGAGTCTTGCGCCAGCGGATCGGTCAGTTGCGTTAGACGGCCCAGCGCGTCATAGGTCAATATTACGCCGTTGCCGTTGGCGTCCAGCGCGCCTGCCAGCCGCCCAGCGGCATCAAAGCTCCGGTATTGATCCGTGCTGGCCGCCCCCAACTGCCGGGTCAGCCCAGTCAATCTGTTGCGCTGGTCGTATTTGTACGTTTGCCTGAAGCTCGGATATTGCGTGGCTGTTTGCAGCCCGGCCAATGGGTCGCCGGCGGCGCCGTATTCAAGGCTTGCCACATTGCCGGCCGGGTCGGTGATGCTGGTCAATCGCCCCTGGCTGTCATAGGTTGCTTTGGCGGTCAGCCCGCCCGGGCTGGTGAGTTGCGTGAGGTTGCCCGCCAGGTCGTACTGGGCCTGGGTGCCCTGGTCTTGTCCGGGCGCAATGACTTCAATGGGCCGGCCCGCCAGGTCGTAGCGGGCGGTTTGGGTGCGCCCGGCCGGGCTGGTTACCTGGGTTCTGCGCCCCATGCCGTCGTAGGTGTATTGGGTGGTTTGGTTTAGCGCGTTGGTGACTGTCAGCAGGTTGCCCAGGGCGTCGTAGGTAAAGTGGGTGATCCGGCCCAGTCCGTCGGTGTTGACGAGGATTTGGCCCAGGCTGTTGTAGGTTGCCGTGGCGCTGTTGCCCAGCCCATTGGTGTATTTGACGACGTTGCCGCTGTCGTCGTATTGGTAGCTTTCCGTTACGGTGTCGGCTGCGGCGCCATCGCCCGCGCCACGGCTTTGGCTGATCAGTTGCCCGTATTGGTCGTAGGTGTATTTGGTGGTTCTTTGTTCTGGTTTGCCTTGTGCTTCCACATATTTGACTGGGTTGCCTTTGCTGTCGTAGCTCCAGGTGCTGACGATGCCCAGCGGGTTGACGTTGCGGGTTTTGTGGCCCAGGGAGTCGTATTGGTTGGTTTCGCTGCTGCCGTCGGGGTAGGTGATTTTTAAGGGCTGCTGGTTCAGGTTGTAGTCGATGGTGGTGACCAGGCCTCTTTGGTCGGTGTCTTGTTGCCGGATGACGATGTTGTGGTTGATCTCCAGGCTGCGGGTGAGTTGCGCCTGGCCGTTGACGGTGTTTTGCAGCAGGCGGCCTTGTTTGTCGTACAGCAGGTTTTGGCTGGCGCCGCCTGGCCCCTGAAGGCCAATCAGGTATTGCTGTTTGGTGCTGTTGTAGTTCAGGCTGTAGCTGGTGATGGCGCCGGCTTCGTCTTTGATGGTGGCGATGCGGGCGGCCTGGGTGTTGTTGATTTTGGTGCTGCCGATGCTGCTGCCCAGGTTGATGATGCGCTGGGGCTGGCTCATGTAGGTCAGGCTGATTTGTCCACCATTGTGGTCAAGGCGAGTTTCGATGTAGCCGTTGCTGTTGTAGGTGTATTTCCAGCTGCCGCCCCGGCTGTCGGTGACTTGGGTCAAGAGCGCCAGGCCAATGGCGCCGTTGGGGCTGACGGTGCTGGCGGCGCTGCCGCTCCACTGGTAGCTGACAAAGTGGCCGGCGTTGTCGCTGACTTGGACCGGCAGGCCAGCGCCGTCATAGCTGATGGTGATGACTTGGCGGCCCAGGTGGTCTTTCACTCCTGTCCAGCGGCCGTTGCCATCGCGCACCATGGCAACGCGCACTCCGTTGCGGTCAGCGTAGCCCAGCAGGCGGCCCTGGGCGTCGTAGTCGATGGTGTCGCCTGCCAGGTTGCGCCATTGCCAGCCGCTGGTTTTGCCCTGGCTGTCGGTGATTCTGGCTATGCGGTTGTTGATGTCCAGGCTGTACAGGTTTGAGCCGCTGGGGCGGGTGTATATCTGGTCGCCTCGGGCAAGCGCTTGCACTCCATCCAGTGGGTCGGGCAGCAAAATCAGGTCCGACCAGCGCGGGTTTAAATACCATTTGCCGTAGCTCCAGGTGCGGTTGATTTGCACAACGCCACCCAAAACCTTGACTACCAGGTCTTGCGTGGTTTCCTGATAGTCCTGGTTGGGCAGGCTCACGGTGCGCGTGCTGCGCTGCGCCTGGGCCAAAATGGGCGTGCAAAGCAGCAAGACAAAAATAACCAAACCGCCAGCTAAACGCAGCAAGCTTAAACGGCTCAAGGACAGCTTTAAAGGCATGATGGGTCTCAATCTACAGTTTAATCAGCTCCAGGCGTGATTGGCTTTAGTTAACACAGTCAGGCTCAGGGGGCGGGGGCGGGGGCGGCAAATCGGGTGCGCCGCCCGGGCCGCCGACGCCTCCACCGCCACCTCCACCACCGCCGCCGCCTCCCCCCCCACCACCACCACAGCCACCGCCAGGACACGCGGGTGTGCAGGCGGGCACCAAACCAATAGGGGTGGCGCCACCGAGGTAGTACGGGCCGGGAAGCCAGCCACCAGCGTCGCCACCGGAAGGACGATTTGAACCAGGCTCGCACATGCTGCCAGTCACCCGGCTAAAGCTTGAGCAGGCTGCTCCTTGCCGTTCATCACCAGCAGCGCATTCGTAGTCAAACGCCACGCATCCCGATGCCTGGTAGCTTGAGCAACTGGCCGCCTTGGTGGCCGCCTGTACGGTGGCCGGGTTGGCGGTTTTGCTGATGGCGCTTGTCTCGCCCCTGGCCAGAAACTGCCGGATGGCGGTCTGGATTTGGGCGCCGGGCTGGTAGCCCGCTGCCAGGCTTTGCAGCGCGCTGGCCGCTTGCAGGTTCAGCTTTTGGCCTTTTTGCAGCGCTTGCAGGCTGGTTATGCGATAGGCAATGATGTGGCGCGCACGCGCTGGCAGTTGGCTTGGCAGCTCGCCAAAGAATTCGTATTTGAAGTTTTCGTCGCTGGTGGGCAGGGCGTATTTGAGGTTGTCAGCACTGACCATGCCGTAGTTGCTTAAAGTGAGTTCGCCGGTGATTTCTTCGCCCACTTGCATTTGCGGCAGGTTGATGCTCAGGGGTTCGAGCAGTACTACCGGGGCGGGCACAAAGGTTTGGTAGCTGGCTTCAAGCACTATGTCGTAGATGTCTTTTATGCTGGTTTCGACTACGCTGAATTCGATGCTGACCAGCTGGTAGTCCATAAATACGCGCTGGCTGGCGGTGATGCCGGCTTTTACGCTGGTGCGCCCGCTTGCATCCAGGTGATTTGGCGCACTGGCCCGCCAGCGCCAGTTGCCGGGCGGCAGGTTGGTGATTTCGGCTATGCCTGCTTGGTTGCTGGTGATGGTGCGGATGTCGCTTGATCAGCAATGGTTTCAAGGCGAAAGTGGCTCAAATGCTTATGTGGCAAGCGCGGGCAGCTATGGAATTGGTAGAGCGCATGGATTGTCCGGGCTTTGGGCTGGGCGAAGCCTGAAAAGTCTGGGTTTGAACGGCAAAAGCTGGCATGAGAACGCTGGTTTTTGGTCAGATCTGGGCCGGAAATGGAAGAAAGTACGTCAAATTGGCAGTGAAATTTTGAAAAAATGGCTCGAAACCTTGGGGAACGGTGTGCGGACAGTGCGGATAGGACAACACATCACCTCTTAGGTGATCGCTTGGACTGATATGGTTCCTCGGGTATAGGTACTGTTCCTTGTGGGCGTGGACAGGTTGCAAACTTCTCGGACAATCGGCGTAGAATTGCTGAATCGCAGGATGGAAATAGAGTCCTAAGTTGCTGGAATGAAACCGCGCTTAGAGCACCAACAGCTTTGCGTACCTTATTTGCCGCAGCAAGGGCGCCGCTTGGAAGCGCACGGACCATCGTGAGCGCCTCGAAATAGGGCCCAAACTCTGGTGATTGGACTGGCACTGAATAAACATTTTGCGCATAAATCGAAAACTCAGTGGCTACGCCCTCTTCAAGCCAATTCGTTGGGCATAAAATCGGATTTAACAGATGAACCGTCTCATGCGCCATCTCACATATAACAGTAGGCCAATAAACCTTGCTGTAGCGTCCAAGCACGACAAAAGCACCATCCAGCGTGATCTCCAAACGTGGTCCATTTTCTTGAAACGCTGGTTGATAAATTTTTTTCGTGTGATCGCGCTTGCCCAAAAGGCTCTCAGCCAACGTGATCAGTTCTTGCTGAAGCGCCCATATGCCATGCGCGTCATGTTCTGGGACAGTGCTTGGCAACCGTGCACTTAGTTTAATTTCGCCAGCAATGGATGGCGCTACAACCAGACCAGCGGTAGCTGTCATGAAAGCAAGAAAATTTCTCCGTAAATTTTGTTTCATTTCAAAACCCTCATACGAAAAGCGTGTACGGCTATTGAAATAATATTGATCGCGACTTATTGAGATTTGTACCGATACAGGCGCTCAACCTGGATGATGGTACTTGTGCTGTGCTTGAGCAACTTGATAGTAATGTCTATATTTTAAAAACTATCCCATTTCGCCTCGTTGACACTTATTTTGTACTTCAAAACCCATGCGGCTTAGGAACCTCTGAAGAACCCTGTCGTGGTCGGCGCATCTTGGGTTTGGGCGGTCTGCTGCGTTGCAAATGCTCGCCATAGCTACGGCTATGGCTGCGCTTTGCGCCTTGCAGCCCATCCCAAACCCAAGCGCGCCGACTCACTCAGGGTTATTCAGAGGTTCCCTGACTGGCTTTGACTGGATTGATTTTTCATAGGTTTCTTGATTTTCAATCCAATAAAAATCGCCACAAAAAACAAAGGAACTTGAATTTTCATTGCGTCTATATCGCGCGGATATATCAAACACGGATCCAATCTTGACAGAAACAATGAAATATCTGCCCCACTGAAGAACAAATGCGAAAATTTCGCATCAAACCACCACTGAAAGGCCGAAAGAAACCCTGCAGCAAAAATCAAAAGAAACAAAGAATTAATTTTTTTGGTTTTTATTTTTTCGACTGCTATCCACACAATGAAACAAGAAACAAAATACCCATACAAATTGATCAGGCGCCAAATATCTACATAAAGGATAATCAAAAATATCGCAGCCGATGATAGCGCATAATAATATATACCGATTCTCGCGGTTTTTATATTAATCACAACACCCCTTCCTTCCTTTATTGAAAGCGTCTCCTGACCTGCCGCTGAAACTAACTGCTGCCCAATACCCCTGTGCCGCCGTCAAACAGTCTATGTAAATGTGCTTCCCTGCTCTCAGCGTTTTCAAACATTTCATTTCCATACAAAATAAGAAAGTATTGTCACACGAGGATTTGCTAGGCCCTCCACAAGTGTCGTAACAAATATCGTGTGAATCACAACATGACTCGAAAATAGCAGAATATCGCCCAAGAATTGGGTCAGTCTTAACCCACGGCGCATCATCATTCCCGCAGCCATTCGGTGGTGTTGGTTGATGCGTAGGCACGCAATTCTGTTGATAACACGCTTGCAGCATTCCATTCGCTGCCTGAGGTGAATAAATATCTGTTATACCAACAACACTTTGCAATCCAGATGGATCCATATTATTCACAGAATTATTTTTGACGTAGGCATAGAAATTCACCCCGCCTTCAACACCAATTGGATCTGCCTGAATATAGCGCCCTTTGTTTGCTCCATAGTCTCTGAAAAAGTTGTAATGCGTCCCGCTCTCTGAATCAAAATACTGCCCCGGAAACCTCAGGTTCATCGTGATACTGGCTGCAGGCAAGGCTTCAGTTGCTCCAAATGCTTCGGCAACTGCTTTCCAGGTTGTGCTTCCCTGATTGCCAGTAGCCAGTATTGGTGTGCGCAGGCGATCGGTGTGCAGGTAGGCAAAGCTTGTGCTCGCATTGGTCAAGCTGCCATTGCTGGCATCGGCTTGCCAAATCGGATCGGTGCTCCATAGCCCCTGCTGGGCAGCTCTGGGGTTGAACCCGTAGGCTTTGC
>Ga0209628_10001836_pt1 | contig 14076 bp, 14 predicted proteins | sample TergutCu122P4_FD_187285 | JGI IMG/M metagenome (GOLD analysis project Ga0209628, IMG submission 187285) | Cubitermes ugandensis P4 segment gut microbial communities from Kakamega Forest, Kenya - Cu122 P4 (SPAdes) (version 2) | ecosystem: Host-associated > Arthropoda: Insects > Digestive system...
ACCTGGGAAAAGGGTCAACAGTATGCTTATCGCGACCGTCGCAATAAGAAACGCACGTTCCGCGCACTGTGGATACAGCGTATCAATGCAGGCGTAAGGCAGTACGAGATGTCGTATTCGGAGTTGATGGGCAAAATCAACAAACAGGGGATCGCCCTCAACCGCAAAGTGCTGGCCGACCTCGCGATGAATCATCCTGCTGCTTTTGAAGCAGTTGTAAATGCAGTAAAATAGAATAATCACATTTCCTTAGTCGGCACTTCGTCGAGGTTGTCCCATTGGATACCGGTTCGACGGAGGGCATAACCGAGTTCCCTGCGATAATCGCCGTAACAGGTCATCCAGTGGAAACCGGGCATCCGCTCAGCGAGTAGCCGGTCGGAAACTTCATATTTAATGTCGAACTGCGTCCGGCAGATGGGTTTGAAAGGAACATCAACTATTTTTCCTCTTATTCCTACCCAGCGGTCAGAATTGAAAGCGGGAGCGATGTGCGTGGTCACGGTTCCGAGTGGAGCCTCTACCCATGGTGCAGCGCCATAGTCCGATTCGTAATGTGTAACGATTCTCACAGGATCGAATTTTTTGCCGTCCATCTTTCGCGGTGCGGTGCAGTGGGCAACTGTGATAACGTTGTCGAGCGGATAAGTGGGATTGCAGAGAAAAACAGGTTTTCCCGTAATGTTGCCCAACAATACGCCACTTGGGATAGCAACGAAGTCGGATTCGCAAAAAGCCAGATAACCGTCGTCGTTGAGTGTGGTCAACGTTAAGCAGGCTGTGGTTTTTGACCTTGGGATGATAGCGCCCATACACGAATTGACCGTGATCATGTTCGTATCCACTTTCTTCATCAGCAACCTGAAAATTTCGTCGAGCACAAAACAGTTGACAAAAAATTCTTCCTTCGTTTCCAATTTCGTTCCCGGAATCTTGAGATAGTCGTCGGCGCGTTTTTTCGCTTTTGCCATGACATTTCTGTCAGCCTTTGCTGCTTCTATCAGTTTTCCCAGCTCATCATAGTTGACGTCGTGGTATTCAAACTTCCAGATTTTTTTGACGCGATCAGTGACGATCTCCGGTCGTTCCCAAAACGCCCATGCGCTGACGCCGCCAATGGTAACCACTTTGGCGCCCATGGTATTCTTCAAACCGCAGAGTGCGCGAAAACGCCAGTCGAGTTCTTCAACTTTGTCCGTGACAATATCGGAGTGATCAATACCCGGTACCGCTACTGCGTCTGTATGCTGCCGCAGAAAACGTGGACTGACGATTTCGTACTGCAGGTAAACCGGTCCGCTTTTCCAGCGCTGGAAGATGATCACATCCTTTCCGAAATCCTGTACGCCGTTAACAGCATAACCCGCCCCGTAAAGCAGAATGGTATCGCATTTGACCATGTCCGGGTGATCTTTCATTTGAGTGATGTTCGTCACTGTCGAAATATCAAGAAATTCGACGGGATAGTCTGCCCTGGCTTTTATACCGGCAAGTTCTGTACGGATTCGACCTGTTTCTTCCTGCGCCGCTTCTTTGGTATGGATTCCTCCCCAGTTGCGCCACGAAGTCTGTTCCCGCCGTTCGGGTAAATCGTGAACGAGGATGGGTTTGACGATCAAGGGTATCCTTGGTTTAGGTTTAAGAATGGGGTCTTGTCTTTCAGCAGCGAAAACGTTGCTCTGCAAACCCGGCAGGCTGAGGCCGCCCAGCAATACGCCACCCATGGCGAGAAACTGGCGACGTGAAATTTCCCACTGGCTCGCTGATACAGGCTCTTCAGAGCATTGCGAACAACAGTGGCATTGATGATTATGAGTGTTTGTTGACATAAAAAATGAAATTTATTAAATTAAAAAAGTGGTCAAATGTAAGGATTGTTTAGTGAACACTGGTCAGGATTGACCTTTTCCGACTTTACCTCTTTACCGAAAAATATCGAAGCGTAGCGATCAAATAATTCCGGCGAATCAGTAGTTTGAAAAATACGGATTCCGTTTTTACTTAATTGTTTGTCCATTTCCGGATGGCGACGCAGGTAACCGGACAAACTTTGGGCAACGATTTCGCCCTGTAATAATATATGTATACCCGAAGGCGTGTATTTTCTGATTTTGTCCATCAACAGCGGGTAATGCGTGCAAGCCAATACCATCAGATCAATATCGGGACTTTGTTGTAACAGATTGTCAATATGTTGCCGGATAAAAAAATCGGCGCCCTCTTTTTGGTGTTCGTTGTTTTCCACCAACGGAACCCACATTGGACAAGCCTCCTGAAAAACCCGGATATGAGCATTAAATTTTGCGATTTCAATTGGATAAGAGAAGGACTGCACTGTCCCAGCAGTACCTAAGACACCCACATGCCCCGTCTGCGTATAGGGTTCGATTGTTTCGGCGATTGGCCGGATGACGCCCAAAACACGCAAACCTGGATCAAGCAGCGGCAAGTCGCGTTGCTGGATAGTACGGAGTGCTTTGGCAGATGCGGTATTGCACGCAAGAATCACCAAACGGCAACCTTCGTTGAACAGATATTTGACACATTCGAGTGTGTAGCGGTATACCGTTTCGAACGAACGTGTACCGTAAGGGGCTCGCGCATTGTCGCCGAAATAACAGTAATCGTATTCCGGTAACTGTTTCACTAATTCCTTCAGAACCGTCAATCCGCCATATCCCGAATCAAAAACACCAATCACTTGCCTTCATTTTTCGCTTCAATACTCAGCGTGGCATGAGGCACTGCGCGGAGACGTTCTTTGGGAATCAGCAGCCCCGTTTCTCTGCAAATACCATACGTTTTGTTTTCGATTCGCACCAAAGCCGCCTGCAAATGCTGAATAAACTTGAGCTGCCGCTGTGCCAGCCGTCCAGCTTCTTCTTTCGACAGGGTAGCTGCCCCCTCTTCCAATATCTTAAATGTAGGTGACGTATCTTCAGTATCATTGCCACTACTGTTGGTTATGGTACCTTTCAGCATTTCATAATCTTTTTTGGCCTTTTCTAACTTTTCTAAGATGAGTTCTTTGAACTCATCCAATTCAATATCCGAATATCTTGTCTTGTCAATCATGGCTTTTAAAATTTTGGCCGAAATTACTTATATTTTATGAATCAGCAATAGCAACTTATAAAAAAATCTTAAAATATCATATTTTGTATGGTCGTGTCCGTTATTTGTTTACTTTTGCCCTTCGAAAATATGGATAATTTAATATATGTTAAATCAGCTTTGAAGAAACATATTATCATTTGTTTGGCAGGATGTTCTCTATGGACTTTAACCATTGAAGGGCAGATTTTTCGTCCCAATGTGGAAGTTGGTGGTGGGGCCGGTGTAGCCTATTATCTGGGCGATATCAATCCACGCACGCAGTTTTACAATCCGGGACTGGCGCTGGGGGCAATGGTCAAGTACAATCCTGTAGAACATCATTGTTTTCGGTTCAATATGTTTTTTGGACAGTTAAAAGGAAACGATCTGGATTTCAATAATGAATACCAGCAAAGGAGGGCGTATCATTTTGAAACATCTCTGTTGGATTTCCATGTCGGGTATGAGTTTAATTTTATGCCTCATGTGATCAATCGCAGGAAAGCGTCGCATGCAACGCCGTACATCTTTGCTGGAGTGGGTTATTCGCTCATTCTTTCGTCCCACCCGTCAACCGAAATCGAGGCAACAAGCCATGCTACTGTTCCGTTTGGTGTGGGATACAAATACCGTATCAATGATGTGGTGGCCATTGGGTGCGAATGGGGAATGCGGAAAACATTCACCGACACATTGGATGGAATATTAAATCCCGGTCCGGAAGGTTCATATTCAACGGTTCATAATAACGACTGGTATTCATTTGCCGGTTTATACGTTACTTTTATTGTTTATGAAAAAGGATTTAAATGCCCTGGTATTAAGGAACAAGCTAAATATAAATGACACAGAAGGATAACATCAGTTTAGATAAATTACCCGTTCATGTAGCCGTGATCATGGATGGCAACGGCAGATGGGCCAGAAAAAAAGGTAATTCCCGGATTTTCGGGCACAGGAATGGAGTGACCGCTGTGCGCGAAACAGTGGAAGCTGCCGCTGAACTGGGCATCAAATACCTGACCTTGTATGCTTTTTCTACCGAAAACTGGAACCGGCCAAAAATGGAAGTCGATGCTTTGATGTCGCTGTTAATATCGACTTTGCATGAGGAAACGTCCACCCTTCTGAAAAATAATATTTCATTGGCTGTCATCGGCGACATTTCGCGTTTGTCCGACAAAGTGACAGAACAATTAATGGTAACCATTGAAAAAACATCGTGCAACACCGGTTTGAAGTTAATCCTGGCGTTGAATTACAGCGGGCGATGGGAAATCGTCGATACGGTGAACCGCATCACCGCCGATGTCGCTGCCGGAAAGTTGAATGCCAACATCACCGTAGAAATTTTTTCCGATTATTTGAATATTCAAAAAATACCTGACCCGGAATTGCTAATCCGCACCAGCGGTGAGTTTCGTGTCAGTAATTTCCTGCTCTGGCAAATTGCTTATACCGAATTATATTTTATTAAGACACTTTGGCCCGATTTTCGCAGGGAAGATTTTTACGGAGCCATTGTCGATTTTCAAAAAAGGGAACGGCGATTCGGCAAAACGAGCGAACAGTTAAATATACATGAACAAACAGAAAATCAAATAGTATATAATGAAAAGTAAAATAGGTTTTTGTATCCTGTTGTCTTTATTCCTTATTCCTGTTGTATATGCACAGGATGAATCCGCCGTTGATTATTCAAGTTATCCTGTGATGGACTATTCCAATCCACAGGAATACATCATTGGCGGTGTAAAAGTTACGGGTATCAAGTATTTACCTGCCGAGACGTTGATCAGCATGTCAGGCTTGGAAATTGGGCGTAAGGTTACTCTTCCCGGAGATGATATCACCAAAGTGGTGGATTTATTCATGGCGCAGGGTCTGTTTTCCGATGTGAAGATACTTGCTGAACGAATCGAGGGTAGTGTTATTTTTCTCGAAATCGTTTTTCGCGAACGTCTGCGCCTGTCGAAAATGATCATCGAAGGGGTTCGTAAAGGTGAAATAAAGGACTTGACGGATAAAATCGCTCTTAAACGTGGACAGCAGGTTACCGAGAATGTGCTCAACAACATCAAAACCATCGTCACCAAACATTATCGCGATAAAGGATTTTATAATGTGACCACTAAATTTATCCAGAAAAACGATACAACAACAAATAATATGGTGTCGTTGAAAGTGTTGATTGACAAGGGGCCGAAAGTTAAAATTTCGCAAATTGATTTCATTGGAAACGACGATTTTAAAGACAGTCGTTTACGTAAAGTGATGAAAAAAACCAAACAGAAGAAGCACAATATCAATTTTTTCAAGAGCAAAAAATACGTTGCCAACAATTTTAAGGAAGACCGCACCAAATTGGCTGAATTTTACAGCAAAAAAGGTTATCGCGATTTCAAAATTCTCAATGATTCCATCACTTTTGTGAAGGACAAAGATGACCGCATAATATTGCATATCCGGGTCGCTGAGGGACAACCATATTATTACCGTAATATTACATGGGTGGGCAACACTAAATATACTACCGAATATCTGCAAAGGTGGTTAAGATTCAACAAAGGCGATATTTACGATCAGGTAGGGTTGATGAAACGGCTTAATGTTGACGATGATGCAGTAGCTTCCCTGTATACTGATAATGGCTACCTGTTTTCGAGTATCACACCGGTTGAACTCCGTATCGACAATGATTCGGTGGATGTTGAAATGCGCGTTTACGAGGGTGAACAGGCTACTATTGACAGGGTATCCATCAAGGGAAACAATAAAACCAACGAACATGTGGTTCGCCGTGAATTACGTGTACTTCCGGGCGATCTGTGGAGAAAGTCTGACCTGATGCGAGATTTTCGTGAGTTGGCTACTCTGGGGCATTTCAATCCCGAAGCGTTGAAACCCGACGTTCAGCCCAAGCCTCAAAACTCAACGGTGGATGTTGTTTATGGATTGGAAGAAAAAGCCAATGACCAGTTGGAACTGTCGGCCGGCTTTGGCGGCGGAATGTTCATTGGTCGTGTGGGCGTGAGGTTCAACAACTTTGCTGCCAGCCGCATGCTCGATCCCAAGGCATGGCGGCCGGTTCCGTCGGGTGATGGGCAAACGCTCGGAATTTCCATGCAATCCAACGGACGATACTATCAATCGTACAACATCACTTTCGTGGAACCCTGGTTAGGAGGCAAACGTCCCAATGCGTTCTCTGTTTCGTTTTACCATTCGAAAATGACCAACCGCATGTACTACTGGCAACCGGATGGCGCCGATGAGTATTACAAGTCCAGCGGCGTCACCGTAGGTTTGGGGCGCCGGTTGAAATGGCCTGACGACTGGTTCTCACTTTCCACCGATATATCCTACATGCGTTACCAGGTAAAGGATTGGAACGGCCGGGGGTATTACAGTTTGGGCTTCAGTAACGGAACGTCAAACAATATCAACGTAGGGATAACGCTGGCACGCAACTCTACCGACCAGCCCATTTACCCGCGCCAGGGATCGAATATTTCGCTGGGCGTAAATCTGACGCCTCCATGGTCGATGTTCAATAACATTAATTATAATTCGGCGTCTTCAGCGGATAAATACAGGTGGATAGAATACCACAAATGGAATTTCAGAGCTGCCTGGTACCTCGATATACTGGGAACAGCAACACACAGGTTAGTGCTGGCTACCAATTACCGCTTCGGTTTTCTGGGGCGTTACCAGAAGCATGTACCGTATTCGCCCTACGAAGGATTCGATATGGGTGGATCGGGTATGCAGGGCTACCAAATGTATGGCATAGAAATTGTTCCAATGAGAGGGTATACCGATGGTTCCTTGACCCCTTATGCTCCTGATGCGACGCAAGACAACATGTTTTCGAAAGCAAACATCTATACCAGGGCCAACATTGAGTTGCGTTTTCCGGCTATCATTCAGCCGTCGTCCACCATCTATGGAGTGCTTTTCCTCGAGGCGGGCAACGCTTGGTATGATCTCAGCACCTACAGCCCGTTCAACCTGAAACGCGCAGCGGGTGTCGGTGTACGCGCATTCCTGCCTATGTTCGGGATGCTGGGGATCGACTGGGGATATGGCTTCGACAACGACAATAAGAATGGAGGGCGAAAGGGTGAGTTCCAGTTTATTTTGGGACAACAGTTTTAGTTTGAAGTTTATAGTTTAATAATCATAGTAATCATAATAAAAAAAATCATCATGAAAATCACAAAAATCATACAAATCATGGTTCTGACCGTATTCGCAGCCATGCCTCTGTCAGCGCAAACGCTCAAGTTTGCCTTTGTGGATAGCGAATACATATTGAACAACATTCCAGCCTATAAATCGGCGCAGGCGCAGTTGGACAAATTATCGGCCGACTGGCAGAAGGAAATCGAAGCGCAGTTTAGCGAAGTCGAAAGGCTGTATAAAAATTATCAGGCCGAAAGTGTGATGCTCTCTGAAGACATGAAGAAAAAGCGTCAGGATGAGATCATCAGTAAAGAGCAAGCTGTTAAGGACTTGCAAAGGAAATACTACGGCCAGGATGGCGAGTTGACCAAAAAACAGCAGCAGTTGGTGAAACCAATACAGGACGAAGTGTACAAGGCCATTAAGGAAATGGCGGTAGAAGGCGGTTTTGACGCAATATTCGACACCTCGGCCGACGCCTCGTTGCTGTATGCCAATCCCAAAAGAGACAAGAGCGATGAAGTGCTCGAAAGACTGGGATTTAAAAAGTAAATTTATTATTTTGTAACCATAATTTTAATACCAATAAGTAAATGAAAACCATAGTTAAGTTAGTTATCGCGATTGTTTTAGTTGCATTCTGCAACAGTGTTTCTGCCCAAAACCTTAAGTTGGCGCATATCAATTTCCAGGAGTTGATTGTGGCCATGCCGCAATATGATTCGGCACAGGTGAAATTGAATAAATTCGGACAGGAGTTGCAGCAGTTATTGGAAGAATTGCAAGTGGAATATAACAGGAAATACGAAGAGTTTTCCAAAAACCAGGCAACTTGGAGTGAGCTGGTACGTCAGGCAAAGACTGAAGACCTGACAGCCATGATGCAAAGAGTTCAAGCCTACCAACAACAAGCTGAGGAAAAATACAATCAGGAGCAGGAGAAGCTCATTCAGCCGGTTATTGAAAAAGCCAACAAAGCCATTGAAGCAGTAGCGAAAGAAAAGGGATTAGAATACGTTTTCCCCGCCAATCAGCTTCTTTATAAGGCTGTCGGCACAATAGATTTACTTCCTGCGGTGAAGCAGTATCTGAAAATCAAAAATTAGTATTGTTTATTTCCTGACAACCGTCGTTATATTTGCCTGCGCAGTTGGCATAATCAGCATATCATTGATGTTGACATGCGCAGGCCGCGAAAGTGCAAACCATACTGCTTCGGCAACATCGCCGGCGTTCAACGGTGTCATACCTTCGTAAACCTTATCGGCGCGGGATTTGTTTCCTTTGAATCGCACGAACGAAAATTCCGTTTCCACCATGCCGGGCGATATGGAAGTAACTTTGATGTTGTGCTTGACCAAATCAATGCGCATTCCCTTGTTGAGTGCATCAACTGCGTGTTTGGTAGCACAGTAAACATTGCCTCCCTCGTACACTTCCCTTGCGGCGATGGAACTGATATTAACAATATGTCCACTCCCTCTTTTCACCATCAACGGCGCTACTTTACGGGTAATGTACAGCAATCCTTTGATGTTGGTGTCGATCATCTGATCCCAGTCGTCGACCATTCCTTCCTGAATGGGCGTCAACCCGAGTGACAGTCCGGCGTTGTTGACCAGTACATCAATGTTTTCCCATGACTTGGGCAGATGGTCGATGACGTCTTCAGTCTGTTGCCGGTCGCGAATATCAAAGTTTAACGCGAGCACATCGCTTTTGTACTTGACACCCAATTCGTTTTTCAACTCGTCGAGCAATTCTTTGCGGCGACCTGTGATGATCAGGTTGTAACCGTTTTTTGCTAAAATTTCAGCAACTGCCATTCCTATTCCGGCGGTCGCACCTGTGACTAATCCTATTTTTCGCATTTTTTTTTAAATTTAATGATTCAAAAATTCCAAAATTCCAGGATTCAATTTTTGAATCATTGAATTTTTGAATTATTGAGGAATCTATTAACTGTTTCAAAAAATTCGTCGAAGATGGCGCTATTGGCTGCTACCAATTCTTTTCCGAAAATATAATTGTTACCCCCCGAAAAATCGCTCAATCTTCCACCGGCTTGTTGCAGGATAAAGGCTCCACCCGCAACATCCCAGGGACTGAGACTGTATTCGTAAAAGGCTTCGAAACGTCCGCACGCTACGTATGCCAGGTCGGCAGCCGCCGAACCGAGCCGGCGCACTCCATGCGAATTTTGCAGGAAATATTCCAGACAATTGATATATGGCCGCATCAGATGAAAATCACAGTACGGAAATCCTGTGGCAATCAGAGCATCCTTCACTTTTTTTCCGTCCGAAACCCGTATTTCCTTTCTGTTAAGGAATGCCGGACTGTCTTTCCATGCATAAAAACACTCGTCAAGCGTAATTTCATAAATCACACCCAATACCGGGCAATCGTTTTCAAGCAAGCCAATACTGACGGCAAAAGGTGCTAGGCCATGTATGAAATTGGTGGTTCCGTCGAGCGGATCAATCACCCAGTTGAAACATTCGCCACGGCTGGTATTGGTGCCTTCTTCGGTGATGAATCCGGCTTCGGGAAGAATTTCCAGCAACCGGTCAACAATAATTTTTTCTGCACCTTTATCTACATACGTGACAAAATTGTGTATGCCTTTCACCTCAACGCTTTTGGATGAAAATGCACCGGATTCATTACGGATAAAGGCGCCTGCCTGTTGAGCAATTTCGCATACCTGCGAACAAAGAACCTCATAATCAATCATATTTAACTATTTAGCATTGATATTTCAAAAAGCAAATATACAAAAAAAACCGCCGTTGTGAAATAATGTATCCCAACGGCGTTATTCTTCAGTTGTGATGAGACCGGATGAAAATCAACCAGTACATGTTTTTGTTACAGGTTAGAAGCAGTGAACTTCCTTTCGGCAATACGGGCTTTCTTTCCTGTCAACTCTCTGAAATAGAATATTCTGGCACGACGAACCTTGCCGTACTTATTTACTTCAATTTTTTCAATAAAGGGTGAAGACAACGGGAAAATCCTTTCCACACCTATTTCACCCGACATTTTACGCACGGTAAAAGTTGCCGTACAACTGCTGTTGCCTTTACGCTGTATCACCACGCCCTTGTATTGCTGAATGCGTTCCTTGCTGCCTTCCTTGATTTTATAATGCACCGTGACGGTGTCACCGCTCGAGAACTCGGGAAATTCCTTCAAAACGCCATTCTGCTCCTGTACTAACTTCATCAAATCCATTGCTGACAAACTATTTATCTAATTTCTACTTATATTTTCGGGCGGCAAAGGTAAAAACATTTTCCCAATGAAACTAATTTTATTTTGGATTATTTTTTAATGCAGTAGCGACAAACACGTCACTTTTTACCTTTTTTATAAAGGCTCTTTTCCTTAATATGCTGATATACTTTTTCATGCAGAAAAAAAGGTACATCTTTTCCGGCAGCAATAGCCTGACGGATAAACGATGACGAGATATCCATTAATGGTGCATTTACTACCGTAGCGTTGGGGATATTTTCCATCAGATTCGGCGGAGTACCGGGGCGGGGATAGATATAACGGTGGTAGTTGGCAATGATGGCCTCGCTGTTCTTCCACTCGTGAAAGAGCTCCAGATTGTCCGAACCAATAATCAGAGTGAATTTTCGTTGCGGATAAATTTCCGTGAGACGTGTGAGTGTATCGACAGTAAACGACGGTTTGGGCATGTGCAACTCCAGATCGCACGAACGGTAAGAGGGATGGTCTTCAATTGCAAGATTCACCAAATGTAACCTGTCGGCTTCCGACAACATGTTTTGTCTTTTCTTAAAGGGGTTATGTGGACTGACGACAAACCATAACTCGTTGATATCCGTATAGGACAGCATGTAATTGGCTATGGCCAAATGTCCGATATGTATGGGGTTGAATGAGCCGAAAAATAAACCAATTGTCGCCATATTCAAAGATTTAAAGATTCAAGAATTCAAAGATTCAATGATTCAAGCAATTCATTGAATTTTGGAATCATTGAATTTTGGAATTTTGGAATTAAACTTGTCGTTTACCCATTTCGGTACAAGAATCGCTCCGATCACCAAGTACGGGTAATAGGAAATAATCCGCCACAGAAAAGCCAGCGCAATGGAAAATCCTGCAATCGGAATAAAATCGCCGAGAAAAATATCAAATGTAAATTCCGCTACGCCGCTGCCTCCGGGCGTTGGACTAACTAACAGAATGATTGACATGACCAATTGCCGCGCAAAAATCAGAAAGTGTTCATGTACCGCAAAAAACGCCAAAAACATAAAATTGACCACCCAATAACGCGAAGTCCATGAAAGAAATGTGCTTAACAAAGCATCAATCCAATATTTTGCTTTTTTTGATTTCATTTCTTTTGCAGAACTGATGATGTCCAGGGCTGCTTTACCTGCTCCACGTTTCCAGCGCTTTAAAACCGGCAAATGAAATATCCTGTAAATCAACATGCTTAACCCACGTGGATTGAAAAACAATCCGTAACCCAGGGCCAATACCCAAATCAATTTGATGCTGTAGCCAATCAGCGCTACCATGATGATTCCGTGCGTCCAGCCGGGCGAATCGGGAATCGCGAAAAGTACCCCCGATCCCACAAGCAGAACCAGCACGGGAAACATGACCACAAAATACAGTTCGTCCAGCAACGAGGTGACCATCACAATAGCCGAACTGCGCCCCACGTTGATGCCTTCCTTGTGAACAAATAACGTGGCAATGCTCGTTCCTCCTACTGATCCGGGCGTTACAGCCGACGTAAATTCCCAAATCATGATGATTCGAAATGCTTGGCGCCATTTAAGTTCCCAATCGGATAATGCGCGGATACGGATCATGTAACCTACGTCGCGCCCCGCCATGCACATAAAAGCCACAAGCAGCCACAGAAAGGAAATCCATGTGAATTTGAGTTTACCAAAAACATCGGGATCAAATTCTCTGTAAAAAAAGAATGCTACCACTCCCAGCCCTATCACTGCCGGAAGAATCACTTTAGTGGCTTTGATACTTTTTAACGGATTGGATGTGTCTGCCATATTATATTCGAACCGGTTGGTGTTTTGCCACAAATTCAGGATCAATGATCACACCCATTCCGGGACCTGTGGGGGCTTTCATCTTCCCGTTTACTACTTTTGGGGGTGCTGTAGGACATTCGTAAATTACGGCAGTATCGAAACTTTTAAATTCATGATGCGGATCAGCATTGGGAATCGCCGATACAAAAATGGTGTTATAGAGAAATCCCAATCCGCCGCCCGTCATGTGCGGGACACAGGTCTTTCCAAAAATATGCCCCATGAGCGCTACTCTCATCGAGCGGATAAAACCTCCAAAATAGTAAGTATCAGGTTGAACAATATCTAATCCGTCATGCGCCAGCAACCACCGGAAATTGTAAAAGCAATGATCCTGTTCGCCATTGGCAATGGGAAGTGTCAGCGTGTCAGCAACTTTTTTTATCTCTTCAAAATGATGGAACATGACCGGCTCCTCAAAATACGCATATTTGTATTCTTCCAATATGCGGCCTATTCTGATTGCCTCATCAGCGCTGTAATAACCGTTGGCGTCGGCATACAGCGCCATTTGGTCACCGTAATGTTCCCGAACCATCGGGATCAGTTTTTCTGATTTTCCGGGTATTCCCCTGTAATGGATGTCCCTGTTCCCGCTCCACATGAAACCCACCTTTATTTTCAGGGCATTAACGTCATATCGCGCCACTTCGTCCTTGATACGCGCAAAATGTTCTTCCAGTGGCAACTCTCTAAATTCAGTTGCCATATATACACCTACTTCGGGGTTGTGTATTTCACCGATCAACTGCGCCACAGGTTGATTGGCAATTTTTCCCAGCATGTCCAATATGGCAAATTCAATGGTGGCCAAAGGAATACCCAAAGCCAATCCATTCAATCGATAGTTCAGATTGTATCGAATAACTGTTTCGAGCATCAGGTCTAACTCTCTAGCGTCTTGCCCGATGAAAAACGAGCGTAATGATCTGATAAATACCGGAAACAACATGTTCATCGTAGGATGCGCCACCGAAATACCTTCCGCTCCGTCTTCGGAACGGACAATACACAGATAACTGTTATCGTACTTCACTAATTCAAGCGTTTTGATGATGACCGGCGATGAGAAAAGATTTTTTTTCAAAACAGGTTGTTGAAGCGCCTGATCCAATTTTTTGAAGCGATCTTCAAGTTCATCTTCTGAAAATGATGTTTTGTTGCCGGAGGTACAGGACACAAGCGGCAAACCGGCTGCAGCTATCCCGCCGGCTACGGCGGAAGAAAGGAATTGACGACGATTGGTTTTCATACATTATTTTAATTAAAAATTATAGTTCTTCGTAGAGGTCATTAATGGAAATATCTAAACCGGGTATTATTGATACCGGAATGACTGATTGATTTCCTTGCTCAACTTCATAGATAGTGCCTTTATCGAATTTACCATCCTCTTGAAGAAGATACACAGTCACGTAATTTTCTAACGGTGAAATGATCCAATATTCCCGAACTCCATATTTTTCATACAGATCAAATTTTTCGCGAACGTCTCTTTTTATGGAAGACGGTGACAATACCTCTGCCACAAAGTCAGGCGCGCCATAACATCTGTTTTCATCTAATTTTGACCTGTCGCATACAATGATGAGATCCGGCTGTAAGGCTGCCTCTACTTTTTCCTTGTCATAACTGCCTTCAAAGAGGCACACTTCAACCGGAGCAAAAACCATTTTATATTTTT
>Ga0209628_10001837_pt1 | contig 14072 bp, 12 predicted proteins | sample TergutCu122P4_FD_187285 | JGI IMG/M metagenome (GOLD analysis project Ga0209628, IMG submission 187285) | Cubitermes ugandensis P4 segment gut microbial communities from Kakamega Forest, Kenya - Cu122 P4 (SPAdes) (version 2) | ecosystem: Host-associated > Arthropoda: Insects > Digestive system...
ATTACAGTCTTGTTTTCGGCGGCAAAGGTAGGGGAGCTTTTTCTCTCTGTCAATACGGCATCGCGGAGACGCTTACTCAGTAACGAATATTGGTATGAGGTCATCTTTGTGGACGATGGCAGTACGGATGATACGCTCGAACAGTTGCGGGCGATGTCAACAGAAGACCCGTTGGAATATTATATCTCGTTTTCGCGTAACTTCGGACATCAACATGCGCTTCGGGCCGGATTGGACCAAGCGAAAGGCGACTGTGTTATTACGTTAGATGGCGACCTGCAACACCCGTCTTCATAAATACCGGAAATGCTGACCAACTGGGAACAGGGATTTGATATGGTCTATACCCGTCGACGCGATGATAAACGTCTTTCATTCTTTATAAAATATACTTCTGTCTTTTACAGTAAAATTTTAAGATTTCTATCCGATATGCCGGTCGAACAGGGTATAGCCGATTTCAGGCTACTTGACCGTAAGGTGGTTAATGTCTTAACGGGCTTTCAGGAATCGGAGTTGTTCCTTCGTGGCGTTGTCTACTGGGCAGGATTTCGTAAGAAGGCAATCGACTATACGCCCGAACCGCGGTTTTTGGGACAGACGAAATATTCTGCGGCAAAAATGTTTCAGTTAGCGCTGCAAGGCATCACTTCGTTTAGCGTCAAACCGTTATATGTTTCCATGTTTTTTGGGGCGGCCTTTGTAGTATTCGGTATGCTTTATTTTGTATATGTCCTCTGGTGCGTGGCTGTCGGTCATGCGGTAGCAGGCTGGGCTTCTACTATCCTGTCGGTATTGTTTATAGGCGGCATCAACCTGTTTATGCTCGGAATCATAGGGGTATACGTCGGTAAAATCTTTATACAGACCAAATACCGGCCTGCGTATATCATTCGTGAAACTAATTATCATCAACAATGACACGAATCGCAATACTTATCCCGTGCTATAATGAAGAGACGACGAATGTTTTGTGTTAATCGACGGCGACGACACCTATCCGGTAGAACGAACACAGGAGATGGTCGAACTCATACTGACCGGACAGGCGGATATGGTTATCGGCGACCGGCTGACTTGGGATTATTATCAAGTGAATAAACGCCCTTTTCACAATTTAGGGAACGGGATGGTTAAACAGATGATTAACCGGCTGTTTAGTTCCGATCTGCATGATATGATGAGTGGCTTTCGCGCTTTTAGTCCTGTGTTTGTGAAAACGTTTCCGGCACTTACCAAGGGCTTTGAGATAGAAACGGAGATGACGATTCATGCGTTAGACAGGAATTTTCTTATCCGGCAGATTCCCGTTGCCTACAGGGAGCGTCCCGCAGACAGTTTTTCAAAGCTGCATACCTTTAAAGACGGTTTTAAGGTTATCCGCACTATCTTGATATTATTCAGAGAATATCATCCGTTTACTTTTTTCGGAATACTGTCACTTTTAGTAGCGTCTATCTCATTGATACTGTTTATACCTGTATTGAATGAATACCTTCAAACCGGCTTAGTGCCCCGTTTTCCGACGTTGATTGTCTCCGGCATACTGATGCTTGCCGCCCTTCAATGCTTCTTTGCTGGGGTGATTTTGAGCGTTATCGTTAAGAAGCATCGGCAACTGTTTGAATTGGAACTGAACCGTTTTTTTGTCTGACTGCAATCATCCTTTGAGGCGGGGTGTCACGCAAATAGAAGAGCGCGCATTTGCCGTCACTGACGGGCAGCGCTGTGATTCTGCTCAGGAGGACTTCTTTACGCTATGGCAGGATAAGATGTCCGACCTGTTTTTTTTATAGACGGTCATTTCAGAATGACAGAAGGAATGTTCAGAATGACATGAGGAATGTTCAGAATGACATACAAAAAGAAACATCCCTCTGCCCACCACCCCCTGCCCCCTCCAAAGGAGGGGAATTAAGGGGGATCTTTGTTTGTCATTTTTGCCTGTTTGAAAACTTGTTTTCATTAGGGACTTATAATGACGAAGTCATTAATCCGCACACTATCAGGCTCTCCGGATTGCTTCGATTCGCTCACAATGACGGCGACCTGTTTCGTCATCACTCTTTTTTGCAGGGGATTTATCACATGCCCGGGGCTACCAATGACAACCGTCCATCGATTGATAAAAAAGAGAAAAATCCTCTCATTTTAGCAAAAATCGCCATTTATTTACAAAAATTATATTAATCAAAAATCAAATTTATGAGAAACAACACAAATTCAGATAGTATGGACTATTTCAATAAAAAAATTTTATTTAAATAAATATATAGGTAAATTATGTTTAGAAGTAATTGCAGATTTGTAATAAATACTGTTTTTTTATTGAGAAAGAGTTTGTAATTTTGCACCAAAATTGAGGCTATTTATGAACAGAGAAAAATTTCAATTTCAAATTCAGGAAGACCTGCCCAAAGCAGGGATAGCTGAAACGTATGATTATAAGCGAAAACTAATAATAAAACACCATCTTAGTAAGGACCTTTTCCATTTAATTCAATTCACATCACTCGTTCTGCCATGGATAAAGGTGTATGTAAAGCTTTCATGGGAAGAACGGATCGAAATTCAAGGTTACAGGTTGATTAGTCTCAGGTAACTAGTTGTTTAAATTCACAGGTATTGCGTCTTTGGTAAAAAACGCAATAGCGAAAAGAGGTTGCTCACACAAATGGGCGACCTTTTTTTTGTCCATAACGCTTCGATTTGAAAGAAATTTATAACTTTGCGCTTTAAAACTAACAATTAAAGCGATGAAACTGATGAAAGTCACGCAATTTAATAACAAAACCATCCTGATTACAGGGGCAAATTCGGGGATAGGCGAAGCCATAACCCTGTTATTGGCGCAATCATCGGCCAATCTTTTTCTTACAGGACGAAACGTAGAAAGATTAAAAGCCGTTGGTGAAAAGTGTGAGACAATACGGAAAAGTTTATCCGGACAATCCGACTGTTCGATTCGGCTATTCGACGTCGATTTCTCGGCCCAACAATCCATAGACCTTTTTGTTGAAACACTTTTGAAAGAGTGCGTCTTTTTTGATTATATGATTTTGAACGCGGGCATTTCGCAACGCTCATTAACCTTAGAAACAGACTTCGCGGTTGATAGAGCGATTATGGAAACCAATTTTTTTGGCCCCGTTTACTTTACAAAGCGCCTAACCGGTATGTTACTTAACGGCAAGCCGGTTCATATTTCTATAACATCTTCTATCTCAGGGTTGTTCGGATTCCCTTTACGCTCGGCTTATTGTGCCTCCAAACACGCATTATTCGGTTTTTATGAAGCCTTGGAATTAGAAAACCCCTCTATCAAAGTGACATTTCTCATCCCCGGACGTATCAATACACCTATCAGTCAAAATGCGCTGATTGGCGATGGCTCGACCTATTCGATGATGGATGTCGGACAAGCCAACGGCATGGATGTGAACAAATGCGCCCGAATAGCCCTGAGAGCTATCCATAAAGGTAAACATCGGCAACTGATTGGCGGTAAAGACCTCTTAATGGTTTATCTGAAAAAATTTGCTCCCCCGCTTTTTTATTGGCTGGCACGCAAGGTATCGGCTACCTAAAATAGTGGTTAGTGCTTAATCATATATCTGAATATAATTACTGTTAGGGTTTTAGGTTATTCTCTTAATTGCTTCCACTTCGTGAACTATCCTCAAAAAAAATATTCAATGTTGTCTTTTTACGAAGTGAAAAAAAGCGAACTTCGTTTCTTAATTGCTTCACTTCGAACATACAATAATGTAAAAATCAAAGAATGAGTCTTTTTACGAAGTGAAAAAAAAGCGACACTTTATTTTAATTTTTACATCAAGGAAAGTTCATAATTCTTAATTAGACGCATGGTTATTTGTGGATTACAACAGGTAGGAATCGGCGTGGCCGATACGAGAGAGGCTTTCAACTGGTATCGAAAAGCCTTCGGATGTGATATAAAGATATTGGACGATGACGGAGTTGCTGAAAGGATGCTTCCTTATACGGGCGGCCATCCCCAACCGCGTCATGCTATCTTAGCGATAAACCTTCGCGGCGGGGGCGGGTTTGAGATATGGCAACCGAAAGGACGGACTCTGAGGTATCTAACCGAAAAGCCTCGTCTCGGCGACATCGGTATTGTGGCCTGTAAAGTGAAGAGTTCGGATATCGAGCTTTCATTAAGGCATTTAATGAATATCTCAGGGGCTAAACTGTTGGGAGCAATAGATTTAAATCCGGCGGGTAAGCGGCACTTTTTCATGTACGACCCGTATGGCAACCTCTTTCAGATAGAGGAAGACGATTATATCTTTTCAAAGGTTGACAAGCCAACAGGAGGTGTTAATGGCGTCATTATTGGTGTTTCCGATTTAGAAACCTCAGCCCGTTTTTTCGGACAATTGCTTGGATATGACGTCATTGAATACGATGAAACGGGTGTATTTGAGGATTTAACACAGGTTCCCGGAGGAGAAAAACCATTGCGCCGGATGATGTTAAAACCATCGAAACCCTTACAGGGGCCGTTGTGTGAAGTGATGGGGACATCCCATATCGAATTAGTTCAAGCGATTGACAGGAAGCCTGTCAGGTTATACGAAAACCGTTGGTGGGGCGACCCCGGCTTTATTCATATCTGCTTTGATATCCGCAACATGGCAGATATCCAAAAAAAATCCCAAGCATTAGGACATCCTTTTGTGTGCGACAGTGGCGCCGATTTTCAAATGGGCGAAGCTGACGGGCATTTTACCTACGTGGAAGACCCGGACGGTACGTTAGTTGAGTTTGTAGAGACTTTTAAAATCCCTATCCTGAAACGCTTTGGGATTTATCTCAACCTCAAAAACAAAGACGACCGCCAACCCTTACCCCGCCTTATCACAAAATCCCTTCGTTTCATGAAAGTAAAAGACTGATAACATGATGCGTATGTGCGACGGATAGCAAGTTATTATCTTGTAGCTATGAAAAAAAACCTCTGTGAAACTCTGTGTCCTCTGTGTCTCTGAGCTGAAGAGCAGCCTTAGGCAAACCTATTTCTCATACTTACTCGAAAGAACTATCACTTTCATAAACTCGGCCTCAGTGCGTATCTTAACGCCTGACAGACTAAAGCTATGGGTAATGTCGGTCGTATAATACGTATTGTTATAATTGGTAGCCTTTCGGGTCACCGGTAAGACTAACAAACTTAAATCCTTATCGGGCGAGTTGTCGATATGTGACTTGAGCATATTGCTGATATTGCCGAATGAGTATGTTCGATTATAAGGTGAATACCCGTAAGGGGTGGCGGTTGACGAGGAGTAACTCGTCATATAATAGGCGTCATAGTTCATAAACGACACGAATGAAGTGACATTGTTTTCGATGCTGCCCTTCTCAAAAAACGTGGTAACCGAATCTTCCGGCAGCAACAGTAAGTAGTCGGGTGGAGCGCAGGCAAAAGCCCATTCGTCTTCGGGCAAGTATTTAAGGTTAAGCGAAAAACCGTTAATAAACCGGTCTTTGATGTCAATCTCTTTGGATATTTCGGTGGTAGGCAACACCAATTTTGTACAGACGCCAGCCGGAGCTTTGATATAAGTATGGGTGGGGTTGTCAACTAACAGTTGGTCGATTTTGTCGTTTTCGAACCGGTTGATTTGAATAACGTCTTTTGACACATAAAACCATTGCGCAGATAGCGCTAACGTGTCGCTTGATTCTTCATCGGGGATGCGCGGAACACTGTAAAACATACGAATGGCAATATTTTCGCCTACCGTTCGTACCAAGCATCCGCTACCATAGGTATTGGTGAGATAGACGCCCGGAAAAAACTCGTTGAAAGCGTTTTGATCATCAAAGGTAGACGGATTATTTAGCGTTTCATCGTAGAATTTCTGCCCAAACTCGGCAGGAAGTCTAACACGTATCATCGGAGTATATTCGCGTGATTCATGCAAATCTTCGGGAACGGTATAATCGTACAACGTATAGGTAGTGCTTCCTAACGGGCGGCTCATATCGCAGTACAGCTCCGGACGGTCATTGGTATAAAAGTTCCTTTTTAGCGGTTTGTTGACCGGATAAACAGTCACCTGCATCGGCGTCAGCGTATCACCGTAAGCGGGCAAGCTGCCGGCGCCGTAAAAGGGATAGAATATCAATAACTCAACCGAATCGACCTTGTTATTATAAGGCGTGTCCTTAAAACGGAAGCCTTCTTCACAATAAAATTGACAAATAATATCGGCTTTGATAATGCCATAAACAGGGTCGTACATCTCGCCCAGCAAGCAATCGGACGTTTTGGCATAAATAGAATCTAACCTGACTGTGGATGCTTTCATCTGAAAGGTGTCCGTATATACGGTTATTAAATCGCCGGGCGGTTGTATTGTCGTTCCGACTTTAGTCAAGGTATCGTCGCATGAACACAATAGATATACTGTGAAAATACACAAAAGAAAAGCGCCTCGTTTCATCATCTTCTTGTTTTTGTTGACATTAATTTATTATAGAACTCATTATATTCATCGATATACGTTTCTTCTGACTGAAAGGGCAGGAACATTTTGTTCTCTTTTTCAATATATTCGTAAATCGACGGATGGATCGTAGGACTCCCCTGAATAACACCATCCGAATAACGGATGGCAAGGTTTGACAAACTGATAAAATCCGTTGAGTATTTCAATAATTGAATATCCCTGTCGGACATACTGTCCTGTTTCAATTTGATTGGGAGCGTTTTACTCAATGACGATTTGAACGAATCTTCATAAACGGAGTACACAATCTTGGCGCCCGAAAAACTTGGATCATCACCGTATTTTTTCTTCAGATAAACAGGCGCGAGCGCTGTCATCCACCCGTGACAATGAATCAGGTCGGGCAGCCAGCGGAGTTTTTTTACCGTTTCGAGAACGCCCCTTACATAAAAAATGATACGCTCGTCGTTATCATCGCACTCAGTCCCATCTTCATAAGCCCCGATAGCCTTTCGGTGAAAAAAGTCTTCATTATCAATAAAATAAACCTGCATCCGTGCTGCTTGAATTGAAGCGACCTTGATAATCAGCGGATGATCTGTATCATCAATGATTAGGTTCATCCCCGAAAGTCGTATCACCTCGTGCAATTGATTCCTTCGCTCATTGATTAGTCCATAGCGGGGCATGAAAGTGCGTATCTCACGCCCACGATCTTGAATGCCCTCAGGCAAGTTCCTGCATATTCTTGAAATCTCTGTTTCAGGCAAATACGGAGCTATTTCCTGAGTTATAAACAAAATGCGCTTTGCGTCCATTCTTTAGTATTTAGTGAAAAAAACGGCACAAAGATAGTAAAAAAATTGAGATGATAATCAAATATTTTTTACGAATTATTGAAATAGTAATTTTTATTTTGTTGCTTTGCAGTCTGAAATGAATAGATTTTTTGAATTTTAAGCAGTCCGAACATTCTTTTTAACATGGTTATTATACATACTATTAACGAATTAAGAGTAGTGTTGTCCCATTATCGAGGGCAGGGAAAAACGGTTGGGTTCGTTCCAACCATGGGCGCTTTACACGATGGACATTTAAGTTTAGTAGCGCGTTGTAAGCGGGAAAATGGCGTTTGCGTCGTCAGTATTTTTGTCAACCCGAACCAGTTTAACGACCAAAACGACCTCAAGGCTTATCCCCGAACACTTCCCAAGGATACCGCGTTGCTCGAAGCGACAGAATGCGATATTGTCTTTGTCCCTTCCGAAGATGAGATGTACCCCGAACCCGATACCCGTCTTTTCGACCTTGGAACGATTGCCGAAGTAATGGAAGGCGCTCAAAGGCCGGGACATTTTAACGGGGTAGCGCAGATAGTAAGCAAGTTGTTCGATATCATCGAGCCGGATAACGCCTATTTCGGAGAAAAAGATTTTCAGCAAATAGCCGTTATCTGCAAAATGATCAGGCAGTTATACATGTCGATAAACCTTATAGCTTGCCCTATTGTACGCGAAAGCGACGGGCTTGCCATGAGTAGTCGTAACATGCGACTGACGCCCGAACAAAGGTTTTATGTGCCGGCCATAGCTAAAACTCTACAGGAAAGTATTAACTTTGCACCGTCAAAAAGCGTACAGGAAGTAAGAGAATGGGTCATTCAAACGTTGAACCAAACACCCTGCTTGCGTGTAGAATACTTTGAAATAGTTGATGATCAAACATTACAACCCGTAAAGGGGTGGAGTGATTCCGATACACCGATAGGTTGTATAGCCGTTTTTTGTGGAGAGGTAAGACTTATTGACAACGTTAAATATAAATTACAGTAATGACTATTGAAGTATTGAAATCGAAAATCCACCGGGTAGCAGTGACGGATGCCAATCTTAATTACATCGGCAGTATAGCCATTGATGAAGACCTTATGGACGCTGCCAACCTGATTGAATATGAGAAAGTTCACGTATTGAATATCAACAACGGCGAGCGTTTCGTTACCTACGTTATCAGGGGAAAACGCGGTTCGGGCGCTATCTGTATCAATGGAGCAGCCGCCCGCAAAGCACAACCGGGAGATTTAGTCATCATCGTATCCTACGCACAAATGGAGTTCGAGGAGGCCAAGACATTCCAACCAACCGTCATTTTTCCCACCTAAAAGTAACAACGGCATCCCTGCTGTTACCAAAGTACAACGGCATCCCTGCCGTTGCCAAAATATCATCACCTCAGATGCAACCCTATTCCAACAGTCATATATGGAAAGTCAGCTATCCAATCATGATTGGATTTCTGGCTCAAAACATCATCAACGTCACCGACACCGCCTTTCTTGGCCATGTCGGGGAAGTCGAATTAGGCGCGTCAGCAATGGGCGGTATCTATTATGTATGTTTTTTCACCATTTTTTTTGGTTTCAGTACAGGCGCCCAAATCATCATCAGCAGACGTAACGGTGAGCGACAGTTGAGCGCTATAGGTCCCGTTTTGATGCATGGAACGATTTTCCTTTTAGCATTAGCGTTGATTGTCTTTACGCTATCTTTCTTTCTATCAGGTGATTTGTTGCAAGTCATGATTTCGTCCGAAGTGATATGGGAGGCTACGATGACTTACGTCAAATGGCGTATGTGCTGCCTGTTTTTTGATTCGATCTCGGTCATGTTACGCGCCTTCTATGTAGGCATCACTAAAACGAAAGTTTTGACACTAAACGCTATCGTCTTAGCAATATCCAATGTTTTTTTTGACTGGCTATTGATATTCGGAAACTGTGGCTTCCCGAAAATGGGCATCGAAGGTGCGGCTATTGCATCGGTACTGTCAGGATTTGTAGCCGTCCTTTTTTTAGTCGGCTATACATATATATTAATCGACTACAAAAAATACGGTTTCTCACGAATAAGCGCTATTGATTTCGGTTTATTGAAACAGGTCTTAAGTATTTCTGTCTATACCATGTTTCAATATTTCATTTCGATGGGGACCTATTTCCTGTTTTTTGTCGTTATTGAACGGCAGGGGCATCATGCTTTAGCCATCGCCAATATTGTACGCAGCGTTTATATCTTTATGTTTATCCCGTTGAATGCCCTTTCGGCCACTACCAACTCTTTAGTAAGCAATCTCATTGGCGAAGGAAGAGTGAAGGAAGTGATGTCACTTATCCGTCGTATTTCCCGTTTTTCGTTTATCCTGATGGCGGTTTTCGTTCTGGCCCTCTGTCTGTTTGCAAAAAGTATTATTACTATATATACCAACGATTTATCTTTATTGGAAGGCTCAGTACCATCCATCTACGTCATTGCTGTGGCCTTGATTATCAGTTCGATAGCCGGCGCCTATTTCAACGGTATTTCCGGTACGGGCAACACTAAATCGGCATTGGTACTTGAGTTAGGCGTATTAGTTCTGTATGCCCTGCATGTCTATTTAGCCGGCGTCCATTATAAACTGCCGGTACATTTCTGCATGACCGCCGAAATCGTCTACTTTGCCGGCCTCCTTGTCGGGAGCGTATTGTACCTGCGTTTAGCCACTTGGCAAAAGAAAAAGATATAGGAAAATTAGCTAATTTTAAAAAAACGACGAAAAGATTTGGCTGTTTTTGCAGGATAGAATAACTTTGCAGTCTTTTTTAGAAGAAAAAACTATGAATGAATTGACGCCACTCGAAACGCTCTCTAACATTGAGGGCGCTACTACTTCGGAAGCTGTTGAAAATCTTTTTAATACGCTTCGAGATGTTAAAATGGACTTGAACGGGAATGAACTGGCAAGCCTTTTATCAGGCAACGCAGTAACAACGGACGACTTGCGGGAAGACGTCGTGATTGAGGCTTCAGAAACGGAAAAACGCCTTATCATCGCTAATTTCCCCAGCCAAAAAGATAATTATTTAGTTGTACCCAAAGTAATTGAAGAATGATGGATTCGATGATTAAAACCATACACCGCGACTTAGCGGCTGGAAAGGTCTCCTGCAAAGATTTAGTGCAGGAAAAAATGGCTTTGTTGAGCGCCAACCCGTATAATTCGGTCAACTTGCTTTTGGAGGAAGCAGTGCTCGCCCAGGCAAAGCAGGTAGATGAGAAAATAAAAGCAGGCCACCCCATCGGGCTGCTTGAGGGTATCCCTTTCGGTATTTCGGATGTACTATTACTGCAAAACAGCATCACGACAGGCAGCTCAGTTTTTCTCAAACAGTATGTTGCGCCTTATACCGCTACTGCTGTCCAAAAATTGATAAACGCCGGCGCGATACCCATTGTTAAAGAAAAGGGAGACAGCTTCGGACATGGCGCTATCAGTGAAAGCACACAATATAGCAAAGCAACAAATGGAGACAGCGCGATGAATGTGGCGAAAGGTTTAACAACTTTTTCGATAGGCGGAGATACCGACGGCGCTATCCGACAATCTGCCGGCTCTAACAAAATATATGGAATGAAACCCACTTACGGAAGGATTTCCCGTTGCGGCTTGATAGCTAACGCTTCCTCTACCGATTGCATCGGAACCTTGACCACCTCATTGGAAGATATTCGTATCCTGCTCAATACGATGAGCGGCAAAGATCCGAAAGACCCAACGACATACGCTTCAACGCCTATTCCCGAAACCGTTTTTAACCCCGAATTTCCAGAAAAAGAAATCGTTGCAGGTTACTATAAAAGTTTCATAGATAACGACTTTATAGATGACGTTACAAAAAACGATTTTCAGAGAATGTTAGACATCCTATCCGCAAAAGGAATAAAAATCAAACCCTTAGACTTCTTCGACGTTTCTGTCTTGACTTCAGTATTTTATGTATTAACAATGGCAGAAACAGCCTCCAACTTTGCCCGATTTGACGGTTGCCTGTACGGTGCCAGAGCCATCAGTTCATCCAACAAAGACTGCTACAAAAAAACCCGCGCCGAAAATTTTTCCGCTAATACCAAGGAATGGATCATTGGCGGAATCAAAGCCCTTTCCCGCGGCTACGACGAGGATATGTATTTGAAAGCAACCCAATTACGACACGCAATATTAGCTCATTTAGATTCCGATTTCCAGAACGTGAACATCCTGTTGTCGCCTGTCACCACCACTTGTAGAGACGCGGCGCGCCACGTCTCTACCTTGTGCCTGTCCACCACATTTAGCCTCGGTGGCCTCCCAACCCTCACCACCCCAGCCGGCATCCAAATAACCGCCAATAAAAACCGCGAAGACATAATCCTTCACTTTGCCAACACTTTAAAACAACTGCTATAATGGATATTCAATCGTTACAGAAGAGATTATCAGACCGCAACCTCGAAGTTGTATTGGGACTTGAAACGCATATCCGTTTGAATACGACAACGAAACTTTTTTGCCCTTGCGCCAACTCCGAGAGCGCTGCGCCCAATGTTCATATATGCTCAGGATGTACAGGCCAGCCCGGCACAATACCGGTACTGAATAAAGAGGCTGTCTATAAAGCCATTCGCTTCGGAAAAGCCGTTCATTCTACCTTTAAAAATAAAATTGTCTGCTGGGATCGAAAACATTACGAATACCCCGACTTACCCAACAATTATCAACTGACCCAATTCCGGAAACCCATCATTCCGGATGGCAGTATCTGTTGTTACCGGAACGACGGGACGGTTTTTAAAGTCGATTTGGAGCAGGTACACATCGAAGAAGACGCCGCTAAGCTGGTGCATGAGAAAAATCATACCTTAGTCGATTTCAATAAATCGGGCGTTCCACTGATAGAAGTGGTCACCAAACCCTGTATCCATGTCATGGAGGACGTGGCTATCTATGCTCAAAACCTGCAGCGTATCGTTCAATCCATCAAGATATCGGAGGCAAATCTCGAAAAAGGTGAATTTAAATCGGATGTAAGCGTTTCATTAAGAAAGGTAGGAGATGCCAGCCTCAACCCCCGCACGGAAATAAAAAACCTCAACTCCTTCAAGTTCATGATTGAAGCCATTGCCAATGAGGTAGAGAAACAGTTGAATTACTTTATCGCGCACGATGAATTTCGCCCCGACCAGACGACGGTTCTGTTTAATTCGGACACCAAACAAACCAAAACGATGCGTAAGAAGGAGTTTGCTGCCGATTATCGCTATACACTTGACCCCGATGTACCATTACTCAATATCACAGATGCCATAGCCAAAAACCCGATAGACGAATCCTTACTGCCCTTTGCCATCGAAACGGTTCTGATAAAGGCGGGTATGCGTCCGCAGGATGCCAAGTTTTTCACCTCCGCCACCGAGCGCTCAACCCTCTTCACCGCATTAAACGCAAAATTGAACGACCCGCTTTTTGTTGCTAAAACATTAGTAAACAACTTAAAAGAAAACGAGTATACGTCACTGAAAGATGTCGATGCGATAAGTTATATTTTTGAAGCCTATAAACAGCAGAAAATCTCTATCGTAGTACTGCAAGAAGCCATCCGACTTTGGGTTGAAGATAAACCCTTCGACTATAAGGTTTTTGTTGACGAAAGAAGCGTTTCGGTAGAATTATTAGACGAAAAAATCGAAGAAGCGCTTTCCAATAATATATCTGTAACAGAAGCTATTCAGGGCGGCAATTTGGCCAAAATCGGCGTATTGATAGGCAGCGTGAGCAAGGCGACAGGTAATGCGGTTTCCGGAAAAGTAATCCGGGAGCGGATTTTAGAAAAGCTATCGCAAAAGCAACAACAAAGTGCATCGTTTGCCCCGGTGTCCGAAGCGGAAAAGGTGGTTCTTCACGCCAAAGGTATCAGCTCGGATGTTGTTTTATTAAAAGAACAATACCGGACGCATCAGATGTCGGAGATTTCGATAATCAACCTGTTCGATGACGTCGTCTTATCCGGATGGGTAGCTAGCGTCCGCGACCATGGCGAACTGATATTCATCGACCTGCGCGATGCCCATCAGGAAATTTTTCAAGTGAGGGCAACCCGAAGCAACCTGTCCAATTTTGATACGATAGCCAAGCTGACCCCGGAATCAGTCATCATGGTCTCAGGGAAAATCATCAAGCGAAACCCCGAAGACTTCAACCCAAAGATACGAACCGGCGAAATAGAAATAGACACTCGGCAGATTGATATACTGAACCTTGCACAACCATTGCCGTTTGAAATACGCAAGGCGAACAAAGTAGCGGAGAGTGTGCGGCTGAAATATAAATTCCTTGACCACCGTTATCCTTCCACCCATAAGGCGATAGTGAACCGTCACAAAGTTGTTTTCCTTATCAGGGAGGCGCTGAATAACAATAATTTCCTTGAAATAGAGACGCCTATCTTGTCGGCAGGCACCGACGAAGGCGCCAGAGAATTTATCGTACCCAGCCGGAAATTTCCGGGCAAGTTCTACTCCCTGCCCCAATCGCCACAACAATACAAGCAAATGGTGATGGTGAGCGGTTATGACCGTTATTTTCAAATTGCCCGATGCTTCCGTGACGAAGACTCGCGCGGCGACCGGCAGGCAGAGTTCACACAGTTAGACATCGAGATGTCCTTCGTGAGCATGCAGGATATTATCACCCTGAACACAAACCTTTTCAACGAAATAGTCAACCGTATCTATG
>Ga0209628_10001838_pt1 | contig 14070 bp, 8 predicted proteins | sample TergutCu122P4_FD_187285 | JGI IMG/M metagenome (GOLD analysis project Ga0209628, IMG submission 187285) | Cubitermes ugandensis P4 segment gut microbial communities from Kakamega Forest, Kenya - Cu122 P4 (SPAdes) (version 2) | ecosystem: Host-associated > Arthropoda: Insects > Digestive system >...
TTGGAAGATTTGACAGTTGTCGGAACGGGCGAGTTTGAAGGCGATACCTTAGTAGCGTTCAAAAAGTTCAGCGTGACGGTCGATATCAAGAGCGTCATCAAAATGGAAAATATTCAGGTTAAGTCGGTGTTGCTCGACCGGGCGCGGATTTATGCGCATGTTTTAGATAACGGTCAGGCGAACTGGGACATCATGAAGCCCTCCGAAGAAACGGAAGTAGCGCCTGAAGACACATCAACTTTCGAATTTAAGGTAGCGCTGAAAAAATTTGAAATTCGCAACACCGACATCACCTATCGCGACGATGAGGGCAAAATGCTGGCTACGCTGAAAGACCTGAATTATAACCTGCGCGGAGATATGACACAGGACAATGCCGACCTGAAAATGAATCTGGCGATTGCTGAAATAAATTTCTGGATGGACGGCATTCGCTATCTGAAAAAAGCGCACGCAGGATTTGTTTCGGAAATAGCCGCCGACCTGAAAAACATGGGCTTTACCTTCAAGGACAATCAATTCAATCTGAATGAAATTGTCCTGAAATTTGCCGGTACGGTAAATATGCCTGCTGACGATATTGATGTAGATGTGACATTTGCTTCTGACAGAACGGATTTCAAGAGCCTGTTGTCACTCGTTCCCGCTATTTACATGCAGGATTTTGAATCGCTGAAAACATCGGGCAGCCTCACCCTAAACGGCGACGTAAAAGGCACATACAACGACAAACAGACGCCCAGCGCCCATCTCAACATGACGGTGGACAATGCCATGTTCCAGTATCCCGATTTGCCCAAATCGGTGGACAAAGTGAATATTGCCGCAAAAGTATTCTACGACGGGGTGGTGTTCGACCGCACCACGGTAGATGTGGACAAATTTCATTTCGAAATGGCCGGTAACCCTTTTGATGCTGAATTGCATATCAAAACGCCCGACAGCGATATGCAGATTGCCGCGCGGTTTGCTGGAAAGATTGATTTCAATTCCATGGCGGATATTGTACCGTTGGACGATGTAACATTGAAAGGTTTGCTGGAATGCGATCTGACAGTGGCCGGACTGATGTCCACCCTCGAAAAGGAACAGTACGAAGATTTCAAAGCCGACGGAATGCTGAAATTAAGCGGGTTCGACTATGAAAGTCCCGATTTCCCGCAAGGAGTGAAAATCATGATGACACAACTCAATTTCACACCCAAAAAGGTGGATTTGGTGAATTTTGACGCCATCATCGGACGAACGGATATTGCCATGAACGGCACGCTCGAAAATTTCATTCCATTCGTTTTCAAAGACGAAACGGTGCGCGGAAAACTCACACTGAAATCGAACACTATCGACCTCAACGAGTTCATGACTGACGCAGTGGAGGAAACGCCAACCGATACCATCCCGATGACGGTGATTGAAGTGCCTAAAAACATTAATTTTGTAATGAATGCCAATATCGGCAAAATTTTATTTGACAAATTGATTATTACCAACACGGTAGGTGCGCTGTTGGTGAGAGATGGAAAAGTAATGATGCAGAACCTCAACATGAACCTGCTGGAAGGAAGCATGGTGCTCAACGGAGAATACAATACGCAGAATATCAAGGTACCATCCATAGATTTCGGAATGGACATCAAGCAGTTTGATATTACTTCGACGCTCTCGTCCTTCTCAATGCTCGAAAAGATACTGCCCGAACCGCAGAATTACGTGGGCAAAGTATCGGCAAAGCTGAATTTGTTTAGCATCCTCGACGAGCATCTTGATCCCGTATTGAACACGGTACAATCCAAAGGCCGGTTACTGACGCATAATTTAGAACTTCGCAATTCGAAACTGTTCGGAACGATGGCCGACTTGCTGAAAAATGAGTCATGGCGCACCCCTGCTCCAGGTAACCTCGACATCGGATACGAAATTAAGGATGGCCGTTTATCGCTTACTGAACCGTTAAAGATGAATATCTCGCAAGCAAAGTTAGAACTTGCGGGCGACCAGGGTCTGGATATGACATTAAATTATAAGATAAATGCGGCTGTTCCCACATCGATGGTCGGTTCAGGCGCTAACGACCTTTTGGGCAAAATACCCGGAGGTGCAAGCGTCAAGGAATTTAAGGTGACTGGATTGGTAGTCGGTACTGCCACCAAGCCGGAAGTGAAACTCGGCGTAGCAGATATGGCGGGTAATGTTGTGGATGCAGTGAAAGAACAGCTTACTCAAAAAGTAGAAGAGGTGAAGGAACAAATCACCGAAAAAGTGGAAGAGGCGAAAGAAAAAGCGAAAGAAGAGGTCAATAAACAGGTAGACGCCATTATGGCTGAAGCCCAAAAACAGGCCGAAAACATTCGTGCTACAGCCAGAGATGCTGCAGAGAAAGCGCGCAGCGAAGCCAATGCCGCCGCTGATAAACTCGAAAAAGACGCCGAATCGAAAAATGCCATCCAGAAAGCAGCAGCCAAAGCCGCCGCTGACAAACTCCGCAAGGAAGGCGAGGATAAAGCCAAAAAATTAGAACAGGAAGGCGAAAAACAGGCTACATCCACAATGGAAGCAGCACAAAAAAGAGCAGACGATTTAAAAAATAAATAACGTTTGTGGTGGGATGTCAAAAATTTGTGGTTTTTCAAAATAATTATCGTTCAATTTTTGGTTGAAACGACTAATTAAATGCTCTGTGAACCTCTGTGTCACTTTGTGCCTCTGTGTTGAAAATATCGAAAATTCAGCACAGAGAAACAGAGAACACAAAGTTGCACAGAGTTTTTACCAGAAATTTTTTGAACGTACTGTAGTTAATAAATCCTTGAATCATGGAATATAAAACTATCGTCTTTGAATCTCAAGGAATATACAAGGAAAAAGGCAGTAAATTTCTGGCTTTTGCCTATCCGGTGCGTACTGAGGACGAAGTGAAGGAAAAAATAGACTTTCTCCGTAAAAAATACTACGACGCGCGTCATTATTGCTACGCCTACCGCCTGGGAGCTGACGGCGAGCGATATCGCGCCAACGACGACGGCGAACCAGCCAATACAGCAGGGAAACCTATCCTTGGACAATTGATGGCGCATGAACTGACCAATGTTTTGGTGGTAGTAGTCCGTTATTTTGGAGGTATACTGTTGGGTACCGGCGGTTTAGTGCAAGCTTACAAACAAGCTGCTGCCGACGCTTTAGCCAACACCGAAATAGTGAAGGATGCAGTTACCGAAACCTTCCAGCTTACATTTGATTACCAGGATATGAACCGGGTGATGAAAGTAGTGAAAGACATGAATTTAGAGTACTACAACCTGACTGGCGAAATTAACCGCACCATGATAGTTAATGTAAAAAAAAGCCTGATCAGCCAAATGAAAAACCGCCTCGGGACTGTTGTGTCATTGAAAATTGTTGATTGATTGCACCAACTTCTTGTCAATAATTTGTTGGATAATTGAAAAGCTGTGTATCTTTTTTATCTCGTTATCGTATAATGTTCCAAATACGCAATTTATTTTGAAAACAGTTATCAAAGATTTCAACCTCTTAATAATTTAAAATCAATGAACAGATTCAATTTTTCAGTTATTGGGCTGCTATTTGCAACAGCAGTTTTTTTAGGCTGCAACAAAGACAAGCCCGAATCAACGGAACAGATTGCTGTCCACCTGACGGCAAACATTTCAGCCCCTTCTCTTAAAGTGGCGGACGACCAGTGGCAAGCCACCGATAAAGTTGGGCTTTATATGAAAAGAACGGGGCAGGCAATCACTGCCACCGGAGCAGTATATGGCGGAGCAGCTAACGTGCAGATGAGCCTCTCGGAGCAAACGCTGATTGCCGACTCGCCTGTATACTACCCTCTAGAAGGCAATGTAGACTTTGTGGCCTACTATCCCTATACCGCTCCGGTAGGCGCAGACTGCACCATTCCGGTAAATCTGGAAGGGCAGGATACGGAAATACTCTATTCGAACAACATAACCAATCAGGCGCCCATTGAAACTGCCGTAAAGCTCAACTTCCGGTATTCGTTGGCGAAAATTGAATTGACGGTAACCGGCGGGGCAAACTCCAAACTCACCGCTACCGACTTTGCGGATATGACTGCAAGCGTAGATGGTATGTACACAAAAGCAAAATTGCAACTTACCGACGGAACATTTTCTGACCGGCAGGCAAAACAACCCATCACGCTGCGCAAGACAGGCAATAACGCCACATCAGCATCTTTTGAGGCGCTGGCGCTGCCCACCAATGAGGAAGTGACTTTTCTGTTCAACGTGAGAGGAGCTGTACACAGTTACAAAACCACTGCCAACTATGCTGCCGCCACGCTGTACAAATTCGGTTTTGCGCTCGACTTTCCTGCATTTCCCGAACCAAAAGCCACCTTGCTGAATGCTTTCATTATCCCGCGCACGTTAACGCCACAACAAAACTTTTCAGTAGATGCCACGCTGCAAATGACCATGACAACAGAGGCGGAAAAAGTAACACTTCAAATGGATGGCAACGGCATGATGATCATTGATTGGGGTGATGGAACTCCGGAAGACGCATACATGATTTCAGGTTTAACAACTTATACGCACGGTTATTCAAGCGCATCTGCCCACACCATAACAATAATCGGTGAAAATATCACGGAGTTGTGGTGCAGAGATAATAATCAATTAACGAGTTTAGATGTGAGTAAAAATACAGCATTGACATCTTTGATATGCAGCGCAAATCAATTAACCGAATTAGATGTGAGCAAAAATGCGGCGTTGACATTATTGAGATGTAACGGAAATCAATTGACAAGTATGGATGTGAGCAAAAATACTGCACTTACACAGCTTATATGCGGGACTAATCCATTAACAAATTTGGATGTGAGTAAAAATAAAGCGCTGACTATTTTAGGGTGTTGGAAGAATCAATTATCAAATTTAGACGTGAGCAAAAATACGGCATTAATACACTTGGAATGCGACGTTAATCAATTGACTAATTTAGACGTGAGCAAAAATACAGCGCTGACATACTTTGATTGTGGTGTTAATCAGTTGATAAATTTGGATGTGAGCAAAAATACTGCACTAACAGAATTTCATTGTTACGATAATCTATTAACAAGCTTGGATGTGAGCAAAAATACAGCGCTGACATACTTGGATTGCAAAAATAATCAATTAACAAGTTTGGATGTGAGCAAAAATACAGTGCTGACATATCTGCTATGCTGGGGAAATCAATTCACAGCCGCCGGGTTGAATACTTTATTTGGCACGTTGCATAACAATACTGTTCCACCACAATATGAAGGTTTCATACCAAAGCTCTTATACATAGGCAACAACCCCGGAACAGGCAGTTGTAACACAAGCATTGCAGAAAGTAAGGGATGGACGGTGGATAAAAATTAATGCCACGCCGCACGCGGGTAAATGAATAAAAGGCTGTTCCAAATGAGGGCAGCTTTTTTTTATTATTAATGTGAATCAAGGGTTAAAATGGATATAAAACAAAGAGACATAAGCGTTACGCCGAAGGCGTTTAACATGGATAACCCCGTACAAGCGAAGCGCAGTTCGGGGAAGGAAGAAACAAAATGTATCTTCGAGAACTCCGTAGGAGTTCAATCGTCGACGAGAAATGCGTTGAACTCCTACGGAGTTCGGGCTGTGGTAGAGCATTTGTCTTTCCCCGAGTTGCGCTTCTCTTACTCGAGGTTATCCACGTATAAGTCCTTCGGACTTCAAATACGCTTTTGAACCCTTGATTCGCATTATTAACTCTTATTTCCGTATCTGTCCGTCCCCCCTGACCACCCATTTATAGGTAGTTAATTCGTTTAAGCCCATTGGGCCGCGGGCATGAAGTTTTTGGGTACTGATGCCTATTTCTGCTCCCAGTCCAAATTGTGCGCCATCGGTAAATGCTGTGGAAGTATTGGCATATACGGCTGCAGCATCCACGCGATGGAGGAATAACTCGATATTTTCCGGGTCGCTGCTGATAATGGCTTCGCTGTGGCGCGAACTGTAACGGGAAATATGTTCCAGCGCCTCCTCAATATGATCCACAGTTTTCACTGACATTTTGTAATCTAAAAATTCTGTGCCATACGAATTTTCATCAACCGGTTTCAACAAATCGTTCGGATAGCGACCATTCAAGGCTTCATAAGCGCGTTCATCGGCATATACAATCACATGTGCATCAGCCAGAGGTTGAAACACATAATACAGATCAGTCAACTGGCTGCTGTGTACGATCAGGCAGTCGAGTGCATTACAAACGCTTACACGCCTTGTTTTGGCATTATTGATGATGGCCAAAGCCTGTTCCCGCTTCCCGGTCTGGTCGTAATAGATATGCACAATTCCGGCTCCCGTTTCAATCACCGGTATTTTGGCGTTTTCGCACACAAAATCGATTAATCCCTGGCTGCCACGCGGAATAACAATATCTACAAAACCACGTGCATTCAATAATGCTGTGGCAGCTTCTCTTTCAGGAGGAAGCAAGGTGATCATTTCCGGATTGATATCATAAAGAATCAGCGCATCCCGTATCAGGCCAACTGCCGCTTCGTTAGAGTACTGGGCATCGCTTCCGCCTTTTAACACACAGGCATTTCCCGACTTGATACACAACGAAAATACATCGAACGTTACGTTGGGGCGCGATTCGTAGATGACGCCAATTACACCGACGGGTACGGATATTTTACTTATTTTCAAACCATTGGGACGAGTTTTCTGTTCCAAAATCCTCCCAAGCGGCGAAGGAAGCAATGCTACCTGACGCATATCTCCGGCAATATCGGCAATACGTTCCGGGGTCAGTTTCAGACGATCGTACTTTGGATCCTGTAAACTCATCCTGTCTAAATCTTTCTGATTGGCAACCAGCAATGTTTGCATGTTTATGGGAAGTTGGCCGGCTAAATATTTCAGCATCTGATCAACTTGCTGGTGATCTTTAAAAGAACGGGACGCTTCGCGTGCTTTAAAAAAAAAGTCCTGATAATTCATGATTGATTAAAAAAAACGAAAAAACACCATTTCTACAGAAATTTTTCAAGGGCAAAATTAAATATAATATTCAAATTGATAAAAAAAATCAAAAACTACTGCATCATTTTTTTTATTTTTGCAGGAAATTTTAAGTAGACTGTTTCATGTACGATTTTATAGAAGGACAATTGGTGGAGCTCACTCCCATTTCTGCCATCATACAAACCGGTGGATTCGGTTATTGGATTCATATCTCACTCAATACCTACACAGCATTGCAGGCTATTCAGGAAAAGGATCAACCAGTCAAGTTATATCTGCACCATGTTGTACGCGAAGACGCTCAATTGTTTTATGGCTTTTCGAACAAACAGGAGCGTTCGCTGTTCCGTTTGCTGATTTCGGTATCGGGTGTGGGTGCCGGTACTGCCCGTATGATTCTGTCGTCATTGACAGGTGCAGAGTTGCAGAAATCCATTGCGGAAGGCAATGCCAATATACTGAAAACTGTAAAGGGAATCGGGTTAAAAACGGCTCAACGCATCATTGTTGACCTGAAAGACAAAATTGGTCAGACAGCGACAACTGACGATAAGTTTTTAATGCCGAACAACAGTTTGAAAGAAGAAGCATTATCTGCCCTGATAAATTTAGGTTTTACAAAAACGTCAGTTGAGAAAGTGCTGGACAAAATTGTAGCGGCCAAACCCTCGTCAACTGTTGAGGAGATCATTAAAGAAGCTTTGAAAACGGGTATTTGAGAAGTCTCAAATTCACTGGTCGGGAAATTCCATCAAATAGGCTTTCACAAAGGCTTCGAGGTCGCCGTCCATTACTGATTGTACGTCGGAGGTCTGATGGTTGGTACGGTGGTCTTTCACGCGGCGGTCGTCGAATACGTAACTTCGGATTTGCGAACCCCATTCAATTTTCTTTTTCTGACCCTCAATTTCAGCCTGTTTTTCACGCTTTTTCTGCAACTCCATTTCGTAAAGTTGCGATTTGAGAATCCGCATGGCATTTTCCTTGTTGCCTAACTGCGAACGGCTTTCGGTATTTTCGACGGCTATCTCCTTTGTTTCACCGGTTTTTTCATCCTTGTACCTGTAACGCAAACGCACGCCTGTTTCCACTTTGTTGACGTTTTGCCCACCGGCGCCGCTCGAACGGAATGTTTCCCAGGTAATGTCGGCTGGACTTACTTCAATTTCAATGGTATCGTCCACCAGCGGAGCGATGAATACCGACGAAAATGAGGTCATCCGTTTGCCTTGCGCATTAAATGGCGATACACGCACGAGGCGGTGTACTCCAGTTTCACTTTTCAGGAAGCCATAGGCGTAATTACCCGTCACTTCGAGGGTTACTGTTTTGATGCCTGCTTCGTCGCCTTTCTGGAAGTCCATTTCCCTGACTTTGAAGCCACAACGCTCGCAGTAGCGAATATACATCCGCATCAGCATCTCTGCCCAATCCTGACTTTCAGTTCCGCCGGCGCCAGAATTGATTTTCAGGACAGCGCCCATGTGATCCTCTTCGGCACGGAGCATGTTCTTAAATTCCAACTTTTCAACAGATGGCAAGGCAACATCGTATTGCGCCTGCACATCGGCTTCTGATGCTTCTCCTTCCCGGAAAAAATCAAACAATACCACCAAGTCATCCACTTTTGATTTGACTTCGCGATAAGCGGTAACCCATTCCTTGAGCGCCGATATTTTTCGCAACTGCTGTTCCGCTTCTTTGGGATTATCCCAAAAATCAGACGCTTGCGTCTTTTTCTCTTCTTCTTTTATTTCAATTTCCTTGCAGTCGATGTCAAAGAAACCTCCTCAACGCATCCTCGCGCTCCTGCAACTCTTTCAATTGCTCTATTGTGATCATATATCGAATTGTATTCTATTTTTGTTGCCGCAAAGATAACATTTTCAACTTTCAATTTTCTTTTTTTATATCTTTGCACCGAATAAAACTCAATTAAATCTTTATCACCATGAAAAACAAATTCATTTTTTTTACAAGTATCATTGTCATGACAGCCTGTACATCAACCAACAAACCTGTTATCACCGGCGAAAACTGGGGAACAGTAGATTCAAAACCCGTGTATCTTTATACGTTGACCAATTCCAACGGCGTAACCGCCAAAATCACCAACTTTGGCGGCATTATTGTAGCATTTCATGCGCCTGACAGAAACGGTAAAATGGAAAACATCATGCTTGGACCGGCCAACCTCGAAGATGTTGCCGGGCATCCGGCTATGGGCATTATCATCGGACGTTACGCCAACCGTATCGGCGGAGCGAAATTTACCCTCGACGGCACTGAGTACGTGCTGGCTGCCAACAACGGAAGAAATCACATCCATGGCGGCATCAAACGGTTTGGCGACAAGGTGTGGGATGCAACAACTTCGAGTGATGCGCAGTCAGTTACACTCTCACTTGCATGTACTGCCGGCGATATGGAGGAAGGTTACCCCGGAAATATGATTGTAAAAGTAGATTATGTGCTGAACAACGATAACGAATTGCAGATACACTACACTGCAACCACCGATAAACCGACAGTAGTAAACCTCACCAATCACGCATATTTCAACCTCACAAGCTGTAAGGAAGATATACGGGGTCATCAGGTCAGAATTTACGCCGATGCTTATACGCCGGTAGATAATGAGAAAATTCCCACAGGCGAAATAGCACCGGTGGAGGGTACGCCTTTTGACTTGCGTCAATGGACTGTCATCAATGACCGCACGACTGAACTCCCAAATGGTTTCGACCACAACTTTTGTGTGAAGGGAACACCCGGGAACGCCGTGTTGGTAGCCGAACTGTACGACCCGGAGAGCGGACGCCTGCTACAAACCTATACCACCGAACCGGGAGTGCAATTCTACAACGCAGGTCATCTGAACGGCAGTAGAAAAAGTCCGCAGGGCGTTGCATATACGCAGTTTATGGGCGCATGTTTCGAAGCGCAGCATTATCCCGATTCCCCAAACAAACCGCAATTCCCGTCAACAACGTTAAGGCCGGGTGAAACCTATTCGCAGGTGACCATATACAAGGTGGGGGTAAAGTGATTTCCGGCATTGATACATATTTTTGAGTATGATTGGATATGCTAAAACTCTTGGATTTTATACGGGATAATGCCGATTGGGAAGACCAGCTTTCAAATGATCCTTACTACATCAACATCAAACGGTCAGACGGTTATATCATGTTCTCTTATGGGATAGAAGCCGATTTTCGCATTGAGGTGGTCAGGGAATGTAGAGGGATCATTTTGGACGAAACGAATGGATATCAACCTGTTTGTGTGCCGTTTTTCAAATTCGGGAATTATGGCGAGTCCTACGCTGACGATATTGATTGGACAACGGCGCGGGTTCAGGAAAAAATTGACGGCTCGCTAATCAAGGTTTGGCATCATAAAGGCGTTTGGCACGTATCAACCAATAACACCATCAACGCCGAAAGCGCGAAAACAAACAATCAGGAAGATACATTCCTGAATATTTTTCAAAAGGCTTGGGCGCTTACCGGCAAAGAGTTCAGCGATTTGAATCCTGATCATACCTATATGTTTGAACTTGTTTCGCCACAAACGAGGGTGGTTATTCCATACGGGAAAACGAAGCTTTACCACACAGGAACACGCAATAATCACACATTGCAGGAATTGGATGTGGATATTGGTATTGAAAAACCGGAAGAATTTAGTATAGTTACGATTGAAGCATGCGTTGAAGCAGCCAAAAACCTTGATAAATACCATGAAGGGTTTGTAGTGGTGGACAGTCGCTGGCGGCGCGTCAAAGTGAAATCGCCTCTATATGTTGCCATTCATCACATATTGAATAATATATCATCCGAAAAGCGTATCATCGACTTGATTGTATCAGGTGAAGATGCAGAAGTTGTCTCGTATTTCCCTGAATATGCCGAAATGTTTAACTCCATGCGTGAACGGATTGACCGCTTTATTGCCTACAATGAGCAAGAACTTGAAACGATAAGGAATGCTGCATATCCCACCCAAAAAGAACTTGCCGGATATGTTACTAAAACGGTATGTCCTGCCTGTTTGTTTTGTGTCACAAACGGCAAATCGAAATCTGTTAAGGACTTCGTTTACAACATGCCGGCACAAAAAATGATTGCTTACCTTGACAAGTTTAAAATGTGTGTGATATAATGCTTTTTTTTAATTCAAGAATTTTTGTACCTTTACTTTTTTAAAAAACAGATTAAGACATGAGTAATACATTGAAAGATTTAGAACCACAAATACTGTGGAAGCATTTTAGCGAATTGTGCGCTATACCGCGTCCTTCAAAGAAAGAAGGCAAAGCGGCGGAGTATGTAAAAGAGTTTGCCATAGCGCAGGGACTGGATTACACTGTGGATGCCACAGGTAACGTAATCATCCGAAAACCGGCTACTCCCGGAATGGAAGATAGACCGGGGGTAGTGTTGCAGGCGCATTTAGATATGGTGCCGCAAAAAAACAGCGATGTGCACCACGATTTTGAAAAAGACCCGATTGACGCATACATTGACGGCGACTGGGTAAAAGCAAAAGGCACCACGCTCGGCGCTGACAACGGTATAGGAATTGCAGCGGCATTAGCGGCGCTCGAATCGAAGGATATCGTACACGGCCCGTTAGAAGCCCTGTTTACTGTTGATGAAGAAACCGGTATGACGGGCGCTAACGGATTGGAAGCCGGATTACTTCAAGGGCCGGTATTTATCAATTTAGATTCGGAAGAGGAGGGAGAACTGTACATTGGTTGCGCAGGAGGATTGAATGCCGAATCCTGTTTTCCATACAGTTCGGAACCTGTGGAAAGCGACGTCAGCGCGTTTGAACTCCGCCTGACGGGTTTGAAAGGCGGTCATTCCGGACTGGATATCAACCTGGGGCGCGGTAATGCCAACAAACTGATGAATCGTTTTCTCTGGAATGCAACGCGTAAGTATGGATTAAGACTGTCGTCCATCAACGGAGGAAACATGCGCAATGCTATCCCGCGCGAATCCTTTGCTGTTGTTACTGTCCCTTCTGCGAACGTGGATGAGTTTCAAAAAGAAGTTACCCTCTTTTTATCTGCTGTATCTGCCGAATTGGCAGGAGTGGAATCGGGGTTAAATTTCATGGCTGCTCCAGTCGAATGTCCGGCTACGGTAATGGATCAGGCGTCGCAGAACAAGTTGCTCAATCTGATTTACGCAATTCGCAACGGCGCCGTCCGTATGATTGTTGACATGCCCGAAGTGGTGGAAACATCTACTAATCTGTCGATTGTCAAATCTAACGGGCAGAAGGTGGAAATAATGTGCCTGTTGCGCAGTTCGGTTGATTCGGCAAAAGAAGCGCTCGGCAATGCTATTGTGGCTACCTGCGAACTGGCAGGTGCATCCACATCATTAAACGGCGCTTATCCCGGATGGAAACCAAATTTCGATTCGCCCATCCTGAAAACCATGAAAGATGTATATCAAAAACTGTACGGCAAGATACCTGAAGTGAAAGTGATTCATGCCGGCTTGGAATGTGGCATTTTCGGCAAGAACTATCCCGGTATGGATTATATTTCGTTTGGGCCAACCATCCATCATCCGCACTCGCCGGGAGAAAAAGTAAATATCCCGTCGGTGGCAAAGTTTTGGGATTATCTGGTGGAAACGTTGAAGGCGGTGTAAAAGATACAATTATGACATCGTGGAAAAGTTCTGCAATCTTTGCGTCTTCGCGGCTTTGCGAGAGAAATTAAATCACGCAAATGCGCAAAGACGCGACAGGATGAAATAAAAGGAAAATTGTGGTAAGGTGACAACATGATGTAATTTTCAAAAATAATCGGCATCTTTGCGTTTTAAAAAATCAAAAGACATGGCAGAAGTAAAACAGTTCAAGAAAATACCGTACGGAATATCGAATTTCGAAAAAATTCGCACCGAGAATTATGCGTATGTAGATAAGACACACTTTATCGAAATGCTCGAAAATGAGAACACGGAATATCAGTTTCTTATCCGTCCGCGCAAATTCGGGAAATCGTTGTTCCTTACCACGCTTTTTCATTATTACGATATTTGTTCCAAAGAAAGTTTTCAAACGCTATTCGGCGACTTGTACATCGGAAAAAATCCAACGGAAAAGCGAAATTCGTGTTTTGTGCTGAAATTCCAGTTTTCAGGATTAGATACAAGTTCGGTTGAAGATTTTAAAGTGTCTTTTACCGAAGCAATAGGAAGTTCAATTCAAAGTTTTTTGACCGAGCATAGATTGATCATCCCAAATTATGAAGAACGCAAAAAAGAAGCGTCGCATATAAAAAGTGTCCGTAAAAATATTGAATATGCTTTTGACATTATCAGCAGTTTCGGTAAAAAAGCCTACATCATCATCGACGAATACGACCATTTCGCCAATGATTTGATAGCGCAGGGATCGAATTTAAGTATCGCGCAATACAAGCAACTCATTTGGGCAAACGGCGTGGTGCGCGATTTCTACGAAACGCTGAAAGACGGTACAAAAAACGTGGTCGATAAAATATTTATTACAGGAATAACCCCCATCATGCTCGACGACGTGACCAGCGGATTTAATATCGCCAATAATTTGTCGGTAAAAGAAAAATACAACGAAATACTCGGATTTACAAAGGATGAAGTTGAGCGGTTCAGGCAGGATGTCGGGATAGACAAGTCGATGATTAAAGTGGATTTTGAATACCTCTACAACGGATATTTGTTTCATGAGGACGGAAAAAACAAATTATACAACTCTTCGATGATCAACTATTTTTTCAACGAATTGATAGATGATGGCAAAATCAAGGAATTGATGGACTTGAATATAAAAACAGACTACGGAAGAATTAAAATGTTACTGAAGAAATCGTCCAATTTGGATAAACTGAACACAATTATTGAAACAAACGCCATTAAATCAGATATTGTCGCCCGGTTTTCAATAGATAAAATTCATGAACCGAAAAATTTTATTTCGCTTTTGTATTATATGGGGTTGATAACATTAGACATAAACC
>Ga0209628_10001839_pt1 | contig 14068 bp, 7 predicted proteins | sample TergutCu122P4_FD_187285 | JGI IMG/M metagenome (GOLD analysis project Ga0209628, IMG submission 187285) | Cubitermes ugandensis P4 segment gut microbial communities from Kakamega Forest, Kenya - Cu122 P4 (SPAdes) (version 2) | ecosystem: Host-associated > Arthropoda: Insects > Digestive system >...
TATAGTGTCCATTGACTTCCCTTTCTTAGAGTGGTGAAGAACTTCCATGATATTGTCAATCGGGCCGATGGAGCGTTTGTGCTCTAGTAGGTGCTGCGCGAACTTTGATTTACAATTGGCGTATTTATAATCCCGGAAATGTTCTTGAAATCTTGTAAGGAATGATCTTCCAGTTTGCCCCACATATTTCATTCTGCAGTCGGGGCAAATGAGCTGGTAAACGCCGCTGCCTTCAAATTTATTTTGGTTGGTCCCACACCAACAGCAAAATAAAGTTGCATTAGTAACAAGTATAGTTGTGTATTGACGTAAATACTTGTATATATTTGTTTCGCATTTTAATTTACTGTAAATAAATAAATAAATAAATAAATTGAAAAAAGTTTGTTAGTCGTCCAGTCAGTCACAATTCAAATAAATTTTCAAGTCCGAACTTCATAGCATAATACAACCAAAAAATCCTGAAAAATCAACTACAAGTAACACTTTAAGCCCGTGTGTTTTTATACTTTCAAAAATTTAAAAATAAAGAAGGCAGAGGTAATGTGACGTATGCTGCAGCCAAGACGTCACTTCAGATTCGGGATTTGGCCTGTCATAGCACCTCCAATACGGCTAGGACCACTTCCTTCCACATCCATTACAATCCATTAACAAACAAGTTTAGCTATCATTGTACGCTGCAGAATACAGTCTAAGCAATGACTGCACCATCATATACACAACAAATCTATCAGTGTTCTGAATTACATTTAATGACGTCTCATACACTATATGACCTCTGACACTATGTACTTTAAATTGGAATGGACAAATTCCGTTATTCGTGCCAGGAATTATGTCTATATGTTAGGATCATTACTTCGAATCCAGCTTGGAACAACGCACTTTCTGCTTCTGTGCAAGTAGAAAGAAGTAACCTATCAAATCGGGTTTCAGAATCAAGCTCAGGGATCAGAATGAAAGGACCAGAGGTCTTGGGATATTTCAAGTATTTTACTGTTCCTGCACTGCTTGGTCCTGACGATGAAGAAAATATGTTCCTCCGAAACGACGGTATCCATCTACCAGTCGACATTTGAATATTCACTTCAAATCTCATTCACCTGAACAGATCACTACAGAGAGGACAGCATGCCTGTGCTGTCAAAATTGGAATATACATAAGCAAATTACGTATCAAGATTCTAGTCTTCAAGCTATGACACTGTGCAAATTGGCAACTTTCGGAACAGCTTACCTCTCCATCATCAGGGGAATCTTTGACTACCTATACACCAAGTGACACGCTGACATATCCGATAAGACTGTAATGTTCATCTGCACTATTCAGAGAATCTCGAATCTCACAGAACATACACATCTGTTGTCATGGGAATTAGCAAATCAACAGACTCAACAACTTATCAGTCTATAGTGGCTAAGAATGACTTCAAACGAGGAAAGGACACAGCAGGAATTGGGGCTGTTAAACTGGTAAGGTTACATCCAAAGGATACTGCAGGAGAGGGTGCCAGATGAAAGCATGCAACAGTCAGACCCTGGTGGAAAACTTTCACAGAGATGGGAGAGACATTACTAACCAAACAACTACAGTGACCTGAAGGACAGACAGTAGTTAACACAGGGGTGTCTGGATGACCATTACAGACTGGAAGAGTCTTAAAAAAAAAAGTTACAATGAAACAGAATCAGAGTTCCTGTTAACTTCACCTTCTGAAATATAGATATTTTAATTCCACATCCATAGAGCGCCCCAAGTTACAAAATAAATGAAATTATATTGCTAGGATAATAGATTGTGTATAAAAATATAAACATTTGTAACTAACTAATATCTATACACACAAAAGAAAAGTACTAAAGATGGATGTTATAGAAAAGTCTTTAAGAAATTCAACCTACTATTAAATACAGGTAACAACAGATCATGAAGCTGCTTCTGACATGACAGATTACCAATAAAATAAATCTTGACAAATCATACAATCAGACAGGGACACAATATCTTGCATGAAACAAGAAAAGTTCCTCAGAATTCTTCAGTTATTTGGCAGGAAACAGAAGTGGTTGAGAACCATGTGTTAAGTCTGAAGCATATAATATTACAGTATATAAATTCTTACAACCTGTCCCTTAAGAAGGCAGTAGGTCATTTACTGGGGGTTGTTAAAACTTCAAGGTCAGGCTTACAATTATGTCACCAGTGCAAGGCTGCAATTTTGAAGAAAGGGGGAAAACTTAGGTCTGGACATTTATATACACCTGTATGTGTAATCCTACATACATATACATATATATATATATATATATATATATACACACATAGAGGCTTACACATATATATGTGTGTGTGTGAGAATAAGGAACTTTTTGTATGATTCAGTTCAAAATGAAAAAAATACCTTGTGTACAGCAGTAATACTTCAAAACTGAAACTAAACACAACATGTAGTCATAGTTTATACACTACAGTAGGTATCAAAATGCAGTACACACAATACCTTGACAGATTTCACCCCTAGATATTGTAAAGTATCAAACATTTAGTGCCCCAATGTAGCAAGGGGATGGTGAGGACAGAATCTATTTTGCACTTGTATTTTACACAAGGAAAGAGAAGATATTTCTTTTTATGTTAACCAGCACACAGCTATGTAGCAGACTGTATGTCCATTATGCAAGGAGCAAATATTTAGGTCAAGTAAAAACTATTAAGAACTGCAGTGGCTTTTAACATTCAAGAAATTTCTAGATAAAAAACCTGCACTGTATCACAAATGCTTGGTTCTCAGGAGATGAGTGCAAAAATGAAGCACACAATAAGACATTGCTCAGTGCTGTTAGAATAAGACTGTAATAATATGATATCTTAAAGCATCAATTGGGCTTAAATGTACTGTGAGTGAAAAACTGTGTTACATTTCATTCATGAGAAGTCTGCTGGAATATGCATAGAACACACATTCACAGCACATACAGAATTTAAAAAAAATATTGTACCTGTGCATGTAGTTTGTATTGTAAGGTGGTTATACACTGAAAGATGGGACTTCCAACAACACATTTCAAGTACAATAAACCTTAAATATTGTAATTTTAATCAAAATTCATAACAAGAGCTATGTTCTTTAATTTTATTTACTCTTGAATTATTTTGTCATCAACTTTACATAAAGTTCCTTTCAGCATTGCAGTTAGAAACCAATGATGATAATAGCATACTACCAAAGGTATTTATTGTGATTAAAAACTCTAATTTCAGTAAGAAGAAGAAATATATGGAACATATTATCTTCTAACATTAAACAGACAGTAAACACAACATCACTGTTAATTACCAGATAATCATATGACAAATTTATACAATAAGAACATATATTTAAATACCTTTGTATTTCCAAACCAGGCTTACAGATTTCTAGATGCCATCTTCTTAATCATCCAGTTGGGCAGGGGAAGTGCTATATAATGTACTGTACTAAAAATGAGAGAAGTGGAATTTGGAAATTGTGGGGTTTCAGGGGTAGAGTAAAGGTGGGAAAATGCCATTTATGTTGTCATAAGAATGACGTTCACATACTTCTAAACTGTTCTGAGACTGAACAATGGAGACAATCAAATCAGAAGTGGCCAAGTAATAATGAGAAGGAAGCCTACAATAAATTTGTAATATGTTCTAAGACTTCAGAATTGATGCAATTACGAAAATTTTTGTATAAATTTATATGTTAAGTGGGAGACTCAGACAAAGAAATTATCTTTGGGAATAGATAAGGAGAGTTCAGTAAAACTGTAAACAATGACAACGGCAGAAAATTTGAGGAAGCACATTTGTGCATTGGGTACTGCAGAACAATTATAACGGACCGCACTCTGCAGAAGACCTGGTGTCAGCAGATGCAGCTCTACGTACCCTGACTTAATTACTAAATAATATATGCTACATTAATATTGGAGCAGGGCAGCCCCGTCCAGAACTATCTGAGGCAATACATAAAAGTCTGGAAATATATGTGCAGTGGAACAATGCTGACACATATTCTTTGCTTTTAAAACATCTTTTTACTTTATTTACCTCAAAACCTAAGAGTCAAAGAAAAATCATATTTGGCATAAAATAAGCCTGTGTTTATCTACAACTTTCATTCTAAACATTTTAACTCCAATAAATATTCAGGTTTTACATTTGGGATGCATGTGGAAATGTAAGTGTAGCACAGAAGCTTATTTTTTTTGTATGATATCAACCAAATGACGAACAAGTTGACAAATTTCAGTGAAATTTTCTAATGTATAATTCCATAGAAATCCACTTTGCACTTCTCAATTTATTATACGGGGACAGACAGACAGACAGAGTGATGCAGATATCCACATGTTTACCAATTCACTGTGAAAGCACAAAGATGAATGCTGAGTCAAGAAAAAAACAAGACCAGAAAAAGTTGGCATTCTTTGCAGCAATTCAAAACACACACGCAACACAATGTGCAAAAGTCCACTAACATGGTAACTGAAATGAAAAAAATTTTGACATATAAATTCAAGTGGAAAGAAACTTTGTAAAGACTAGATATTAGATTTAAGAGAAGACAATCTTCACGCATACTCTGAAGACTGCTGATTGCTGAATATGCTAAGTTCAGACAGGTAAGCATGGTGTAACAATGCTGAGAATTTATCTGCCTTGTGTTGCAAATTATCTCAAAAACTGTAAGACACAAGATAATGAAATGTGGATATACAATGCATATTTCATTTTCCTCTAAAACTTCTGCACTCTGATCAATATTTATCAAGTATTGCACAGTCATATACATCTGTTTTCATTATGTCTATTACTTTTATCTCATATTATATAAAATCTGAATATGCTGTTAAATTTGTGCATAACTCTCTAATATCAAAATTCACGAAAATCCATCACGTTATTCTTGAGTCTCAATTGCATGCAATTTAATAGGCCATCTGCAAGAAGCTAAACAAGCCAAAAATGATTGCATTGCCCCCCACCCACCAAGAATATTTTGTAATTTTTAGACTCTGAAATGAAGACATCAAATCCAATTTCAGCAACACAGTTCACTTAAAAATCTATATAATGAAAATGTAATAAAGGATATATGTTGCATTTCAATTATCATGCACTGGAAACATGACAACAATGAAATTAAGTAGACATACTCTAAATATCATTGACAATATGAGCAATTTCTTCCACCATTTTCTACAAAAACACCAAAACATTTAAATTCATATGTTCTGTATACTGCTTTGAATTATGCACACAACCTACATGTGTTACAAGTCCTTGGCAGCCAGTGCTAGGACTTCCTCGCAGACTTTCTTGTAGCACCATGTGTCACCAGTGAGTCTCTTGCGCAAAATCCCTACAATGTGCTGCTGATGGGATGAGGAACATCCAGCAGCAATTGGTATCAGGCACACCTCTAATTCAAAGGACAGTTTGCAGCTAGAAACCGTAGGTGAAGTCTTCTGACCGCTGGATTCATTTACCATTTGCTCCACTTTCCCACGCAACGTGAAACTGCAGTAGAACAACCATTATGAATACCATAACAATTAAATGAGTTTTGGGAAGTAGTTACAACATCATGTTCATCACACGTTTTTAAATGTAGATGGCAGTGGGCTGTAACTTATTATTTACCATAACCTAATTCTGTGCACATTTTGGCCATCACCCAGAAGATGCCTGACAAAAGTTTACATGTAACTACCATTTCTGTAATTTTTAACAATAGCTGTGTCTTATCTCAGGTAACTGGACATCAGCTTCTCACTATGGCAGCACAGCAGTTCATATGGGATTTATGGTTGACAAGTAGTACTGGGAGAAGTCTTACACTGAGAAAATACTTCTCTTTTCTCCCGCTATTCACCTCTCCATTAATGTTCAGTGCATACCTTTAAAAAAAACCCTTCAGGCATGGAATAGACTTGACCAACCGCACAGTACTGTACCAGTAATCCTTGAGGAGTTGCGACCAAAATTCTTAAGCACAATTTCCTGCTCCGTATATTTGCAAGACTTTCAAGCAACCAATGAAAGCTTTGGATGAAGGTTCCCCCTACCCCTACTGTGATTAGCTCTTGTATTTACTAGCAAAGGCCAAGTTTAATCAGAAATAGTAACAATAATAATCATAATACTATCTCGGTATTTGCCTGCAAAGGCCGTGGAGAACCAAGAAACTCCTCAGTCAGAATGACCAATGTTCTTCGAAGATTCAAACCAGACTCCTCCTGAATACAAGTCTCGAACGTTACCGCTAAACCAGGTTTTTCGGTCAAAAGTCATCAGTTACTTTAAAGTCATTAGATGAGGACAGCCACACAGCTACACATAAATTCATTATTATATACAACACTTTGATCTTGGCAAAACAGACACACGGTTAAGTGCAATGGAAGAAAAATGCATATTCGCAACCACCGTCCTTTTCTTTACCCACATCAAAATCTACATGCGTTTCTGAGTCTACAATCCCTCACATTTCGCCAATAAATTTACTGTGCAGTCCAACAAGGCCGTACTATCAGACATCTTAGCGTCTATACTTTAGAGTAGGATATTGTCTCTAATTGGTATCCAAATTATTTCGAAGTTCTATAGGTTACATAGGCTTTTCGTAACCTTGGGGAATTATAACTCTGTGTTGTCTTGCTTAACTTACGACGTTCCACATGGAAATAAAGCACCCATGTCTTCCCCACGATTCAAGTGTGCCAATGTGGAGGAAAAAAAGGCGCGCGTTAAAATAACAATTGTGACACATTTCGGCAATAAGCCAAACTATTTAAATCTAAAATCTCTCCCACCAAAATGCATCTAGTGGAACGTGTGACAATAACAAACAGTAAAAATGTTAGATGATACCTTTGACGAAAACCATTATATAATTAGATCAAATAACGGGCAACGACACAGTCAACATGTTCAGTATTATCTGTGTAACTTCGTAGTACCAAAATAATGGGTCACCTCACCGTCAATGGAAAGAAGAATCACAGAATACACACCAGGGCTAAAGGATCCCACGATATGCTCGAAGAAAGGAATCAAGTGCATTATGTACGATTTAAGCCTATTAATTCCACACTGTTCATGTTGATCACGAAAACTATGTAAAGATGCAAGATTCTATTTTCAACCATACTTTTTTTTAAGGACTTGTATAGTCATGTATGCGTCACGCCTAAAACTTTTGAAAAAATCGACAGAATTTCATTACCATTTATGAGGACATTATACAATTAAGGGACTATCGAACGTTTGTACATTTCACTTTCCCGCCTTCATTAAGTCAGTACTACGGCCACGTGAACACTGACCATACTTAACACAGGACCATCAAAAGTGTGCAATGAGATATTAAAAAAAGGTTGCACTAATTTTTATTGGCAGTAACAAGACAAAAAAAAATATACTGAGCTACTAAATTGGTAGTATCAACCACGAACGTTCTGGAATTTGCATGTACAATTTGGTATCCAGACATAACACAAAACATGTCTACGAATAGTGTATGAAATCCATTCGTAGTATGTTACAATTACAAAGGCGAGAACGCAACATTATCGTCAACATGATATTATTAATAACCATAATAATTTATCTTGGTTGATAAGATAACGACTTAAAATATATCCAAATAAAATGTACGTTCTTTTCATAATTTTACTTAATATTCAGGTAGAATCTTAATGTTTTTAAATTAGTCCTCATGAACCGCAAGGGAGCGAGCTGAGCTACACGAACGGATCCCGTCAACAGCCATGAGAAAGGTATTTGCGTGCAGCGTTTTAAATGTCTCATATATCATTTTTACATTCAAGTAGAGTTTCGAGGCTCCGGTGATTCGTATAAATTGCTCAGCTATTGACATGCGCTTTCGGCATCGATATAATAATTCTTCCCATGTTTTCACCACCTTTCTGCCATGCATTCAAGAAGCTATCTGTTAAACTTACTTCGAAATGCCTTCAATCGTATGATTCATTACAGCGTTTTACAGCACTGGCGAACAGTTTCAGAGCTAAAGTTCACCAACCCCATAGTCCATAAATTAGCTTTGGGAACAACGCCAGTCACAACTTCAAAGTGCCCAACTTACGTATTCTTGTTCTTCCTCATCTTAGCAAGACAGCCCGATTAAAGTCATGACCTCCTCTATCAAATCGGTTTTCCAGATAGTCCTACTGATTAAGACAAGTTGTACAGCTCACGGATGGAAGATAAGATCACACAGCCACTACCGTCACAAGACAATACGAAGAAAAGTGGAAAACCACTTCAAGGACTACAAGTACTGTCCACTTTATTTTTTATTTTTTTTTTGTATAGCTTATTTTCATTAGAATACATTACACTGATTTCTGAGAACTCACAATTAGATTTTTAGCCTTCAACAACAACAACAACAACAACAATAATAATAATAATAATAATTCTTTTGTGAAAAACATACTACTTTAGTACTTCGTCTAAGGTACACACTTTCTGCACTGTCCCCATGATGACCGTTCTCCTACAAAGTATTTTCCAGCACATGTGCAGGGCTGTCCACAATCGATAGCAGTACCAAATTTCACACGCCTTCTTCTCCGTCCAATCATTTGAAAGAATAGCTACAGTTTCATATTATTCGATAATCCCACTTCAAAAGAACGCGCGTCCGGCACGTTTTTACTGACGGTGGGAAAATGAGTAGAAATATTAGTCTAGTGTCACTTGGCCGGGGACGACACTCAGCGTCGGGATTCCTTTAATGTGCATATCGGCGTCGTGACGCTAATTTGCATATATCAGAATAATTTGCATACGAGTATTAATTATTGATTACCATATGATATCAAAATAATATGAATATTGATTACTAACTAGCATAAAATCTGAAATCTTACGTTGGTTTGGGCATGTACAAAGAGTGGAAGAAAATAGAATTCCCAAAAGAGTATTATATATGAATTTCGGAACAAGATTGAGAGGTAGGCCAAGAAATAGATGGCAAGATGAGGTGAGAGAGGATGGAAGAATAGTTGCTGGAGAAGGGTGGAAAGAAAAAGTACATAACAAAGAAGAATGGAAGAAGCTCCTGAGAAAGGCAAGGAATCGTCGCATTCTGCAAATGCCAATGGAATGAATGGATAAAATCTGAATACTAGTATTATTAATTTGCAGTTTATAAATTTGTAAGAGTTGAATGACCAGAGTTTCTGACTTACGCGTCTTGACCCTTTCGGGTCAATGGCCTTTGAAGATACCCCAAACAAAGGTCTAAGGCCTCGACTTCATTCACCCCGAATAAACTACTGAATTGTTTGCGATATTTTTGTAATTTGAATGTTATTTATCGATTTGCACGTCATATTGATATAATTCGAAAATATCATTGTAATTAGCATGTTAATAACCGATTTATATTTATTACGTCAAAGTTAATCCGCAAACCCCAGGCTCCTCAATGTTTACCTACGGGAATTGAATAACCTTTCAAGAGCGGTAACCAGAACCCCTCTGAACTTGGGAAAATGCCCATTGAATTTCATTTAATATCACTGTAGGCCAAACGTGTACTTAATATCATCCTAATTTGAATTATATATTGACCTACACTTAATTAGGTCAAATTTAATACTATATTTTAAAAATATCAGCAGGCTCTTTGTCTGAGCTAGTATAAAGTCTTTTACGTGTCAGTGACCTAGGAAGAGACTGGTTTTTGAAGGGTTGTACGAAAACTGGAGGTGGGGGTGTCGTAAGTTTGTTTACCTTACAATGCGTGTTTTTCAAGGGCAGGTAGTGAAGGCAGAAACAGCTGAGATTTTTTTGAAGACCTTATCGTATGAATTATTTCCTTAAATACGCGTAGACTATTTTTCAGTGCCTCGTGAATAATATTAAAATTAGAGATGATTTTTTTATTTGAAGACTTGATTGTGGCGTTTTCACTAACAGGGGTTGTTCTATTAAAATTAACAACACAAGTGGGATCGCTAGAAAAGGTAATACAAGTATTCTGCATAGAACACATTTTTCATTGCGAGTCCAGATATTAAATGAATGGCGCAATACAATAAAACACAGTGTTTCCGTTTATTTTTAACACATTTATATGTAAAACTGCAAATTTATAAACATTATACCGTGTTTTAATGTGGGACGTGATAGTTCAGTCGGTATAGCGACTCGCTACAGGCTGGACGGTGGGGGGATCGAATCCCGGTTGGGGGCGAGATTTTCCAAAACCATCCAGACTGGCCCTGCGGCCCACCAAACTTCCCATACAATGGGTACCGGGTCATTTCCGGGGGTACAGCGGCCGAGGCGTGGTGTTGACCACTCACCCCCATCTAGTGCCGAGGTTAAAGAAAGAGTATATCTCTACTCCCCCTCTGGACCTTCATGGCGTGTTCTAGGGCGAATTTTACAGTGTTTTAATATCATGAAGAAAATAATGCAGAACATGTAGTTGCCGGACTACAACAATTTTGCTAACATATTTCGGCACAAACACTTCAGTGATGTAGGTCCTTGCTTGACAATAATTTTGCATTTACAATCTGAAAAAAGATTACTGTTTCAGTGGGACCCCTTAAAACATTAGAATCACTTCTATTGATTATTTCCATCACAGAATTCTAAACATGTGTTGGTTATGTACTTGCGCTCTGCGGCTGAACATTATATTATGTAGGGAGACAAACAGATTGGCCCTGAGGGTGTGCACATACTCATGTTTTGAAGTTAAATAGTAGTCCGTGATACACGTATCACGGTTGTTCATGTACACCACAGCGTTAGGTAGGGAACTGAAGCCCACTTACTCATCAGACAATGCGTAAATGTTGGTAAACGCGGAACAGTTGTTTCACCCACATATCTAGTCATAAATGCCTAGGTAATTTCTCTGCTCCTTCGGCTTAAAACGCTTATCATTTATGAGTGCTTCCATCACACTACAACTGCACTCAGATACACATCTTGGCACATGATATTCATACGATAAAGAGATGTTATTTAAAATATAAAGGTTTACAGTCTGCTTCTTGTATAATTCCTGCTAAGAACTCAGGATATGGTCCCAATACACAGCACAGAACTCCATTATTGTTCAGACATTCCATTACGGACTTTACAAATGATAACGAAGCGGAATTCTTAACAGCGAACGTGTCGCAGAACATCCCAAGACCAATGCTGTTATCGATGGTAGTTCATGCCTACGCACCACTCAAAGCTGAAAGACCCAGACTGTCTCAGATCTAACACAGCAGTCTTGACTCTGCATTTCCACACTACGGAAATTTAAGACACATTAAAATCTCCTTATTAAGAAATACACGCGACGGCATAGGATATATGTCACTCACTCGCTCACTCGCCTTCAGAAACGGAGTAACTGAACCAGAAACGTATTTTACCTATGGAGTATAATTACGCGCAACGTTTTCAGTAACTTTTAAAAAACTTGAAATGAACGTACAAAACATTACGATTATCGTAACGGTACTACACGTCGTTAAACAGCAACACTGAGCATGAAGAAAGCGGACGGTAAAAGTTAAGCACAACCGCGGCAGTTATGGAAAACAACGAGATCAAGTGTTTTTATAGAAACCACCTACCACCCTCTTCGCAGCAGGTTTTGAAAATGTAATCCGACCCCCGGAGTTTTCTATTGGCCAAGACGTAACGATGGTGTGTAAATATTTGACTCACTAAGCAGATATACACTTGCAATTTTTGAAATGTACAGGATTCTTTAATTATTATTAAGCTCTATGATAAGACGAACTGCAAGAAGAATGCAGCATTCATTGACAAAAGTTTCAATACATAATTACAAGTACGTTCAAAGAACCTATATAAATTGCATATGCAACAAAATTAAGATTATTTCCAATTGCAACTCAATATTCCTTGCCCATTTTAATACCCGAATAACTTATTTCGAAATTACTTGGAAAAGGAAACGAAAATCATCAATTAGGAACAGGTTTCTTTTATAGACCACAGAACAGTATATCAGCAGCTAAAAGAGTAGAGTTTGTTAATGGTTAGGATTTCATATATAGCTTTGAGATGTCGCTAATGTAATATCATTGTTTGGAATGTGGATGCATCAACCGAGGAGAAAAGTGATAATTTAAAAGACAGTTTTTATGGGGAATTAGAACAGGTTTTTGATCAATTTTCTCTGTACCATATGAAAACTTTGTTAGAATTTAAAGAAAATTGGGGAGAGAGGATATTTTCAAACCGACAATAGGGAATGAGAGTTTTCATTAGGATAGTAATGATAATGATGATAGAACAGTAAACTTTGCCACATCAAAAAATTTAGTTGTTATGAGCACTATGTTTCCGCACCGAAACATTCATAAATACACCTGGACCTCACCTGAAGGGAAGATTCACAACCAGACTCAATCACATGTTCATAGATAGATGGTATTCCAATATACTCTATGTACGATCTTTCAGGGCAGCTGACTGTAATACTGATCAGTATTTAGTGGTTGCAAAAGTTAGGGAAAGACTGGCAGTAAATAAACAAGAAGCACAGAAGTTTGAAGTGTAAAAATTTAAACTCAGGCAGATAAGAGAGCTGGAGGTTAGGGAACAGTGTCAGTTTGAGATCTCAAACAGGTTGGGAGCTTTGGAGAATTTAAATGATAACGAGGACATAAAAAGGGTCTTGAAAAACATGAAAGAGAATATAACAATTTTAGCTCAAAGCAGTCTAGGTCTGTATGAACTGAAACAGCATAAACCATGGTTTACTGAGGAATGTTCACGATTTTAAGATCAAAGGAAGCAGGCTAAAATGCAGTGGTTAAAAGACCCAACACAAAGCAATGTATATAAGCAAGCAGAATTAGCGATTATAAGACATACACAACTGCATTGTAAAGGGGTTTATTCCTCAGCTTATAAGGACGCGAGCTAAACCATACAGTTCTTCTAGAAAGACTTTTTTTTTTTACCGTAATTGGCAGTAGAATACCAAAAGGTTTCAAATCCAAAGACTTTACAAGGAAACGTGATAGGAGCAAAGAAAACATTTAACATGTATAACCAGTCATTTCTATACACACATTTACTGATATATATATTTATTTATAACTGTCATAAGAGTAACAAAATGCGATTCCAGAAAATTTTTGAACACATGGCAAAGATAAAGCTTCAAGACGGCTGGGTACTCAGGCTACACACAAATGATGTGAAAATCCTACTAGGAGATTTTAATGCAAAAATGGGAAGAGAGAATATATTTAAACCGACAACTGGGAATGAGATTCTACATCAGGATGATAATGATAACGGTGTTAGATTAGTAAACTTTGTCACACCAAAAAATGTAGTTGTTAAAAGCACCGAAACAGTGTTGAGACTCCTGATGATGGACAGAAGATCTGTCCGAAACACGTAGAGTTCTTTATCAAAAATAAGTTTGAGAAATAGTGCATCTCGTTGGCTTTTATTCTAAGAACAGACCAGAAAGTAACAGAAAATAGGGGGTATTTAAAAGAAATAAAACTATAAATCGCTCCAGGGCTACGCTGGAGGCCCTCTACTGTGTCCCTCAAGTTTTAAGTCTACATACCACAATGCGGGCCACGAACAAGGGCATCAGCAAACATAATTAATTCCAGCTACATACGAGTAAAGAAAACAACATTTCCCGCGAACTGTAAAGACCCACTGCTCTTAGTTTTAAGACAATTATTCTAAAACAAATACATGAAAAGACCAACAGTGTAGTTACTTATTACATGTATCTTGTGGAAGAAAGAAAACTAAAACAGGTTGTTTCTAGGTTCGGGACAAAAAACGGAATCCAAAAAATTTCATGAACGTTCATTACTAAGTTTTTTTTATAATACAGGACGGATAACAACATTTTCGAATATACAGGGTGTCCCAGGAGGAATGTGAAATACTTCGGGAGTGTGTTCCTTATGTTAAACTATACCGATATAACCCAAAACACCTATATCCAAAGTTGAACGGTTACGGAGATAATGGCCAGAA
>Ga0209628_10001840_pt1 | contig 14068 bp, 11 predicted proteins | sample TergutCu122P4_FD_187285 | JGI IMG/M metagenome (GOLD analysis project Ga0209628, IMG submission 187285) | Cubitermes ugandensis P4 segment gut microbial communities from Kakamega Forest, Kenya - Cu122 P4 (SPAdes) (version 2) | ecosystem: Host-associated > Arthropoda: Insects > Digestive system...
ATTTAAAGAAGCAGCAAAAAAAGCAAACCCCACGTTGCTGGAGCCAATTATGCGAGTGGAGGTAATTACTCCCGATGAATACGTTGGACCTGTTACCGGCGATTTGAACAGAAGACGGGCAATTGTGGAAGAAATTTCAGTCAGACAAAACTTACAGCACATAAAAGTGAAAGTTCCCTTAGCCGAAATGTTTGGATATATCACCCATTTGCGTTCTTTAACCTCTGGCAGAGGTACGGTAACAATGGAATTTTCACATTATGCCCAACCGCCTGCAAGCATTATAGAAGAGTTGATATCCAAATGGAAATTAAAATAGATTAGATTAGAATAGAATAATAAAAATAGATAAATAAATTAATAAAATACAAAAAAGTGAGTCAGAGAGTAAGAATTAAATTAAAATCGTACGACCACAACTTGGTGGATAAATCATCTGAAAAGATAGTAAAAACAGTAAATTCTGTAAAAGATGATAAAGTATTGGTGGTAGGACCTGTTCCATTGCCTACGCAAAAGAAGATATTTACAGTCAATCGCTCGACGTTTGTAAACAAAAAATCGAGAGAGCAATTTGAGTTGGCTTCTTACAAACGTTTGTTGGACATTTACGGAACTACTTCCAAAACTATCGAAGCCTTGATGAAATTAGAACTTCCAAGCGGCGTAGAAGTAGAAATAAAAGTACTTTAAAAATCTATATTTGGTTTTTAACGAAACATTTGAGGCGTGGTTTTCACTTCGTCTCTTGTGTTTGTTTAAGTCTGCGAGATGTGGGTTGCCTTTTTCGAGCATCCTCTAATTCTGTCTTGAACTATGATTTTCATAAGGCATGTACTGAACATAGTGAATGTATTTTCAAAATGAACAAGATTTTTTTATCCTGCTAATCTTTTAATCTTGAAAATCCTGATTCAGACAAAATATAAAAAAAATCATATCAATCAAAATATTACGCCGTCTGCGATAATTGAAAAATTTTTTGTACCTTTGCACAATTCTAAATTTAAACTAATTCAAACCTATTAAATAATTTAAGAGATGAATAAAAAATTAAATTGCCTTTTATTAGGATGTTCGATGGTATTTTCGATGCAGGTGAAAAGTCAAAACTATATTCCTGTATTTGATAAAGTGTTATTTTACGACGGGTACAAAAGTTTAGAGGCGTTAGCGGGCAAGATGGATACGTTGCCTGATGGATTTTACCGTCTTAAAACAAGTGTAATTACCACTAAATTGTCGGATACACAATTAAATTTATTGTGCGGTTCTATCCGAATGGACGTGGTTGTAAAAGCGGCGTGCGATAATTATGACAGACTTGGGCATGTAACCCTTGCATTTGTTCCCAAAGATTCGGTGCTTTATACTCAGGATAAAGTACAACGAATTGAAATTGCCCGTTTTGTTACCCCTTTTATGGATAAAAACAGAAAACCGGATACCGTGCCTTATACCTTTCAGGTAGATTATCTGCAACATCTGTTTCAAGACAAAAATTTGCGGGAACAATACAATTTTTGGTTGGAATTGGACATTTTTGGCGTTCCCTATGCTGCAAACACACAAATTGCAGGTTGTGCGGGAAGAAATGATGTTTTTTACGGCTCGCTTTCATTCACTACCACTGCCTCGGCGGCATGTGGACTGGAAAATGATAATGTTTTTATTCCCATGTTTGTGAAAACTGCTTTTAATAATTACAGAAAAAATACATATTATTTTGTGGATACTTGTTATACAATAAATGTGATAGACACCTGCTATACTGTGGATACTTGCTATAATAAATTGGATAGTGTTTATAAGGCTGCAGAATACAAAGTGGATTCCATTTATATACCAACCGCTTCCGATACATTGGGTAAAACCATCAGAAATATGTTGTTTACCTTTCCCGAAAACCTTACCGATGCACAATTGGTATTAATCACTTCAAATCATGGAGCCAATGATGGAGGCGAGGAATATAACCGCCGCTGGCATTATGTTTATTTGAATAAAGAGGAAGTTTTGCGTTACCTGCCCGGACGCACTTCTTGCGAACCGTTTCGGAAGTACAATACGCAAGGCAACAATATTTATAGTTCAAATCCACGTACAGATGCCCAGTGGCAATCGTTTAGCAATTGGTGTCCGGGCGATGTGATAGATACGCGGATTATCAATTTAGGAGCCTTACCTGCGGGACAATATTTGTTTACAATCGAAGTGCCTGATGCTGTTTTTGTAGGCGGACAAGGAAATTTTCCCCTGTCTCTGTATTTTCAAGGAAAAACAAGCGGAACGATACTGGGAAAAATTCCACCAAAATACACAATTAAAGGAAACGTAACCAATAATGGCAATCCGCTTGCAGGGGTAGTTATGGGTGGCGGTTTTTCGTGTACTGATAGTTTGGGAGAATATACTGCAATCGGAGATAGCAATGCTACCGTAATCATAACTCCTAAATTGTCGGGATATACTTTTAATCCTCCTTCTATTACTTGTTCCAAACTTGCAACCAATTTGTCCGATAAAAATTTTGAAGCAACATCAATTGTAGGTATTTCAGGCAGAAACAATAGCAATTCTTCTACCTGCGTTTACCCCAATCCAACCACAGGAAAATTGATAATAGACAATGGACAATTGACAATTAAAAATATTGATTTGTATAATATTGTAGGTCAAAAACAATTATCAATTGTCAATTCTCAATTGTCAATTGAAATAGATATTTCTCATTTGGCAAGCGGACTGTATTTTTTGAAAATAGATGGTAAAACAATTAAGGTAATTAAAGAATAATAAAGAAAAATACTTTTGGATGATAAAGACAAAAAGTCAGCCTGAAATTTGCTGTTTGGGTGTTATCGTCCGTATTGAGAGAAAGAATAAAAAAGTATGTCAGAGAAAAAAATAAAATGGAAAATATACATTCCGCTTGCCATTGTAATTTCTGCGGTAATAGCAGGGGTGGGGTGGTGGTATGTTGATTATGCAAAGTATGTCCGTACAGACGATGCGTTTGTTAGTAGTGATGTGGTTACGGTTTCACCTAAAATAATGGGCAGAATTTTGAAAATGTATGCTGAAGAGGGTGATACCGTGCGTGCAGGTGAATTGCTTGCGGAATTGGACAGTACCGATTTGTACGCTCAAAAAATGCAAACAGAGGCGGTTAAAGTACAATCACAGAGCAACTACGAACAGTCCATTGCCAAACTTGATTATGATAAAGATAATCAAAAAATATTGCAAGTAACTTTAAACAAGGCAAAAGAGGATTACAACCGTGCAGAAGTGCAATATAAAGGCGGAGTGATTACCAAAGAACAGTATGACCACGCAAAAAAAGCATACGAAACAGCACAGGCACAATTTGATGCCTCACAGGCACAACTTTCCGTGTCTAAATCGCAAATATCAACGGCGGCTTCGGGCGTACAAGTGGCTAATTCGCAAATTGATGTAATAAGTTCTCAATTAAAAAATTATCATCTTTATGCTCCCTGCAATGGTGTTATTGCCAAACGTTGGCTTTTACCGGGAGACATCGCACAGCCAGCCCAATCCATTTTTACCATAAACAATACCACAAACTATTGGATACAGGTTTTTATTGAAGAAACCAAAATGGAACACATTCGCATTGGAGACGAAGCCATTTTTACGATTGATACCTATGGAAACACCATTTTTAAAGGAAAAGTTTATAATATAGGCTCTTCGACGGCATCGCAATTTTCGCTTATCCCGCCAAGTAACGCTTCGGGCAATTTTACGAAAGTTACACAGCGTATTCCAATCAAGATTTCTATCGAAGATGTTGAAACAAAAGACGGCAAACAACTTGCTGATTTTCCATTGCTTACAGGAATGTCGGTTGTTGTAAAAATAAAAAAGGACTAAACAATGTCAGTACGTTCTGGGGCAGATACATTACGCAAAAAAATAGGAGACAAACGAAACGCTGCATCCGAAGAAAACCCTCACTATAAATGGTTTGTGCTTGGCAATATAATGCTTGGCACGTTTATGGCAGTGCTTGATTCAACAATTGTGAATGTTAGTTTGCCGAAAATTATGTCGTCTTTTGGCGTAGGACTTTCTTCAATTGAATGGATTATTACGGCATACATGCTGGCAATGGCAGCCATGTTGCCCACTTCGGGCTGGTTGGCAGATAAATTTGGTTATAAACGCACCTATTTTAGCGGTTTGCTGCTGTTCACGTTTGGTTCATTGCTTTGCGGAATGTCCACAAATATTACGATGTTGATTCTTTCACGCATTATTCAGGGACTTGGCGCCGGAACGGTGCAGCCGCTTGGTATGGCAATCGTTACGCGGGAGTTTCCGCCGCAGCAACGCGGAGTCGCATTGGGTTTTTGGTCTATTGCCTCTGCTGCTTCCGTATCATTTGGTCCTTTAATTGGCGGGTATTTAATTGATAATTTTTCGTGGCAACTTATTTTTGATGTGAACGTACCTGTGGGAATTATTGCACTTATGCTAACTTTCGTTATCCAACGGGAATACAAGAACGCAAACACACGCAAATTTGACTATGTGGGCTTTATTTCGGTGATTACATTTTTGCCTGTATTGCTGTATGCACTTTCAGAAGGTACGGCGGCAACCAACTCGGAAGGCTGGCATGCACCTTATATTTTGGCTTGCTTTGCCATTTCGGCAATCGCTCTCACCGTATTTATAACACGCGAATTGACGGCAAAAGACCCTCTGCTTGATTTGAAACTTCTTAAAAATCATAATTTTGCACTGTCAAACATTGTAATGCTCGTTTTCTCAGTAGGTATGTTTGGCAGTACATTTTTACTGCCGCTTTACTTGCAAACAGCGATGGGATACACTGCCACACAGTCGGGAGCAGTGTTTTTGCCGGTGGGAATCATTCAAGGTGCAATTGCACCTATGGCAGGCATTCTGTCTGATAAAACAAATCCAAAAGTCATTGTGTTTACGGGTTTGACGTTGTTATCCGTAAGTTTTCTGCTCAATACCAACCTTTCGTTTATGACCGAACATCATTATATAATGACTTCACTCTATCTCAGAGGTTTTGGTATGGGCATGATTTTTACGCCATTAAGTTCAATTTCATTAGCCATGATGCCGCGGGAGAAAATGGCGCAGGCATCGGGCATATCCAATACGGTAAGGCAGATTGGCGGCTCGTTGGGAGTTGCTATTTTAACCACTTTGCTTACTTCACGCATTAATTTTCATGCGCAGGTTTACGGTTCGGCGATGTCAGAAAATGCAGATACTTTCAAAAATGCAGTACGCGGGTTAATGTTTAATATTCAACACTTTGCAGGCAGTTCACAAAAAGTTGCCTTGCAGCAGGGACACAGTGAACTCCTTTCTCAAGTAAGCACGCAAGCATTTATTTCGGGGGTGAATGATGATTTTATGATTGCCACCTGCATTACAATGATTGGCATTATTCCCATATTTATGATGTGGTCGAAAAAGAAAATGATGCGAAAAATGGCAGAGGAAGGAAAAACAATTAATTAAGCGATTAGTGATTAGTGATTAATGATTTCAAATAATTTTTCCTTTCCAAAGTTCAGATAAAAACTCGGTGGCTGGAAAAATTTCAACATCATTCATTGCCTTGCACCCCACAGAAATAGAGAGTCTTGCACGCTTTCTTCTAATGTTAAAATTCGGATATACATAAGTTGTATTTCATTTTATCTTGATAAAACGCAATTGAGTTGCAAAGGTACAAAATTTTTTAATACAAAATGCGATTTTTGAAAAAAACTCCTTTATCACGCTTTCGTCATTGCGGGCTTGACCCGCAATCTCCTTGTTCTTTGCAAGGGATTCCTCACTGCTTTCGGAATGACGGTGGGGCGTTGTTTGCAGCAGGGGCGGGTTTAAAACCCGCCCCTGCTTCCGCAGGAATGACAAAAAAAATCATAGTTCAGAAAAAAAAACTGTCTTAAAATTGAAATTAATTGTGTATTTTTGCATTCGACCTTGAAATTTTCCATCTTGATTGTAATTCATTGGATATAAATTATAAAGATGAAAAAAGCAAGGTCATTTTTTGCGGTTTTTTGACAAACTTCAACGGTAAAAAGTGAAAAATAAAAATGGTTGAAGATTTTTGTCATGTACTTAAAAATTGATTTATAAAAAAAATAAAAATACAATATATGAATTTGAGATATTTGTCATTAGCATCTATGTTTTTGTCTGTCGTTGCGGGCAGGGCACAAGATACAAGTATTTCAGACGATTCGTTATCCCTTTCGTCTGTTGTGGGGCAGGTTGTTGTCAATTATCCTGCCATACTAAAAGCACAAAAAAATATTGACGCTGCCGATGCTAAAATCAATTTGGCAAAAACGGCATATTACCCCGATATAAATTTTAGCGGACAGTATTCACGAATTGCCCCCGTAACAAAATTAGACCTTTCGGCATTGGGGCTGGGTGTTGAGCAAATGACCGTTGCCGATAATTATGGTATTTCATTAAATATCAATCAGTTGATTTATGATTTTGGACGCTCGGCAAAAAACAAAAACCTGCAAAAAAACAGTAAGAAAATAGACGAATTAACGCTCGAACTGAGCAAACAGCAGGTTTCGTTGGCAGCAGCAGGAACGTTTTACAATATTGCTTTTCTGCAAAAAGCATTGAAAATCAAAAATGAGGAACTTGCTGCCCTAAACGAACATTTAGATTTTGTAAAAAAGAAATTGGAAGCAGGTACGGCTACCGAATATGCCGTTTTAAGTACACAGGTGCGTATTTCTGATGTTGAAAACCAAAAAACGGACATCGAAACTGCCTTGACTGTACAGAAGAGCCAATTGAATGCTTTTCTGGGTCGTCAAGGCAGTGATAATGTATTGGTGAAAGCCGATATAGATGCCGAACAATCTGTAAATCCAATCAACGACCTTACGCAGACGGCATATTCCAACCGCATTGAATTGAAAATTGCAGAAGAAAAAAAACAAATTAGCAAACAAAAACTTGGTTTGTTTAGTTCACAATACTATCCTGCATTCCATTTGTTTGCTGCTGGCGGATTTAGAAATGGGTATATTCCCGATTTATACAAATTTACGCCGAATTATCAAATCGGAGTGGGGCTGCATGTTCCCATTTTTGACCAAGGAAAAACAATGTACAACAAACAAACCATTAACAGCGAAATTGAGGCAGATGAACAAGAAATTGAACTGACAAAACGACTGATTGCCAACGAGGTGATAGGCTGTCAAACGTCTATTGAGGCGGCGAAGAAAAAGGTGCAACAATCGCAAATGCAACTCACACAGGCAATGCAGGCGTACAAACTTGCACAGATAAGTTACGAATCAGGCTCAATAACCAACCTTGACCTGCTTGACAGTTATACCAAACTATCTGACAGCGAATTGTCTCTCTACAAATCGCAAATTGACTATACGCTAAATATCTTGAAACTGAAAGTAGCAACAGGCGGAAAAATTTACTGATAGATAAGTTTTGGTATTGTTAAATTAGTATATAAAAAAGGTTTTATTTCTGGATTGCCACGCCGTTCGTTCCTCACGGCTCGCAATGACGATGTACCGTTTTATTCTCACGTTATGTGCAAGCAGCGGACAGAGCGTGCGGACAACGACAGAATTATGCAACTTGACAGCGTAGCGGACAATAAAGTAAAAAATTGAGAGTTAATATTAATTAGATAACCAGTAAAAATTGAAATTAAGAGGAAAAATGAACATTTTAGTACACGATGTAAAAAACATAGAGCAATATTTGAAGAATAACCAAGATGAAATAACGGTTATTTCCGATAACGGCAAAATCATTCCCTGTATTTGTTGTTTTGGCTGTTGGGTTAAAACACCCGGCAAATGTGTGTTGAATGACGATTATAATAATATGGGGGAACTTATGTCCAAATGCGACCGAATGATTATTATAAGTCAGTGTATTTATGGAGGTTATAGTCCATTTGTAAAAAATGTTTTTGACAGGTGTGTTTCTTATTTATTGCCTTATCTTAAAACAAAAAACGGAGAAACCCACCACCCTAAAAGATATCACAATGTAATTGCCTTAACTGTATATTTTTACGGGGATATTTCTGACGCTGAAAAGGAAACCGCAAAGCAATTTGTGAAATCCCAATTAAGTATGTTTGAAGAAACAGAAGTTCGTTTTTATAAATCATTCGAAGAAATAAAGGAGGTTTTGTGATGAAAATAAGTATAATCAATGGAAGTCAAAAAAGCGGACAATCAAACAGTGGATTAATTTTAGAATGGCTCAATAAACTGATTAAAAATGACCACGAGATTAAAAATTATAAATTGAAAATGAAATTATTCACGGAAGATATATACAGTGAGATAATTTCAGGAGAAGTAATTGTTTTGGCATTTCCACTTTACAGAAATTCCATTCCTGCAAATACGCTACAAATGTTAATTGAATTGGAGAAAATACTAAAAGAGAAACGAACAAAAGATATTATTGTATATACCATAATCAACCTTGGATTTTATGAGGCGAAACAAGCGCATATTGCTTTTGAAAATATAAAACATTGGTGTGAACGTTCCGAAGTAAAATTTGGCGGTGGCATTGGACAGGGTGCGGGCGAAATGTTGGGAGCGATGAGAAAGATACCATTAAATATTGGTTTATATAATAATCTTTGGCGTGCGTTAAAATTGATGTCAGATAAAATCGTATTAAAGGAATCGTTTGACGTAATATATTTAAGTCCCTATTGTCCGAAATTTTTATGGAGATTAATGGGACATATTACGTGGAATATGCGTGCCAAGAAAAATGGATTGAAGAAAAAAGATATTATCTCTACGCCTTTTAAAAATAAATAAAATGAATTGAAAATTAATGAATAACAAGAAATATAAAATGCCACACACAACGAGCGGCTTCACGCAAGCGGTGGTGTATGCCCGCAGACAGTTTTGTGCGGATTTGGAAGTTTATCTCCCGCCCGAACCTTTGTGGAATCTCCGCCTGTGTGAAACCGCCACCACGATAAATATGAATCCACAAATAGTCAAAGAAATACGAGCATTGAAGCGAAAAATATCGCCAAGTAAAAAGGGATTTTTATACAGTTTGTTTGTGTTTACTGCCCTTTTTATGGCATCTTGCTTCGGTAAAAAAGAAAATGTTTCGGTAGGTTACCTTGATTTGAAAGAAAAAAAACTTCCTTGTACTATCACGTGTTCAACGCTTTCGGAGGATACTTCACACGTTTTAACCGATGCACATGTCAATGATTTGTTGCGGTATTTTAAACAATATCAAGGAAATAAAATGAACATTCAGTCTCCAATTCCCGAAGATTGGAGCGTGGAATGCAAACTAACTCCCATGTCGCCAGATTTTGACATTTGGATAATCACCAATATTGGAGAGCCAACGTACAAATTTTTAGCCACGGTAACGACTTCGGCGGAAATGCCCTCTATCATACAGGCAATCCCAATTGCGTACAATGTGGGAAACGAAAAAAATAATTTTATCGAAAGCGAGCAATGGACGGCACTTGTCCAAGACGATTATAAAATTGTCGTTACCAAAACATACGAAAAATTATATTCGCTAATAGACACGTTAAATACTGATAATAAGAGTATTAGCCTAAAAATAGAAGATATTTATACCATCGAAAACGATGGAAAAATAACGTATGAAATCCCCCCTACATTTGATATTGATTACCGTGCCATTATTCAATTTGCGGATACGGCAACAACAGGAAACAAGGTGTTGGACGAGCAGTGGTTATGGAATTCTATTGAAATACAAGAATCTGTTGAGCAGATGGATATATTGTTTTGCCTTGCCACAAACCATTTTGATAAATTGCCTATTTATAATTACCGCGGCGATGTGGTTGATATTATTGATATTTCTTCCTATTTAAACAAACATAATATGGGGTATTTGGTGCTAAAAAAAGGAGAAAAACCAATTTTTATTCCCTATTCTTCTTCAAAAGAATGTTTGCAAAAAGCATTTAATTACTTCGGATTAGAAAATTATCTGCAAGAAGATGATGATTTACTAAATTAAATGCTCGTTTATTTAATAAACTACATAAAAATAATCAAAAACAGCAATCGAAGATGACCAAACCTACAAACAGCGAAGCAATCAACCGTTTATTACTTATAATGAATGAATTACGAGAAAAATGTCCGTGGGATAAAAAGCAAACAATGGAAAGTCTGCGTTATCTTACCATTGAAGAAACGTATGAGTTGAGTGATGCTATTTTGGAACGCAATGTATCGGAAATTAAAAAAGAACTTGGAGATATTTTACTGCACATTGTTTTTTATTCGCAAATAGCAAAAGAGAACGGCAATTTTGATTTTGAAGACGTTGTACAGGGGATATGCGAAAAACTTATTGTGCGGCATCCTCACGTTTTTGGTGAAATAAAGGTAAAAAATGAAGAAGATGTTAAAATAAATTGGGAAAAAATCAAACTGTCTGAGGGTAGAAAATCGGTTTTGGGTGGCGTTCCAAAGTCGCTGCCTGCCATGGTGAAGGCATTCAGAATACAGGAAAAAGTACATGGCGTAAACTTCGATTGGGAAAATGCGTCTCAGGTGTTGGAAAAAGTGAAAGAAGAAATACATGAATTTGAAGAAGAATTTCAACAAAACAACCCCGCTAAAATGGAAGAAGAGTTTGGCGATATTCTTTTTTCCTTAATAAACTATGCCCGTTTTTTGAACATCAATCCTGAAAACGCTCTGGAAAAAACCAACCGCAAATTTATTACACGATTTCAAAACATGGAAACCTTAATCCTTGCCGATAAAAAATCTCTAACAGAAATGAATCTTTCCGAAATGGACGAATATTGGGAAAAAAGCAAGCATGAAAATACGATTAAAGGGTAAAAATGCCGTTAATTAGAAAAAATTACGTGTAAATTTTGTCAAATTTTTAGAACGGTAGCAAAAAATGAACTGCAAAGGAAAACTTGTTTATTTCGATTCTCCCAAAATAATGGGAATAATAAACATCACAGAAGACTCTTTTTTTGATGGGGGAATCTATTTTAATAACACCGACAAATACCTTTCACGCATTGAAACGATGCTGGCAGAGGGAGCAGATATGATAGACATTGGCTGCATGGCTACCAACCCCAAGGCAAAGGAATTATCGGAATATGAGGAGTTAAAAATCACAGAATCAACGCTTAAACATATTCTTTCCCGCTTCCCCGATGTGATTTTTTCCATTGATACTTGGCGGTCAACAGTCGCTGAGATGGCAATAGAAATGGGGGTTTCTATTATTAATGATATTTCTGGCGGAGAGTTTGACGAAAAAATGTTTGCCGTCCTTGCCCGATTGCAGGTTCCGTATATACTTATGCACACGTCTGATAAACCGAAATTTATGCAGCAAAAAACAGATTATCAAGATGTTGTATCCGAAGTATTTTTATATATAAGCAAACGATTGGAAAAACTGCGATTGTTAGGCGTAAACGATGTGATTGTTGACCCCGGATTTGGATTTGGAAAAACAATACCGCAAAATTACAACTTATTAGCCGAATTGCACCTATTTAAAACATTGGGCTGCCCTGTACTTGCAGGATTATCACGAAAATCAATGCTTTATAATTTCTTGGAAACAACACCGCAACAAGCCCTGAATGCCACCACCGTTGCCAATACGATTGCCATTTTGCACGGTGCATCTATTTTGCGAGTACACGATGTCAAAGAAACGAAGGAGGCAATAAAAATTGTTTCCCAAGTGTTTGATTGTGCAGGTACAAAAATAGTTTGAGTACCAATACTTTTTGTTGCAAACTCAGGGTTCAAATCACCAAATCACCAAACCAACAATAGTTGTTGCAGGGGATTGCGGGTCAAGCCCGCAATGACGCAAGCGTGATAAAGGAGTTTTTAGAAGTGCCCTCACCAAATAACCAGATAAACTTTAAACTTTAAACCTTAAACAAATAAACAAATAAACAAATAAACAAATCACCCTTACACAATATTTGTACCCAAAGAGCGTTATTGAGGCGAATAAAAATATGTTTTTGCTATGGATTTAAAAAAAGTAAGTGGTCTTTTTTTGTTTATCTTTTTGATAATCACGCAATTATATGGACAAGACATCAACAGTTCATACACGTTGAAGTGGCAAGCACCTTGTTATGAGAAAATAAGTGAAGATATTGTTATTTCTTATCTTTATTTTGACGGAGCCTCTTTGTATCAAACAATAAAAAAGCAAACGCCTTGTTTTTGGAAAGCATTTCCGCTCAATGAGCCTGTTCGTGCTGATATTGCCGTCGTGGACCAACTATGGCAGCCCATGACCAAAGAAGAAATTGATTTAATTGATATTGAATTAGTTAAAGATACGCTTGCGGTAAAAGTATATGTTGAATACACCCGAAAAGTGCCCGCGTTGAAAGTGGAATTTTTCCCTTTCCGAAAAAGAGGAAACCAATATGAAAAACTGTTGTCGTTTCGTATGCAGGGAAATTTGCAGGCTGTTCCGCCGCAGAAAGAGCATAAGAGCCAAACATACACCCATAATTCTATCTTAAACAATGATGGTTTTTACAAAATTGCCATCGAAAACACAGGCATCCACAAAATTACCTACGACAATTTGACAAGTTTGGGCGTAAATACCTCTTCGTTGAATGTTGCCAATATTGCTGTTTTTGGCAATGGCGGACGGCGATTACCCGAATCTACCTCTGATTCCGTTGTTGATGATTTGCAGGAGGTTGCCATTGAAGTTGTTGATATTAACGGAAATGGAATATTGGATAAGGAAGATTACATTTTGTTTTACGGCATCGGAATTATGAATTGGATTTATAATCAAGGTGCAAACCCTCCATTTTCACATGACTTAAATTTTTATACAAACAATGCGTATTATTTTATCAATGTAAATGCAGGTGTTGGAGACAAAAAACGGATTATACCTATTTTTTCAACACCATCTCCGCCTACGAATACCGTAAATTCGTATCGTTATTACGAGGTTATAGAAAAAGATTTGGTAAATGTGAACTCGTTTGGAAGAATTTGGTTTGGAGACGAATATAATTATCCAACTACCTCTCGTGATTATTCTTTTTCTGTACCCGGAATTTCAAAGAGTGATAAACTATATCTTCGGGTGCAGGTGGGGGCAAAATCATTGGTACCTTCCTCTTTTTTAATAAATGTTAATAATGCGTCTTCTTTTTCAGTATCTTTGTCAGGAGGCAGTGCTGACGGAAGTGTAAATGGCGACCAAAAAGGTGCAATGTTCAATACGTACATTCCCACCAGCGATGACATAAATATAAAAGCAACGTACAATAAGCCTGTCAATAGTGCTGTTGGGTGGTTGGATTATATTGAATTACAGGCAGTTCGTTCATTGGCACAGCATTCGGGCATGGTCTCGTTTCGTAATCCTGAAATTGTAGGAGTTGGAAAGGTGGCTAATTATCAATTTGATACAAAAGGCAAAAACACACAAATTTGGGACGTAACCGACCCCTATAACGTTAAAAAAATAAATGCACAGCCAAATGGAAATATATTGTCTTTTTCGCTTGAGGCAGACCGTTTAAGAGAATTTGTTGCTTTTGACGGCAGCAGTTTTTATGCTGTAACTCCCGTTGGCGGCGTGGCACGGCAAAATTTGCACGGACTAAGCGGTTTGGATTTTATTATCATCACACATCCTAATTTTATAGATGCAGCAGAAAAATTAGCCGCTTTTCGCCGTAGTAACGATAACATGCGGGTTGCCGTAGTAACCACAACGCAAGTATATAACGAATTTGGCAGCGGTGCAGCCGATATTGCGGCTATCCGAAATTTTCTTAAAATGTTTTACGACCGTGAAACGCTGAACAATATTCCCAGAAATGTTCTTCTTCTGGGAAATACGTCTTATGACTTTCGTGATATAGAGAAAAAATCATCTTGTTTTATCCCAAATTATCAAGGGAGTGCTCCTTTTAGTTTAGATGCTTGCCCTTCTGCTGACA
>Ga0209628_10001841_pt1 | contig 14061 bp, 17 predicted proteins | sample TergutCu122P4_FD_187285 | JGI IMG/M metagenome (GOLD analysis project Ga0209628, IMG submission 187285) | Cubitermes ugandensis P4 segment gut microbial communities from Kakamega Forest, Kenya - Cu122 P4 (SPAdes) (version 2) | ecosystem: Host-associated > Arthropoda: Insects > Digestive system...
CAACTTCACAAGTGGGCGAGATAGATTTAACGAAGAGTTTAGACGAGCTATAATTAATTACTGTACTATTCTTTTAATGGTAGAGGATCTTTACGGATACAAAAAAATAATTAATGGTACATATAGAAGTAAGATGAATCCTAATGCGTTTCTAGGCTCTTTGAAGGCTTTTGAATCAAAATATTTTTTCCAAACCTCATTTATCCAAAAAGAATTATCTGGACACTTTATTTATCATACATTGGTATATTATGCAAAGGCAGGTTTTAAAGTTGGCTAAAGCTGTTATTAAAAATAAAAATTTAATCGAAGAGCGTTCAACTGAAGTTTTAGGATTACTAACCAGCGGATACAGTAGACAGGATATTTCTAAACATTGTAAAAATAAATGGGATATAAAGAGATCTCAGGCGGATGAATATATAAAAAAGGCTAAAGAACAATTATCAATTAAGCGAGAAGAGGACATAAATTATTATAGAAATATACAATTAGATAGGCTTACCGCTGCTTATAATGAGAGTTGGGCAAAGATCAAGTCAGGTGATAAGAATTTTATAGGCCTTATGAAGTGTGTTTTACAGGCACTTGACCAAATGAACAAGGTAACTGGACTCTATTCACCTATAGTATTGGAAGCATTTACAGGAGATTTAAACCCACATAATCGAGCATTTGAAGCAATTAGAGATATATTAAATTCTATAAAGGATGATGGAGGTATCACAGACAATGAAATTTAAAAACAAAATAAATATTGAGAGGAATAAAAATAAATGGAAATTTTAAATCTAGAAAAAACAGACTATAAAAATAGGGTAGCTATTGCAAGCTGGAAACGAGGACAAGACATTGACGGTACACCTTTACAGGGTGAAGAGCTGAAGCTATATGAATCTTATAAGGCAGATAGAGACAAGGCAAAGGCAGAATTAAAGGGCTGGTTAGTTGAAAAACTAGGAAGCGAAACCGCATTAATATCCAATGGGGAAGTTAGGGAACTTGTTGAAACACTGAAAGCAGTAAAAAAAGCGACAGGGCGAGACTTACATCCAGAATATGAGGATATGACAACAGAAATTTTAAATGATTTCACACTTGCCAGGATAAATAAATTTAGAGCTGAGGAATTAAGTCCAAATACTTCCTTAATGGCTAAGAATGCAATAGCTTCAATGAAAAGGACAGGCTTCGACGATACTACCATTAAAGACGAGGTTACTAAAAAGTTTAATTTGACGGAAACACAGTTTAACGCATTAGTCAAAAATATTAGATAGAGGTATTTTATTTATGAGAAACAAAGAAAGCGTTGAAATTGAACAAGATATTATGACCTTAAAAGAAAATAAGTTCAAAAATATTGATATAGTGGATCGAGTAGCAAGAATAAAAAATTTGTCATTAGTCGATGCTAGTCAATTAGTTGAAGCCGTGATAAATGGAAATACATTTAATGCCTTAACCACTAAGGGCGAACAAATTAGATATGTACCACCAAAAGTAAAAAGATTATAGGAGATTAAAATGTTATCACCTCTACAGGCTATAAAATCAAAATGTTTAGAATGTTCCTGCGGATCTTCAAATGAGGTAAGAATATGTCCTATAGATAATTGTCCGTTATATACTTACAGGCTAGGACATGCACCTAAAAAAGAATTAACACAGGATCAAAAAGAAGTAATTAATACGAGAATGAAAAAAATACGAGAATCTATAAGCAAGAATAAGGGTAAAAACACCATATAGAATTAGACGACTACTTACACCTAAAAAGCATTTACCATCAAAAAACCTCTTATACAGTAAGGGTATTTTGAATAAAAACACCATTCTAGAAAGATAGATAAGAAGAAAGAAAATGATAAAAAAAGTTCCCTCAGACGCTCAGCAAATGGGCGTTATTTTTTTTGTCAAAAGCGATGAATTCCAAAATGACTTATTCTGTAGTCAATCTTTCTTTATCGGACAAGCTATAGAACTATGATTAAATCTAGAATAGCAAAAATTTTAATTTATAGCCTCTCAGAGAGGTTTTTATATTAATTTGATATTGAAAGTCATTGAAGATATAAACACGTCTTAAAATGGCTAAAAATGCAAAATAAAATAGTTACCTACTCGACTAATTGAAAAAGCAGGCAACTATTTATAAAAGGGACAATGATTATTTTGGAAAATAAATTAATTTTTAGATGGAGTATTTCTTTTGTACTATTTGAATTATGGACAACATTCAAAAGAAATATTCAACCAGGATCTTTTTTTATTGGATTTCTAATTAATTATTGAACTATGTTCCAGGATGAATTATAATAAATTAGATTATAAATTAAAATATAAACTAGGAAGTGGCAAGATGGCACGTGAGACAATGGATACATTACGGGAAGAAATCAAATCTTTAAAGGCATATAATAAACGACTAGAATCAGACAACGACAGTTTAAAGCAACAAATGAACGAGATTAAAGCCGATAAAAATATGATATCAATGGATGAGCATATGATTGAGTATAACCAGCTAATGAGTCAATTGAATAACGAGAAAATTAAAAATATAACACTAACCAAACAAAGTAACGCTTGGAAGCAGAAATATAATGAATTATTTGATAAACAACAGATTAAAAACGACAGAGGAGCAGGGCGCAAGCCGTTTAATGATGAGGATACAGTTAAAAGAATTTATAATCTATATCTTAACGGCATGAGCTTAAAAAATATTGCTGAGGATCTCAATAAAGATAGTTCACAAATTAAAAATTGGTCTAAAAGTTCAGTGAGAATTATTTTATTGAACAATAAAAATATTGAATTAGGCTTCATAAGTGAAGATGATTATAATAAAATTATTGAATTGATGAGAAAAAATAGGAAGAATAAGCACGAAAGAAATATTTAAATATAAATTTGAAATTAGATTAAAAACTAAAACAAAAAATAAATTAAAAATAATATTTAAATTTGAAATATATTATTGTATACTAAAGTAAAAAACAAAATGGAGATGAGAAACATAATTGATTGTATTTCTATAATTAATCAGAAAGGCGGAGTATCGAAGACAACCACAGCTATTAATTTATCAGCAGGGTTAAAAGAGCATAACTATAAAGTATTACTTATTGACTTTGACGCACAAGCAAACTCAACCAATGGAATGGGGATTAATGACGAGGATCTCAAGTATAGTATATTTGATTTAATAACTAATGAAAAGTTAACTATTGATGATATTAATAAAACTATAATTCATACAAGTTATGAAATTGATGTTATACCTTCTAATATTGATTTAGCTAATGCTGAAATATTATTGACTAATGCTATAAGCAGAGAATTAAAATTAAGAAGAGTTGTAACCTTGATAAAAGATTTTTATGACTTCATAATAATTGATTGTCCGCCAAGTTTAGGGCTATTGAGTATAAATGCGCTTGTTGCTTGTACTAAGGCTATAATTCCAGTTAATGCAAGCTTTTTCAGTCTAAAAGGGTTAAAGCATCTTTTAAATACTATAGATATTGTTAAAGAAATAAATATTAATTTAATGTTGCTTGGCATACTGGTGACTAAATACACGAAAAGAACAAACATAGAAAAGAGTATTAAAAATATCCTGGAAGAAAATTTTAAAGATAAGATTTTTGATACGGTTATAAGAAGCAGCGTACAAGTTGAATATAGTCAAGATTCAATGGAACCACTTTTATTTTATAATAAAAATAATAATGTTAGCGAGGACTATAAAAATTTTACAATGGAGGTAATTGAGAAATGCCAAAGAAAGAGTTAAAGGGTAGTAGCGGCTTATTTGCGAATATGGATAACGCAAAAAAAATAATAGATAATGAAAATCAGTTAAGCAATGTTGAACCAACCAATATAGAAAATTCTAATTTAGAACTAAATTCAAAACAAGATATAGAACAAGATTTAAATATAGATTCAAATTTAGAGCAAAATACAGGACTTAAATTTAAATCTAAAAATAAACGAAATAGTAAAACATTCTACTTAAAGGCTGAAACTATAGCATTAATTCAATCTTTATCAAAAAAATATACCAAATTGAATAAAATAAAAATATCTGAAAGTGATGTACTAGAGGAATTGATATCAATTGCTATTAAATCAATAGGCGAATAATTAATTATTAATCTATAAAATAGGATATAATAAAAATAGATGGAGGTTATAAAATGGACGGAGAATTAAAAAATTTTTTAGAAGAATTAAATACTAAAATAGATTCAATGAAAGATGAGCTATTAAATAAAATCAATGCACTGGATATAAAAATAGATGCTAAAACAGAATCATTAGAGGCTAACCAAAAGGAATTAACTAAAACAACTGATTTAATAAAAGCTAGTGTAGAATCAATTCAAAATGAAATCAGAGAAATAAAAAACAATATTGGTAATTTAACGGCTAAAGCTAGTGCTAATCAAGATATACTTGTAAATGTGGCTAAAATGGTAAGTGATACAAGCAACGACGTTAAAGAAATTAAAGATGATATCAATGTTTTACAGGAAAGAACAAGCGCAATAGATGAAAGAATTACCGTTCACGATAGAAAAATTAAAAAAATACAGCAATCACGAGAAGCTTAAGAGGCTTCTTTTTTTATTTAAAGGTATTAGTACACTAAAAAATCAAAATCGTAGCTTATAGAGCTTATAACGAGCAAATTTCACTATTCTATTCCAGAGGGACGGAAATAATATTTTATAAATAAACAACGTCGTTAAATGCGGTTTTAACGACTATATTTTTGCAGGATTTGACATATTATAGAGCAGTAATTAATTATTAGCCTTTAAGGAAGTATCAAGCCCACATGCGCATAGAAGCAAATGTAAAAAGGATGGGCTAACGTTTCGTGAGGTCACCAACAGTATCAAGCCTACACACGCATAGAAACAAATATCTTTTGTGCGTAATTTGGTACATTTCTACTATCAAGCCTATAAGGCAGAATCCTTTTTTATCGGTATCTCTAAAAATTCACAGAAGAAGACAATATTTAACTATTTTAAATAAATTTTACAATAAATTGAATATATTTTATGTTAACAATTATTATGATATAATTATAAAAATATTATTGGAAATTTTAGCCAATTTATTAAAATGGAACTTATAAAGGAAGGGAGAATATACATGCAAATATCAAAAGATTTGAAAGAAGATATTTTATATGCTGGACAAGTAATTAAAAAATTAGTATTTAAAGCTTCTCAAGATGGTGTATCTGACGACGAATATAATTTGATGATTTCAAATTCTAAATATATTTATAGTCAATTAGTTGAGGCAAAGAAAGCAAAGAAATAACATACCAGTGCTATATATTTTATTTTTAATAATTTATATGGCACTTTTTTATTTAAATTAACAAGCATTGAAACCAACAGCTTATAAAATTAAAAAAATTATTTCCTAAGCAGTTAAAGCGGAACTAAATTTAATAGATAGAATTGGACTAGCTGAGGAAATTTATTCACAAAAACACAAGGAAGCTCAGGAATTATCAGAATTATCAATTGACGCTCAAAGAAAATTAGGGGAGTTAACTATTAAAATTCCTAAAGCAAGCGGTGGAGATAGAAAAAGTTATAATTTCAAAAGTTCCCTTGAAGAAACTTTTGAAAAAACAAAAGAAGAAGTAATAAATAATTTAGGCTTTTCTAAAAAACAAGTTTTTCAATTTGAGCAATTAGCCGAGAATCCAGAAATAGTTGAACAAGCCAAAGCAGAAGCAAGAGAAAATGATGATATTTTATTCTAAGCCGATAAGGTAGAATTCTTCTTTATCGGCATTTATAAAATTCATATCCACAAAAGGCGATGTTTTAAACTACATTATAAAGTATTTATTAACACGTTAGTTTTTTATCAACAACAAATTTTTCTTTCTGTTTAAACATTGTTGTTTAACAAAATATTGTTTATATGTTTATATGTTTAGAGAGGTTTTAAACCGTTGAGAGAGAACGACTAAATTTTTTTATTACGACCTTTGGATAACTAACTACGACTTTTAGATAACTAACTACGACTTTTAGATAACTAAAAAAAAATCTATTACGACTTTTAGATAACTCAATTACGACTTTTAGATAACTAAAAAAAATTTATTACGACTTTTAGATAACTAACTACGACTATTTATTGATTAAGTCGCATTTTATATTTTATAATAAAGTTTAGTAAGGAGGGAAATAAATTGAATGAAAATTTCTGGGTTAACAAATCTAATTATTTAGTTAATGCGGTTTGTAGGTTAGGAGAATTAGAACAAAAAATAATAAGTGTTATGATAAGCGAAATACAACCAATTGATAAAGATTTTAAAGATTATAAGTTTGAAATTACTGAATTTATGGATTTACTAGGAATAAAAGATAAAGGCACTTATGAAGATATTAAAGAAATTGTAAAAGGACTTATGACTAAAGTTTTATGTCCAGAGAATGCAACTAAAACCGAGATTTTTCATTGGATTTCTTATTATAAACATGAAAAAGGAAGCGGACAAATAACAATAAGAATAGCACCAGAGCTAAAACCTTATTTATTGGAATTAAAAAAATTCACAGCATACCAATTAAAAAATATATTGCCTATGAATAGTAAATATGCAATTAGGATTTATGAAATTATTAAGAGCAACCAGTATAAACGAAAAAAAATTTTTACTATTGATGTAGACAGAATAAAAGAAATTTTAGATATCCAGGAAGAGTATTCAAAATATAATGATTTTAAAAGAAAAGTAATCTTAACAGCTCAAAAAGAAATTAATACTAAGTCTGATATCCTATTTGAATTTGAGGAAATTAAGAGAGGCAAAAAAGTAAATTCAATTAAATTCATAATCCACAGCAAACAGCAGATAAATGAAATTAATGAAACCGCTATGACTTCAACCAATGAAGATACAGACGCAGAAGCCATTAAAAAAATAATTGAGATAATGGATAACCTAATCACATATAGCGACGCTAAAAGTATATACTTAAAATCCAACAAAGATATAGATAAAATTAGAAAAGCTTATGATATTTGTAAAAATAAAGATATAGATAATCTAACAGGCTATATGATTAAACTTGTTAGTGTGGATATTGCGGATCCAGTTCCACAGAAAAAGAAATCTAATCGTAATCGAACCAATGCCAACTTTGATAGAAGAGGACCGGACCATTTTACACCAGAGTATTTTAAAAATCTTGAAAAAAATTTACTTAACCACGATGACGAAAACTAAATAAATATTTTAGAGACTATTTTTTTAACCGATAAAAAGGAACTCTTCTTTATTGGCATGAGAGGTCTTTTATTGTCGTAACAGCATATTGAACAATATAACTTATTATGGTATAATGGAGGAAATTAAAGGAAAGGAATGAACTTTATCGAGTGAAATATTATACATCAAAAGAAGCAAGTGACATCATAAGAAAAACAACAAAGACGCTAAGAAAATATATTAGTGAAGGGAAAATAAAAGCTATTAAAAGCGGTAACACCTGGCTAATAGCTGAGGAAGATTTAAAAGAATTTCTACACATCGAAGATACTAAAAATCAATAAAAAAGAGGCTCTAAAGCCTCAATTCACGCACAATCTTTAAAACAGCACCAACTATAAAAAAGATTGTTGAAAATATTTTACACCAAATTTATTAAAAAAACAAATGGAGGTTATCAAAATGAACAAGAGTAATAGTATAACAAATTTATTTAAGGCCTTATATGATGCGCAAACAGAGATCAAAAATCCACCTAAGACCGCAGTCAATGAATATTATAAAAGCAGCTACACACCATTAGATGAATTATTAGAATTAGTTAAACCTATATTGCTAAAGCATGGATTAATGTTTATCCAAGTGCCGAGTGGCAAGAATGAGACTATAACAGTTACAACTACTTTGATACATGTACCATCAGCGGAATTTATTGAGTTCGATCCATTAAGCAGGAAAATTGAAACCTCTAATCCTCAAGTAATTGGCTCACTGGTATCATATTTCAAAAGATATGCACTCATGAGTATTTTAGCTATTGCAGGAAAAGAGGACGATGACTCAAACAGAACATTAGAAGCCGATAAGAATAAAAAAACACCTGTTACACCTTCACAAGCTCCAAAAGATGATATTAAAATTATTCCTTTACCGGATACTATAACACCACAGCAGCAAAGGCAACTTTTTAGAACTGGGACGAGCCAACAGGTAAGAGAAGTTATAAGCCAATTTGGTTATAAAAATACAGCAGAGATTAAACAGATCCACTTTGATGAAATTTATAACGCATTAGGTTAAATAGTAGCATGTCAAAAGCCAACAAGTTCAATGAGCTAGTTGGCTTAAGTTATAAGAAAATAAAAAAATGATCCCTTCTGAAATGTCGGAAAATGATTTAATCATAGATGACAAGGAGGAAAATAAAGAAGAAATTAAAGAAGAGATCAAAGAAGAGATCAAAGAGGATGAACCCACAGAGAATATATTAATAAAAGATTTAACTATAATTAATCAAAATGGGCAATTAGTCGCTAATAGTATAGAAGTTGCGGAAATGATAGGGAAAAGGCATGACAATTTAATGAGGGATATTGATTATTATGTATCAATATTAGATAACTCCAATACAGATTTAGAAGACAATACAAATTTGGTGAGTCCAAATTTGGACTCACCAAATTTGTTAAATGAAGATTTACCAAGTAGAAAATTTTTTATACCTGATGCTTATATTGACTCACAAAATAAAATACAAAGATGTTATTTAATTTTAAAATTAGGCTGTGATATGGTTGCTAATAAAATGACTGGTAAAAAGGGAGTTCTATTCACTGCAATGTATGTATCAAAGTTTGATGAAATGGAAAAAGCTTTAAAATCCAATATTCAAGCAATAGGCACACCATTAAATAAAAACCTGCTAGGAGCAAATTAACGACCTGAGCAAGCAACCGACTAAAAATTTATTATTCCTTTAAAGGCTAAAAATAAGCTTAAGCATTACAGTTAAACAGGTTAGAAACATCTATTTAAGCGGACTTGATAGACATTTACATAATACTGGAGTAAAATTATATTAATATATGTAAGAGGGTAACGTGGAATGAAAATAAGTTTATGAAATGGGAAATGAGAACTTAACTTATTATTATTCCTCGGCAAAAAAATTAAATGCCGATGGAGAACGACCAACGGCACGGAACAAAGTAGCGCAAAACACGCAGGGATTTTTATATTACCTGTATTGTAACACAATGTGCCATAAGTTTCAATGCCAAAATAAAATTTTAGGCAGGTGGTAAAAAATTGACAAATGAATTAACAAACAACTTGAATGAAATTAAGAGTTATTTTAATTTATTAGACAAGTTTCAAAATGCTAAACCTATAGGTAATGGAGTATATAGAGTCAATCCATGTCCTTTATGTGGATCTAAATCTAAAGACAGTGGACATTTTACTATATATGCACCAGGAGCAGGACAAAGCAAGGAAAATTGGTGGACTTATTCCTCATTTAATGGATGTTGTAAAGGTGGATCTATAATTGATTATTATAAAGAATTTAGAGGGATGACCCAAGAAGAAGCGACTAAAAAAGTAATAGATGAATATAACAATCATACAAATAACGTCCAAGCTTCAAAAAAAATAACGACAGCTAAGCCAATAGTAGAACCCCCAGACTTAACTTTACTTGTAGAACAATATCATAAAAATCTATTTGAATATACGATAACAGATAAAGATATAATACACCCATTGGAATATCTAAAATCTAAGAGAGGACTTACTGAAGAGACAATCAAATTAAATAAAATTGGGTTTTGTGGTGGAGGGTATAACGAATTTATAAAAGACTTCCCACAATTTAAAATAAAAGAAGCTGATACTATATATTATAAATTACTTTTTCCAGTGCTTGAAGCTGATGGAACATGTAAATATATTATATTCAGGCATAGTCCTAATGTAGATCAAGGAAACCGCCCAAAATATAGAAATATGAAAGGGTTATCAACTAGGATATGGAATGATAAATATTTAGTTGAAGATCCACCAGCTGACACTATTTTTATTTGTGAAGGTATAATAAACGCCTTATCGATTGAACAACTAGGATATAAGTCAATAGCAACTACTTCAACAAATAATCTTAACAAGTTGCTCGATATTATCAAAATAAATATTGAGAACCTCAAAAATGTTAAGTTTATTATTACTTTTGATAATGACGAAAATGAAGCAGGGCAAAAAGCTACAAAGAAATTAACAAAAGAATTTAATGTTATAGGGTTAAAATTTAATGTATTGAATCTAGATAATGGCATAAATGATATTAATGATCTGCTAGTATCAGATATAAATAAACTTAATGAATTATTAAAACAAACTATCGAAGCTACCCCAAAAGTTATCAATATTGAACCAAAAGGTATAGAAAAAATTTCAACAAATAGGAAAATAATAAAACTAGGAACATTTGAAAATCGTGAAGAATGTTGCTATTATTGCAATTACTCAGATGGAACTATCAAGCAAATTAGTAATTTTATAATAGAACCTATTGAGATACTAACAAGTACACCAGAAGCAGAACGAGAAAAATTTGTTGAAATGGTATGTTACATAAAAATGTTTAATAAAAAAATAAAAACTATTTTAACGCTTGAGGCTTTCATCGATATTAAAATTTTCAAAAAACAAATCGGTTTATTAGATGCAGTTTGTAATATTACAAATGGGGACTTGCCATCTATTCAACAAATAATAATAAAAAATTATGATATACCTAGAGTTAAAGCGTTAGAATATGCAGGCTTACATAACATAGATGGGGAATGGTTTTTTGTAACTGGTAATAAAGTTATAGATAAATATGGCAATGAAGTTAATAGCATGAGATTATCAGAATTAAAAAAAACGATTGATTCAAATATATTAAATTATGATCCAATTACAGAAGAAGAATTAAAAATAATTTTACCACTGGTTTTTAAATACAATAGACTAGAGATAACAACAACTATACTGCTTTATTCGATTGTATGTTTTATGAAGTACAAAATAAATAAACTTGATGATTTAGTATATAAAATACCAATATTAAATATAGTTGGAGAGGGTGGAAGCGGTAAAAGTGATACAATAGGTCAAATATTCAATAGCATAATTGGAGCTAAAAGCAGTAATACAATAAAAGCATCAGGAGTTACAGAATTCACATTATTAAAAATGTTAGATTCAAACAGTTCAATACCGGTTACTATTCAGGAGATTAAAGAAAGTAATGTAGCATTAAACCAATGGAAAATATTATCATCTACATTACAAAATAATTATGATGGGTATGGATCAGCAAGAGGGAAACAAGATCAAACTATAAATTATTATAAGAATTTAGCCCCAATAGTTTTATTAGGCGAATCGGGTTTTATAGCGTCAGCAGCTCAAGAAAGACTTATTAAATTATATTTTTCAAAAATAAATTTAGATGATGAACATATAAAAGTATTTTATGAATTACTTGAACATAAAAACCTATTATCTAAATTAGGTAAAACATTATTACTAGGTATGATGAGCCAAAATGCCGAGAATCTTATAAACATATTGAAAACACATGAATCTAGAAAATATTTAAAAGACCCACGAATAAATAGAAATCTATCATTTATGCTCACTGCATTAGGATTCTTCAAAGGTATATTAAGTCGATATGGTACTGATATCACATTAACAGGATATACTATTGATGAACTAAAGGAAGCCGTAAAAAATACATTCTATGAATTTAATATAGCAGAAAATGAGAAAAATAAAAGTACAATTGATTATATATTTGAATTCTTTGATTTTTTAATAGGAGAAGGAGCATTAAAAGATAAATATGACTTTGTTGTTAAAGATAATATGCTAAAATTTCAACTTAAAAATATAGAAAACAAGTTACCGAAATACAAAGAAGAATATAAAAAAAAAGGCTTAGAAATTCCTGAAGACTGGACTAAACAATTAAAATACATATCCTACTATATTACTAACGATGCTAAGGAAAGATTTATAGTTGATGAGTATACAAAAAAAACACAAGCTAAGCAATGTTACGCATTAGATTTAAATAAAATGAAGCATTTAGATATACAAAATTTAATTCCTAATATTACAAATAAAAATATAAATGGGAAATTCATTAATCTTGATGAAGTCGCTCAAGCAATGACTAATGATGAACAATTAAAAATTTTTGGAGACATTCAATAATTTAAAAGTGTAGTGGGAAATTAAAAAAAATGTAGTGAAAAATTAAAGAAAGAGTAAAAACAGGCTTAAACTAGTAATACCAATGTTTTAAACCTGTTTTATTTTTTGTGGCAGTGCTAAGCGTAGTGAATGGAATACTACACTTTAATTAATTGATATACAATGATTACACGCTTTTTTTTTAAGTTGTAGTGGATTTTTTAAAATGATACACACAGTAACTATTTATGCATTAAATTATTTTTCATATTTTAGAATTAATATTATTTCAAATAAAAAAAATTAAATAAATAAAGTTAATATCTATATAAAATTAAATCCACTACAATTATATAAATATGCCATATAAATATTGATATTACTATATTATATATGTAGTGTATTAAGTACTACATATATAATATAAATAGAGATAAATCAAGTATTATCAATAATTTTATGCGTAGTGTTAAAAATGTTAAAATCCACTACAATTATATATAAAATATAGATAATAGGTTATAAATCAAGTATTATCAATAATTTTATATGTAGTGGGAATATGAAAAATGAATGTTATCAATAGCTGTAATGGCATTATTTTTATTTGTAATCTCGTTACTGCTATCAAATAAACTATTATCTTACCTGATACCATTGAAGTATAAAAAGCTATTTAACTAAGCCATTAGTCAATAAAAATAGTTCTTGGGACTTCAAAAAAACAGGCATTATTCTAAAAAGTTTATTAATCATATGTCTATAAGTGTCAGTATTACGGCATTTCATGAAATAAAGTCCACTCAAACTATTGTAAATAAATGGTTTTAATGATACAATATAGACATAATATAGTATTATCATAGTGTTTAGTGTGCTCTTAAGGGAGATGGAAAACAGAAAATGCAGAAGCTTTATTTTACAAGAGAAGCCGCTGAAATTTTAGAAGTAACGCCTAAAACAGTTCGTAAATATTGCCAGTCTGGACTATTAGAAGCTAAATTTATAGGTTGTAAGTGGTACATCTTGGAAGAGAACCTTGAAAAATTCATTAAACCTGATATAGTGCCAGATATCAAGATTGAAAATGATTATCATGGAGATATCAAAAGGGTAGAAATGGAGTCTATAGAATGGTAACCGCTACAAATTATATCATCCTGGTAGATACTCGAGAGCAAAAAAATGATCATATCTTAAATTATTTCAAGCAAAATTCTATTCCTTACAGGCTTCAAAAGCTTGATTATGGGGATTACTCAATCATAGATGATAGTAACATGGTTATGCCGATTTCAATCGAGCGCAAAGCCTCTATAGATGAGTTAATAAATAATTTTACTAATGGGCGAGAAAGGTTTGTTGAAGAGTTTAGACGGGCGATAATAAAGCAGTGTACTTTAATCTTAATGGTTGAGGATCTCTATGGATACAAAAAAATAGTACATGGAGTTTATAGAAGTAAAATGAACCAAAATGCACTTTTAGGATCACTAAAAACCTTTGAATCAAGATACTTTTTTCAAACTTCATTTATCCAGAAGGAACTAGCAGGGCATTTTATATATAACACACTGCTTTATAATGCCAGAGAATACAAGAAATTAATTGAATTTGATAACAAGATATTTAGTTCAAAAGCAAATTGAAAGGAAGGTTTAGAAAATAAATGGAAATTTTAAATCTAGAAAAAACAGACTATAAAAATAGGGTAGCTATTGCAAGCTGGAAACGAGGACAAGACATTGACGGTACACCTTTACAGGGTG
>Ga0209628_10001842_pt1 | contig 14061 bp, 4 predicted proteins | sample TergutCu122P4_FD_187285 | JGI IMG/M metagenome (GOLD analysis project Ga0209628, IMG submission 187285) | Cubitermes ugandensis P4 segment gut microbial communities from Kakamega Forest, Kenya - Cu122 P4 (SPAdes) (version 2) | ecosystem: Host-associated > Arthropoda: Insects > Digestive system >...
CGGGCGAAGAACAAGCAGAACATAGTTTGTCACACTCCAAATACATTAATCCCCCACATTGCCCTGATAGGTACTAAAGATTTTTTTCTAACACTAAAGAAAATAACGTCTAGTAGATATATTTGTTACAAAACACATTATATCGCTTTGTTAACGAAAGTCACTGCGCGTCTTCATGTTTTAACTTACTTGCCTTCTTTATCAGTTTGGCAGAGAGGCCATGTGATATTCGATATGGAACTGGATGTACAAATGGAGGGGATATTTCGTATTTGGGAGAGATTTATAAAGGTGCCCTGAAACATGTGACGATTCAGTGTCATATTTTTTGGAAGAGATTATTTTTAAATTTTTACAGTGTCTTGATTTAATACATGAAAAATGTGTTACATGTGTCCGAGTCACAATTGATAGCCGGTCCTTGAATATAATATCAGCAAATAAAACTGCGGTTAAACCCACCAGTTTGTACAGCGGTAGCGATATACAATTGTATTCAGCAGATGCTTGTCCTAACACCGGCTACCAGGAATTTTCTTTGTGTCCTTCTGTCGTTCAAATCAAATATTCTGGATAGGTCAACGATTAGTCGGGAAGAGTTTTATTGCAAATTCTTTCCAGGTTCTTATCAACAGCATCGTAGAGAAACAGTAAAGAAATTGTGAAATCGAATAAGTCGGACGGTAAAGTTAAAAATACAGAAATGTTATGATGGTATTTTTATTTTTATTATATTTACATTGAGAAATTGTTACCTGTGAGATGTTAACCAGTTCATAGAACGGTGAAACAGTCCAGTCAAATGGATACCACGCAATGAGTATCGTTTCATGATCTTTCACGATGCGTATTGTTGACTGGACACAATGAAAGGCAAAACCCCAAAGAGTTACATGGGTAGCGTACATCTGAATGAGCGGGATCCATCCTGCCGCTGTCAAGTGTCCAGTGTCAGTGTCTCTGGTCGGCAGATCTTCCCACGTGAAGCTGTCTGTTAGGTCCATCGCACGTTCAATACTGCGCTGTCGAAATCTGACAAATTTAACCCACATCAGTATATAATGTTAGAGAAACATAACAGGTTTTTTAAAAACAAAGAAGTGGATGTAATTTTTTATGTTTTAATAATAGACAAGAAAAAACGCCGTCTAACACAACGCTTTAATTCATATTTTTATATGTAGGCTATATATTTTCAGACTTCTGGGACCATCATCGTGTTTTGTATAACACTTTTTAATATGCAGATGAAACCTTAAGCACAACTACATATTTTCTTGAAAGATTTGACAATTAAATATCAAAAATTACAATTTTTTTTCAATTCCTATTTTTACCTTTATTCTAACTATTCATATAAATTATAATGTGTCATTTTTTAAATAACATTTCATTAATAATTGGGGTCTAATTGTTTGTATCGGCATTCGTTTTGTTAAATGTTCTGTCGTTCGAAGTTGAGGTATTTTAAATTTTCTGTATCCTCCAACGAATTTCATTTTTATTGTAGCTAACAGCGTATTGGAACTCTGATCACTGTAAACTGTAACTTGTACTTGAAAATCTATTATATACATTCCAAAAAAGATACTCTTTTAACAAAAAAAAAGTGAATAGGAGACTTTCTATGTGCATTATAGGCGACTACCTTAACAACAAAATGATCTAACAATTTAAAAACTTTGAAGACAAGAAAAATGACACGCGATTTGATTGAAATAATTCATGCACATAAACTTAAAAATATTTCAAGAATATTGAAGCTTTTTAAAAAATAAACATTCAAGGTATCTGTTGCATCAATTCCAGAAGCTGTTTCCACAATGAACAGGCATTTAATCTTAGATACATAAAAAGGAGCAAATGTATGTCTCACGCTTGTTAAATTTGCTTCACACAAACTTTAAAAAAAAAGTAAAATACAGATAAAATAATTGTATCCCCAATAATGAATATATTCATTTCATTAACTGATAAATTCATTTAAAAAACAACAATTTTTATGAATACAAACTACGAAGGATCAATACTTCTGGAGAAAATTCGTAACGATAAGAAAGGGTGAGATCTCTCATGAAAATTTATATTAAAGTTTAAATTTTCACCTTTACTGTAAAAAAATTTCATACAAACCTGATGATGTTTCAAGAAGATGGAAAGAAAAACCTTATATGTAAAAATAAAAAATGTTCAGTTGTTTAAGTTAGTAATTTGAACGTTTACTTGTCAAGCGAAAGCACAAATCTCTGGATACATTATGAGAAATAAATTTCATATAGTTAATTTTCAGAATGTCACGATCTTACGTGTTTCTCTGGTGTGTTGAATAATCAATTGTAAAGTTTCTTTATTGCAGTACCTAACACCGAAACAAAAAAAAAATCGTCACTGAAGTCAAACACTAACATTTGAACAACTCATTTAGTAGGTTTTGTATCTTCTTCACAGTACCTAATAGACTAGGATCGATTTTAAGCTAAATTGACACCTTTTACTCCCAAGTACTCTCTTACCCTGACATATTGCTTATGAGTATTATAGATTGTCAGCAATAAATATGATGACATTCTTAGAATTTTTGTTTTTATTACATTACTTCAAGGCACTCACAAACACAGTACACTAATTCGGATCATATAAGTGACGGATGTCACGGACTGTTCCACACTTTTTGAAACCATCAATTTTTAAATTTATGTCACCTATTTTTTAAACACTCTACTAAATTTGTTGCTGTATTTAATATACAAATAACTGTGATGCCACAATTGCCATACAAATTGTTGTGACTTACCGGCAGGAAATATAAATCCATATAAGATTAGTCATCCCAGTTACGGTACGAAAAGTTGTCATGACGTGACCCAAATCGTCCCTGTGTATGTACACGTCGGCACACATGCCTAGAAACGTACTGAAACTACAGATTATCACTGTTATCATATAGATGACGTAAACAGTCGACATTTTCTTCATCTTAAACGGAATTCCCGCTAACCTGAGAAGGAATATAATCCGGCTGAAACGAATCTCCGACAGTCCCTTTACTTCTATTCCTTCTCTCTCCATGCAGCAATTCACCGGAGACAAATTTATTTCAAAGTTTAAATGTTGCTCAATACTGTAGGCAGTCTGCGATCACTTATGGTTGGTCACATTCACTGTGCTATTATACGTGTCCGACAGTCACAACATTACACACGACACTGAGCGCTTGAAACAATGCTTATGGATTTTCCTGACCGAAAATAATCAATACCGTTTTAAACTGCATTAGTAATGGGGCATGGAAGTTAGTGTTTCAGAATTTGGTGACTTCTGGATAAATGTAGGTAACTAGGTAACGTGTGAGTTTCAGCCATCGTATTCTGAGAATTTTTTAGAAAGAACGTGACTAGTTTTTTGGAGTCACTGTATAGTTCACGATGTGGAAAAATGTAATTGCCTAAGGAACAGATGTTCCAGTTCGCACCTATTTTGGTCCAATCATTCATGCACCGGAACAACACTAAAAGTTAGTGCGTTTTTATTCAGAGTCTTCAGCAATCAATTGATTTATTTTAATTTACTTGAAATGAAACCGGCGCCATGTTCACCGTTGTAACTGAAGGCGAATTTTTGCACTCTGTGTGCAATGATTAAGTAACCCCTTATAGAGCTCTTCATTAAATTTATTGCAGAATGGAGAGCATGGCGTAATACTTGGAAAGAGAATCAGGATTTTCCTTTATGTAGGCGCATTAAATTATCCCTGAATATCCTCCGTTCCTTTTACCTCCTTTATTCGAGGTACGGTTCTTTTGTAGCGGGCTTATAATCCTTTCCTGCTTCTGTAAACGAGATGCAAAAAAAAATGAAAATTTATATCAACGTATCCCGCAGGTTTTCATGCTTTGATTCTTAAGCAACACGGAAATTTTAAATCGTTAGAAGTTGAACCTCCGGCTTTGCTTCGGTAGCTGTAGTGTTCTGTAATTTTTTTTCCGGAACTAACAAGGTCCAAAAAATCCGGCTCAAATGTGGACAGTCTTACGTTGGAACGTCTATGCTGGAATCTGCTATGTCTTCCGCTCTCTTAAACACAGAATTTTATTTACGAAATTCGCCTTAATATCTTTTTTATTTCTACCGTTCCCAGTGATCATGTGGTCTAAATTGCGAATATTTTACAGCGCGATTGCTGGGATTGCGGGTACGATTCCCCCTGTGGACATGTATGTATGTTTCTTGTGGTTGGTGCGTTTTGTCAGTCAGCTATTCCTCCTCCAGAATAGTTCTACCTAGCGAGGTGCGTCTGAATGTGATCGTGAAGTTTCTTAAAGAAGGAATTGGCTAACTAGGGGCTGTTGCTCCGTGGGGAAAAAATTTTTGATTTTTTAGCAAATGTCTTCTTTTGTTTTAAAAAGAATAAATAACAAAGGTTTGAAATTAAAATTACTACTTTGAGAAGAAGCCTCTTGACACAGTTATTTCTCTAGTCTGGAAGTTGAACTGTGGAGTTTTATTGATTGATGACATGGTTGGAGGAAGTAGGTCAAATTGAAATTCGAGGATTCTCTGTCAAATATCCCTGTTTACATTATTTAAATGGTCCTACTGGTAATTAGTTTCATAAAAACGGATTAATAAATATATCTCTAGTAAATAATCTAACCATATAAATGGTTGACTTCATTTTGTTTTATCATATCCAAAATTAACATGCCTTCTAGCCCTTTCCCTAAGTTTGCAGTTCTTATATTTTCCATTCTATATTTAATAATACAAAGTCTTATTAAGTAACGTCTTTTTCAATTATATTCCAAAATATTAATTTATAAATAGTCGAACGTTATCAGTTGTTGCTGATAACCTAAAGCATTAAACTCTTAGTGGCTTAGGCAGTCAGGCAGAGATTTATTGCCGAAGTGAATTCTCAACTAAATGCCATGTGATTAGCACATTTTGGTAGTTCAGGTGCAGACCCGCAATTTTGAATGCATTAATTACGTGAGGGTTCAACTTCATAATACGAGGAAGGACAATTAATGTTCATGGGTTCTGTACCTGATGTGAATTTTCTGTCTTTAATGAAAATGAAAGTTACATCATTCTAATTTGGCAAATCAACATATATTGTTGCTTTGTAAAGAGTAGGAATTTGCACAGAAATTTGGATGATCCGGAGGTTGGTTCATAATTGAATTTATAATTCCGTTAATCGTTTGCTTTTTGTTTACAAAAATTATCCGCAAATCTCGGCAGCTGTCCACTTATGCTGAAGTGAATTTTCGAATCCAAGTCAAATATTTCTTTATTTTCAAGCACCCGCTAACTGCGCTGCTGAATGTTAAGGTTCAGTGTTTTGTCATGTTTACTATTGCAACTTGCCTCATGATATTTATAGAAAAAAACTAGCTGTGATCCGAATTTTGTTGTGAGAATTAAAAAAATGATTGAAGTTTACAACAAAGCGATAGTTGAGTATGACTGCAACAGGAAGAGGCAAAATGTAGTTTATGATTTTGTGCAAAACTGCAAAATAAAGAAGATAATTACTCTACAGAGAGGCCAAAATAACTTGTTACACCTGCAGAAATGTGTGCAACATGTAATTTCTTTTTCCTTTGCAGCTAATATGAAATAAATCACAAATGATGATGGCAATTACACATTTGAACAACGGATTGTTGTCAGTGTCTGGGAACACGAGCTGCGAAATCAAGCAAGACAATGAAAAATGCGTGGGAAATTTTCGGCCAAGTATCCCTTCCAAAGAATACACTACTGCGATTGAAGCATAAATATATTGCCACGGACAACATAAATATCAAATCAAGAACTCGAAGGTCATCAAAAAGACCGGTGGCATTCGGAAATGGTCTAGGAAACTGTTGTGGAGTCACCCGTCAACAACACATGGAACTTAACATTCCACGTTGGACAATGCAAAGAGGGACGTGAAGGTTGACTTAAATTTACTAGCCCATAGTCCAGTGTTCACTGAGGATATAAAGAAAATGGACTAAAACCACAGACAGTATGCATGTGCAAGGACGATTCAGACAATTAACACGATCCATAAAGGCGGAATTATTTTCTTTATTCATGAATGTAACATATACCGAGGTGTCAATCAAGGAACGTTGAGTTCATCATCGTCATCAGCATCATGAAGTTGTCTAAGGTTGAGGTCCTAGAAACTGTTTATTTACAGTTCGAAATTATCTTGGTTTTCCATCTTTTTATAAGGTCGCACTATGTCTTGTCCCTCGGGCTGGTATTGGAATTACAAAATGGGTAGTCAGTCAATTCATGTCCATTCGCTTCAGATGACCCGACAAGTAATTCTGATGTACTTTCAATTCTTCTACGGTTATTATTTTTATTTCTTTAGAACACCTTAGGCGGTTTGGTATTTGAAGTTCCATCAGTGGTCTTAAAAATCGTATATATGTTGCTCTCATTTCTAGGACGTTCCTCTTGTTTATGGTCCAGGTTTCGTTATCACAAAACAAGGGTGCCTTTGTACTATTATTATGCAATAGTATTTTTGGTATCAGTGGTAATACAGTTCTCAAAATGACTTTTGATTTTCCCATACATTGCTCTTATTATTTGTAAGACTGATATGAATATAATTTTCTTCTCCAGATATTATATTTTTCAAATAATCATATTTATAATGTTCTTCCCCGACGGTTCCCACAATTTCTAATATGACCCTTCTTATGTTTTTACCCATGAATTCCATTGGTTTATTTTGAAACGTAGGTATTTTCACGTCTTATATATTTGCAGATTTGTTTAATTGATTATCCGCTTTTGTAATTGTCCTCAGATTTTTGTCCGATTTCTTGTGCGCCCAAATATTATAATAAATCAGTGAAGTTTGTCGTGCTTACAGATAATGTCTTAGAGGAAGAAAAATATCTCACATTAAAGCTAAAACACGTATCAAAATCTACTTAACATAAAAAATAAACCGGTGTTTCTCAAATAAAAAAAGGAAAAGTAAACACACTTACCGTAGAAACTGCTTACTTTTTTCTATCAAGCATGCTAGTTCCATGCAGCAGAATCATTTCAGAGAATCTATTGCCTTCGCAAACACAAAATAATTCCTCTGATATGTGTAGCCTGAATGTTCGGTACCATATTCACAGCTTGCCTGTAAATTATGTCCGGTGAATCTAGTCCGCAAACTACCATTCTTTTTTTGAGTAGCTCTTTTCATATTCCTTCCATTCAGTCTATATTACAGGCTGTCTGTTGTTTTCAGGTACTTTTAACAAAGCCCCCTTTATATTTCTTTTTTTTTTACCATGTCCTACGAACGACAGCAAAGATAAGTTTTAGTATAATATTATTTATTTAATTCCCACATTTCCGAATTTGACTGCATAAGTAGCATTGTAACATTGAGGATGTAGTACCGTATACGATTCTTGTAACGGTATTGTGCGTTTTATCCTCACGTAGTTAACACTTGACACTTGAAATGTTCCAAATCCATTGCACAGTCTGCAGGTGGACGACGTAACAGAGTTCACTTTGAGTGTGGTATGTGGTGAAGGTACAAACTTGAAATTGACAGAATGATAGGGCTAAATTGCGTTCAATTTAATGTTATTTTTGTACTTGAGGCAGGATATACGTTTGCGCAGTAAGACGGTGCAGTTATCATACTGTTTTATGTTGTGTTGTATAACATCCACACAAAGAGTAAGCCACATTTCAGGATTAGGACAATGTATCAGTTGTAGATTTACCTTAGTTGCAGATCGTTATTGACTGCTTCAAATAGTTCCGTTTGCAATTTGTACACCGGTCACAGCGTTTCTACGTTTGCTGAAACAATCTCTAGAAATGCCGTTGCGTGATGCTTTGTAAGACAGCCTGAAAATCTGTTGCAATTTGGGCAATTCCCTCGAATCCTTCTCCCTACAGAGTGATAATAATGTCCTCAACTAGTATTTCCCTCTGTTGCCATAAAAAGGAATGTCTAAACTCTTTGCCTTGATATGATATGTTCTTGCACCAAGGGTTTTTGTGTTAATGGCTGTCATTAAGCAGATGCGGTACAAATTTTACAGCAGTACGCCTCGTGTACAAGAATTCAGTTAAAATAAATCGATATATAAAATTCCGTATGATAGCCTAGATGGTTATGATAGTTGTTAATCATCCACTGACTGCATTTTTGGGTAACATGAATTTCTTACTTGATCCTTATTCTGTCCGGACGATTTGCCACTTCAAAGTATAAAGTACAGGACCGATATTAGCCCACTTCTCAAAACAAATTCCATTCAGAAGCTTGTGTTTTACTCAGCACGTTATATGGATTTCTTGTTGCATGCGCTTCATTAGATGCAGAAAATAATATGAGCAATTAGAATCAGTCTGTGTGACATTCGGAAATCCTACTAGACTTGAAATAAATAACTTATTATGATGAATAAGAGTTTATAGTACAGATATTTAGGAAATAGCACTTCTGTGTGAGTATAAGGAAAAATATAATGCAAGTCATTTGTTGTTTATCTAAAAAAATTTTTTTGAATATTTCTGCTAACAAATATTACCTTAGGATTAGCTGCAAAACAGTTCAGTGCCTTTTGTAAACAGAAAAGAAAATTGTTGTTTTTAAAAGTACGGACATCAGTATATAAGAAAACTCCGCCTGACATTGTGGAACAGGAAGGGGTAAATTTGAAGGCAGCGTTCGAAATTGCCTAAGTAAAAGAATTGACGGTGGGCACAAAGTGTCTGTTCTTTATGCATTAAGGAAGCAGAAAATATGAAATCGGGAGATTGGATGTTCAGAAGAATAAAATATTACCATACATAGGAGGGCATAATTTTCAGGTTATAAAGATGGCTACAAGGAGTGTGAGGAAAATGGCAAAAATATTATAAGTATTTTGTATTTATCATTGGTTTAATTTGTGTGTATCATTCATGTACATTTATTGATATACTGGCATTAATCTGTGTTTTAAACTTCTATTCCTTCGCACGCACTAGAAGTCAGTTATTTCCTTTCGCCAGACATCAGCAAATAAAGTTTCCGATGAGCAACAAGATGTAAAATTAGTGTGAGTGATTGGGGTATTTATAAGGACCACTGTCAGTTCCTTCTGAACACAGTAATGAACTTTAAGATTGGTTCTAATGCGCGGAATATGTTGTGTGGCAGAGCAGCTGTTGTGTGGAAAACAGCGCGGTGATAAAGTACTAATTGATTTAGTTACTTAGGAATATGCGAGAATTTCATTAATAATGGAAGGAGTGAATCAGCCTACTTTGTGTGAGAATGATAATAGAACTGACTGTAATAATTGTCTAGACATTAGTTTATCAACTACAAACACCCAACTATTCAATACACTTCTCTCTAGGTTGCATGCACAGCAAAAAAACTTGTTTTAAAATAAGAGTATGGATCTGAATGTAACCAATGTAAAGGTGTGAAGGCCATCTTTCACATATACGTTTTATACTGCCTTATAACATAATATTAATGCCTCATATTTCGGAAGATGTACAAGAAGACGTTATCAGTCGAAATTAGAGGATATAAAAAAATTTCTCATGTAAATTACATTAAACCGTTGTTCATATCGGTGTATACAATTTATATCTCAAACTTACATATTCCTTTGAAATAAGACAACCATAATTCCTTAAACGTATTAAGCAGATACCGTTTCCACATAAAGTAAAAACTTGATGGGTATAATTTTGAATACTTAAAGATCAGAATCATAGGTCAGTGGTTCAGGGTAAAGGCGAAGATTCTGTAATATATCTTTGTACGTCCTGGAGAGACGCTTGCCGCAATTTTCCGGTAAGCCGAATTACACACAAATTTGAAGTTTTCAATGAATTTTAAGCCATTCTTTCTTTATCCTCTATATAATGTATATTCTTTATAAATTTGCCAACATAAATATAAACAAGTGCCCTCAAAACCCTCGTCCGACTGTTTTATAATAGAATAGATACTATTCTAATATCGTAAGGCTGACCGAACAGTCTGGGCAAAATTTATTTACTTTTTATTTTCCTTTGCACAGGAATTGAAAACTAAATTTTTGGGCCTCCAAAAGTACCACATTTTAAAAGAATGTTTATGTGTAAAATTAACATACTCATCTTTGAAATCGAGAGAAATAACCATTGTGGTTGATGCCAAATTTTTTAAAATTTAAATTAGGATACTGATTCATATTCCTTGCCTAAAACTTTCATACAACGCTATTCAAAAATAATTGTGCAAATAGATCAAAATATAAAATATTATGCATTTCTTGTACAACAAAGTTCAGAATTTTATAAAATGTTTAAAATGGTAGTTCTTATGACCAAAATATTTCTTAGCCATAAAATTTGAAAGAATAATGAAATTTTCGCATAAATAATACCTAGGATAACATGAAATATTTAAACATGGTTTAAATTTCTGAGGAAAGAAATTCAGTGCAGAAGGTTAGAGACTAGTGAAAAATTCTCACCGATCGAATCTCAGCCAGTTAATATACACGTTGTCACGTTTATAATGTGTAAGTCATGCTTGAAACAAGTTAGTTAATATTTCTTGTAAACTGTAGCCACTCAAGTATTGTCATGGTCACTTTCGTGTTGAACGTTCCAGAGTTCTCAAAGAGAAATGTATTTGAAATCCGAAGCAAGAAAAGGGTCGATATATTTTCTATCGAAAATTTTCGAAAAATATTGTGAAGACAGTTATTAGTTAGGATATTGCGAGTGAGCATTGCCCTTGAGGTGAAGATTGGAGAGAAACGACACCTAAAGTTAGTATAAGAATTCCATAGGCGACATTTTGATTATGAGACCGTGTAGTTTGGTAGAGATTTATCAAGTCTTATGTGTATATGTGAATATTACTCATATATTCACGTGTCCTCCAAGTTAACATCTAAAATTTTTCGGTAAATATCGTAACATTGTAGAGACATGGAGTGCTGAGAACTGCCATTTTTTTAATAACGTGAGTAGAGTTATATACGGTACACGTTATAATACCTGATCACAGTGGCCCCGCAGACTAAGGCCTGAGTAAAAGGCCGCATGCTTGCTGGAATAGCGGGTTCGAAAAAGCCGAAAGCATGAACGTCTGTCGGTTCTCCGGTAGAGTTCACTTCTTCGGGCTAACCACTCCACCAGAAAAGTGCCGCTGAGTGTGGTGTGTATGAAAGTGATCGTGTATCCAGGACAATGAAGAGGCCCTGGCCAAATAAGGGTTGTTGCGCCATCGGGAAACCAAAATGTTTTATGTTGCATATCTTGATCGAGAATTGTTACAGGCATAAGTTAGTTAAAGATACCAAATGCGACGAGAAGGAAATTTGCAGACAGGCGAAGATGAAGCCAATTGTTCCTATCACTGACATCTCAAAAGAACATTTTGTTTCGTAGAGGAATTGAACTGCATCTTCGCCTGCCGTCTGTACACAAGTCCTAGAACAACTCACATTACCGTCCACCTATTTGTGCCAAAAGCGATAAATTACATTTGCCATAATATCTTTTCTCCTTTGCTGAGATACCAAGATTAAGTATTTTCTGCGCCCATTGTCAGAGGCGCTGTACCCAGTCTTTGCTATTAATTCAAACCAGACGGAAGGATCAGTTCACAGTTATTTACTAGGACAATCATAAGAGTTTGTTGCTACACAAACGTTATGGATTACAATTCTTTGATGACAGTTGTTGTTTCGCGGCACTGAAATACACTTATCACACTGACGCTTCTGCGTATCACAATATGCTGTTCACTTCCGTCCTGTCTGATCAAATTTTACTGACTAACTCGGCATCCCCAGTTCCTCTGCGCATTCGAATTTTGAACAAATTCCTGAAGTTCCGATTGGCTAAAATTTGTTAAATTTCAATGCCCTCTAATAGGTTGAAAATTCAAACTTTTTGAATAACTTAAGCCTATTGGCTACCATTCACCTAACTTTCTTTCCGTTGTTATAACCCGTATAAGTTCTTGTAAACGTCTTCCTGTTTTGCCTTAATGGGCAAGCGTGACTAACATGAAGTCTTTTCTAGCAAAACAAAAAAATGTAAGAATGTCCCAAGAAAACAAACTGTCGAAATTTACAATGCCAATTGTTCCAAAAAAAAATCCTTAAAACATAAATTATGACACTGACAAACGTCAAACCTACTAGCTTACCGTACCCGTCATAAACTGTCCATCTCTGTCCCCGTAAGCTGCTATACACGTTTAATACAATTTCCCTTCAACCATAAACTAAATTACTAATTTTAAATAGATCTGTCTGGTCCACCAAATATAGACGTTTAACACCCAATAAATGACCTAACTCTATATACCGATTATAAATCTCCCTTATTTTCTGTCTGTACGGTTACAATGTGAAGTCTTTGTCACCAAGCAGGCTAACGTAGCAGAAAATGATTTAAGGTGCTTTCAGTATTCCATTAGTTCAAAATAATATTGTATTATAAAAGACTTGTCTAGCCATTTTCCTCGTACACTTTCCTTACCAGTCCAAGTTTTCCGAAATATGTGACATAGAGTTATGTTGCGTTAATGTAAACATACGTTAATACATAAGGAATTATTGTGCAATATATACATATATAATTAATGTAATATAATATAATATAATATAATGGCAATGTAGAAAAACTTCAATAAAGTGGAAATTTTCAGTTCTAATGTGATATTCAGACAACAAATTAAATATTACTCTAATACTAAAGTATTAGTTTGTGTATGGTAACTAAGTTAGTTGCGTTGCATTAATGGATGCTGTGTTCAATAAAAATATAATCAAGATGAACCACAGGCATCTCCGTGTAGTAAAATGTGTTTTGTTTCCTTCGTCACGGGTCCTGTTTGGTTTCCTCATTCTTGTCTTTTACTTCAAACAGATACATGAAGAACGAAGGCGTCTCATGCATAATCTGTAACAAAAAATACAAATTAAGCAACTTGTAAATTTATATGAGTAAAAAGTCCAACTACCTATAAAAATTAAATGAAAACTGTGCAATTATAATTTTGCAGAGAATAGCGCAGAAATAGCTCGAAATGTTTGAGACTTTATGATCAGGAATTATATGGGTTTGAGAAATTTTTGTAATTTATTCATTTATTTTTATTCACGATTTTACTCCATATTATTGAAATTTATTTATTTCGCTTTGTTTAATGAATGGAAAGAACTACGAAATTTTAAATACAATGAATGTTTTGTCAATGTTGGCTTTGGGCAATATCAAAGAAGGTGGATTCCAGCTGTGATGGGGTTAGCAGCAGGTTTTTCACAGGAAAGAATATACTTCGTAAAAGGAAAGTGACCGTAAGATAACAGACTTTAGAAATTTTAACATATTTACTTTCATGCTTTTTTAATTAGAGAAACATTAATTGTAATATTACCTTCGTATTCTTCTTATTTTAATTTTACTAATTTTTGCATATTCTAGGTTTTTATTCCATTTCTCCAACAAGAAAATTATGTTTCTTCCTCTCGAACACTTTATTCCTTCCTAATTCGGTATGCTGTAATAATTCGGGCTCCATTATCGGTGCTGAGAAATATTTCTCACTTCTGTAAGGCCTCCAGATCGCCACTAGGCTCATTCACTATCCTATTCAATGGGTGTTATGGATTATTTCCCGGGGGTAAAAACGTTGTGCTGTGTATATCCCCACCTACCTGTAAATAGTACCCATGATGATAATAAGTGTGTTTGAACCTCCACAGCCCCATGCGCCCTCATACCTTTCACAAGGACAAAGTTATGTTTATGCATATGTTCAAAATTTTATGTAAGCCCAAGCAGGCGAATAATTTTAAGCCCATTAATACCGATATTTCTTAAAATTTTTCGGCCTAGGAAAGAGCTGATATAGCGTGCCCTCACTGAATTTAATTTTCTGAGAAATATTTCCGCCTGTGAAAACCTGATTTTACCAGCACCATACCCCATAACTTCAGTAACGTCTTTTCGTCGCTTATAGTTTGGATGCCAAGTTCGTCCGCCCCTTAGACATATCATGGCCGTAATCCT
>Ga0209628_10001843_pt1 | contig 14057 bp, 13 predicted proteins | sample TergutCu122P4_FD_187285 | JGI IMG/M metagenome (GOLD analysis project Ga0209628, IMG submission 187285) | Cubitermes ugandensis P4 segment gut microbial communities from Kakamega Forest, Kenya - Cu122 P4 (SPAdes) (version 2) | ecosystem: Host-associated > Arthropoda: Insects > Digestive system...
TAATTAATGTTTTAATTTCAAATTAAGCAAATGTATTGTCGTCTTCTGTTAATATATACGTGGTGTGATTGATTGTAATGAATGGAGGACAGAGAAATGGCACGAATGCACAAATATGGGGGAAGTAAAACGACTCAAATTATGATGGCAACTGTACCGCACGTCACTTCCGGTTTGGGACTTAGAAAATTTCAGGCTGATGGATTTCTGTTGACACAAGTGTACATTTGTATTAAAAGACGCAATTTCTGAAATCCTCTTAGTTTCTTTATAGCATCACATTACATGGATTGCCAAGGAATATATAGTGATTTTACAGTGGTGTATGAAAAATTCTTTGTCTCTCAGTTATTATGTTATATTTATCAAATTATCTGTGAAGATTAAAGAATATGTTGATTTTCCAGTGTAGAGTCAGAAATCAGGATTACATCCTTTTTTTAAAGTGCAAGAAAATATTTAACTTTGTAATGAAATGTGAACAACAGTAGGAATTTATCCACCAGTAGACAGCATTTCTGCAAACTTTGTAGTGCTGTTTGTGGGAGACAGACCATTCCCATGTTTACTAGTTTTTGAGAGAAAAATATATCTTTGCACATCAGTAACACACAACTGCAGCACATGGTCCTATTTGAGGCACAGGCTATCTCTATCCTCACTGTTCAGAAATTTTGAATTTGATTACTCCATGTGCTGAAACATGTTACTGAATGCAATTGTGTAATACCCTAATTTGGCACCCTCATTATTGAACACTGACATGGAGGAAGATGCCATTTTTTTTGTCACATGTCCAACAGCTGAGTGATTCAAAAGTAATCTTTACATGTCACACCCATAGGATGAAGGTTTTAAGTGTTCTGTTGCTATATGATGTATATATATATATATATTGTTCATTGTTGTAGGTTGGTCGAGCTTTAGGGATTTCCATCTTGGACTTGACAGGTTCAAATCCTTGCAGTCGGATCCCAAATTCAGAGTTCCGTTCCTTGTCAGGGATACGTGATTGGTTAAAAATTAATTGTGTGCCGGACCAGAACTATGTTCATAAGATGATGCAAGACCAAAAACAAGTGAAATGCCAGCCATATAATGCACAGGTAGGACACTTACATTTGTACAATGATGACAATAATGACAGGCAGTGTAAAGAGACTTGATTATTTTCTGAGTGTTGGTTAGATTATGTGCACAAAAATCCCTACAGTGTTGTATGTTAATGACTGGTGTGTTTATTGTCAATATTGCTTGGAAAGACAGATGTCCAAATGGTACTGCAAATGTTATGTGACCAAAGTTTATTTTAATTTGGAAAATATCTGTAGAAGCAAAGTAAGCTCTGTTCTTAGAAACTAGTTGCTTTTCTTATTATGATACAGCGTGTCTTTACAGAGCATTATTACGATTCGAACCAACGAATGCACTCAGTGTTATTAAATCACAATAATATTACAACATGCCAGCTCCTGCATGTTTTGGCACCTGTCATGTGCTCCCTGGTGATGGGCCATTGGGGTCCAAGACGTGTAGGAATTGGTGTGTTGTAAACTTATTGTGATTTAATAAAATTTATTGCACTCGTTGGTTCAAATTGGGTAATTAAATTATAATGCACGGAATGGAGATTGTGAAATTACAGAGTATCTCTTTTATCATTGCTCTTAGCACAGCAGGTGTCACACGGTGACTTGCAGATGCATGCCTTCTATGTGATAAAGCTGTCATGCTAGAGGTGATGACAAAAAAAGAAATGCTTTAGTACAATATGGTATCTTATATTTATTTATTTTGTGATACTAAAATTATTTATATGTGTGCTGTGATGTAGGATGATGGAGTCATGTTATTCCCCATATGGTTTTATTCAATTTACAGATAGTAATCTCTGTTTAAGTATAACACTTAAGAGAAATTACTTTATTTCATTTACATAACATTGAGTTCAAAGCATTTATGATCTTTGTATTGGTTATTTACTGAGCAGGCAGCCATAATAGAATTGGTTTAGTGTTTGAAGGTGAAACTATTCTGTTAATTATAGGTTTTGTCTATTTGTAAAACCCATCTTGAAATTTTTTCACTTTGGTCGTGAAAATTAAGTTTTATAAATTCTTTGGCACCATATTTTATTGAGTTTCTTTCAATAGGCATTATGTGTGTATAATTCATATCATTAGAAAGTTCCTATTACAAATTGGAAAGTTGGTTTGAATTTATATTCAGTGGGCTTAGGATTGTATTTGAGCTGTTATTACAGTTTGAACCAATAAATGCACACAATTTTATTAAGATCACAATAATATTACAACACACTAACTCCTACATGTTTCAAGCCTTATTGGCTCATTATCAGGGAGCACACAATTGTACAGCATTATTGCTTAACATTTTCTGCATGTAGCAGAAATACTGAAGACTCCCCATTGTGTAATATATGTGTAGCAGACCGAGTTGTACACTGATAATTATAAAGTTTAAAACCTGAAATTACAAAAGTTATTTAAAAGTTACAAACATTGGTCATTGCAGCTGTTACATGTATAAAAGGAGGTATAGACAGTGTTAAAATGAAAACTACAGATTTTATAAAGTATTATGAAATATAGAACAACAGAAAACATGATGTAGGTGATAATTAAAACACAACTAATTATTTATTTGCTACTGCTGGTGTATAGGATAGCAACAATGGCCATCATCAGGTTGTATATTCCTAGTTTCAAGAGTATGTACAGTAAGCTTAACTAGACTATGTTTGATGATGAGATCTCAATCATCTTGATGGACAGTATACAATATTAAAGTATTACGCTGGTTTACAGTAGATTTAAACACTGTTGTTGGAGAGGAGTTCCTGGTTACTCCTGTGATGGGTAGGGGGGCTTGATCCTGGTTGTGGGGTGGGAAGTTACTGCATATCACCAGTGCTGCCTTTCTCAGTGAAGGTCAGAGACAGTCTGCTTCTTTTCCTCGTGGTGGGATTCTGCGTGGGGCCTGTATTTGCTGTAATTGTAGGTGTCTATTGAGGGGCTGGTGTATATATGGTTCCCTTGTGGTATCGTTCCATTCTGCGACAGAAATGTGTGATTGGAGTGAAGATGTATGTGGGATGCTGGCAATGGGTGAAGGGTTTATGGGTAATGCGCAATGGTACTTAAGTGTGGGTGCATGTTGTCCAACTACCAGTGTATGCGTGGGTGTCCTGTGGCTCCCACCGTGGTGTGTATGGGGAAGCCTGTGTTCACTATGGATGTTGGTCCATTGACACGTTGGTTCCCCCCCCCCCCCTTTTGGGGGGGTCTGCTTGTTTGTGTATATAGTGAATCACAAACAGTAAAGTCACTTCTTGGTATACTATCTCATTCTGGGCACTGTGTGACCACAGGTGGTATTATAACAAAAAACTGTGCACCAACTGTCATCTCTGCGTGTGACGTGAAACAGTGTGGCAATGCTCTCTTGGATCTGTTTTCTTACTAGACTGGGACAAAGGCCTGTGTTGGGGGATGGGGTGAGTGACTTTTCAAGGGGCTTGGGTGGGTGGAGTTGTGCTTATGAATGGTGCGGTTTTTAGAAGGAATCAAAGATCTTATTTGGGAATATGGTATGGTTGTTGTTTAGGTGGTTGTCGGTGGTGTACTCTGCATATATATGGAATCTCTCGAGTGTGTTAAGGTGTGCTCTTTTGCCATGATGTTCTAACACTTGCATTGTGTTGTGAATGGAGCCAAAGGTGTGGTTGTGTTCGATAAGGTGTTGGGCAAATTTGGAAGAATGGCTGTTGATCTGCAATGCATTTTTGTGTTCATTAAACCATACCAAAAAGCTCCTGTCGGTTTGACCCACATATGCTTTGTTACAGTCGGGGCACGTGAGTCTATATACCCCTGATCTTGTGTAACTGTCTGTAATCTGCTGTTTGTGCATTAGCCTATCCCCGATGGTGTTATTTGTATGGAAGGCAATTTTGAGATTTGTTCATTTGAAAATGTTAGTAATAAAAGCCGTCTCTTTTCCTATGTAGGTAAATGTGGCCCATTTTTGTGGTGGTGCCTGCGTGGTATCTAGATGTTTTCTCGTTTTGTGGGTGGATCATGTTTTATGTTTACACACACAACGGGGATGTCTCCCCTCAAAGTTATAGATACCGGTCAAGGTTCCATCCAGAAGTTCACAAGTTTGAAGAGAAAATTGTACAATTGCAATGCCAGCATATATTTCAACCAGCAATGCCTGAAGAAAAAACTAACCCCAGTTTACGCCAGGATAAAAATCCCCAACACCTCCCCAGTGTGCAAATACACACTGCACAAAGCAACCAGTATGAGAATTCGAGATGAAATGAAGTTCCTATATGCCAAAGTACACCTGAACTACCAAATTTACCACTTACACCTGCTCTTGGCAGATACATGGGACAACACCTGGCATTACTATTGAATGTAAACTTCAAAGGGAGACCCAGATCGGATACCAGCACCTAGACAGAAAAGTTAAGATATAGATCCAGACACAAGCAACATACCCACAACAAAAACACAGTTTTTACCCGAGGGTCATAAACAATACTGACATACCATTTTCCAATTGTGAAATATCCCTGCTGCAAAAGGGTCTCAAATATAATCTACACACAAAGCAGAAAAATTGGATACGTGACCTGGCCTTGAAAGCAGAAACTGCGATATCATAACTCTCCACTGCAGATCGTGACATGCATAGACAGTTGGTAGCAGAACGCATAAATACCCTAAAGCAAAATGATAACACCCACTCCAAACAGGACAACATACACCCAGAAACCAAAACTATAAAAACTATACTAACCAAACTCCAGAACTATGACACAACAGTCACACGCACAGATAAAAGCAACTCCATTGTCATTTTACCCACCCAGCAATATCACTCCAAAATACAAGAGTTCATACAAGCCAACAACTTCAAAACCATGAACACAGACCCTACCAAGAACTTTCAGACTCAAATCAGGAAAACAATAAACAGCAGCAAGACCCTAATCTTGCAAGAAGCCGGATGAAAATATGTCATCATGAACCTATCAGCACCAACCTTCAAAGGCCTAATTAAGATACATAAATCCAACCTACCCATCAGACCTGTCGTCAATTGGTGAAATGCCCCAGCGTATAAACTTGCAAAACTGTTCACACAAAAAATCAGACAGCTGGCCCCCCTCCCAAACACACACAACATAGAAAACACCTGAAAGCTATTAGGTAAGTTAAAGAACACCCCAATCCTACCCCACTTTAAGCTTGCCTCCCTAGACATCACAAACTTATACATAAATTTCCCATTTATGGAAACCCGAGATGTTTTATCCAACATGTTAGAGCAAAACTCACTAGACTCCCAGGCAAAACAGGAACTGATAAAGTGGTACAATACCATCACCAGTCAAAATTATTTCACACACAATGGGAACACTCTTATCTAGAATGACGGCCTCGCAATGGGTGCACCATCCTCAGGCCTCTGAGCTCTTCCTACAACAAATGGAACACCAGCACCTAGCACACCTGTCGAATAAACACAAAATTGTGAACTACCTCTGCTACATAGATGACATACTAGTGATTTTTTACTCTAACCACACCAACATCCAGACAGTACTAGCTGATTTTAACGCTATACATCCTGGACTAAAATTCACAGTAGAAATAGAGACAGACAACAAGATAAATTACCTGGACATAACTATTCATAGAAACCCCACTGACTGGAGAACATCCATATACAGGAAACCTACATTCATGGACACTATCATCCCCTACACATCCAATCACCCCACCCAACACAAATACGCAGCTATAAGGTTCTTATACAACATATTAAACACGTATAACTTACTTAAAGAAGATTACAAAAAGGAGGAGAATGTCATCCACAATATAATGCACAACAACTCTTTCCCAATCGTCCCACCCACAGAGTGAGAAAACATCTAGATACCACGCAGGGACCACCACAAAAATGTGCCACATTTACCTACATAGGCAAGGAGACAACTTTAGTTACAAACATTTTCAAATGAACAAATCTCAAAATTGCCTTCCATACAAATAACACCATCGGGGATAGGCTAATGCACAAACAGCAGATTACAGACATTTACACAATATCAGGGGTATATAGACTCACGTGCCCCGACTGTAACAAAGCATATGTGGGTCAAACCGACAGAAGCTTTTCGGTACGGTTTAATGAACACAAAAATGCATTCCGGACCAACAGCCATTCTTCCAAATTTGCTCAACACCTTATCGAACACAACCACTCCTTTGGCTCCATTCACAATACAATGCAAATGTTAGAACACCATAGAAAAGGAGCACACCTTAACACACTCGAGAGATTCCATATACGCAGAGTACACCACCAACAACCACCTAAACGACAACCATACCATATTCCCGAATAAGATCTTTGACATCCTTTTAAAAACTCCACCATTCTTAAGGACAACCCCACCTACCCAAGCCCCTTGAAAGGTCACACACCCCATCCCCACAACACAGGCCTTTGTCCCAGTCTAATAAGAAAACAGATCCAAGAGAGCATTGACACATCACACGCAGAGATGACAGTTGGTGCACAGTTTTTTGTTATAATACAACCTGTGGTCATACAGTGCCCAGAATGAGATAGTATACCAAGAAGTGACTTTACAGTTTGTGTTTCACTATATACACAAAGAAGTATGGGACATCACAAACACATATATATAGTGCCTTCACATACAAGATGCCGAAGAGAAAAGTTCTGCAGCGCAGGGGGGGGGGACCAACATCCATAGTGACCACAGGCTTCCCCATACATTCCACGGTGGGAGCCACAGGACACCCACGCATACACCGGTAGTTGGACAACATGTGCCCACACATAAGTACCATTGCGCATTACCCATAAACCCTTCACACATTGCCAGCATCCCACATACATCTTCACTTCAATTACACATTTCTGTCGCAGAATGGAACGATACCACAAGGGAACCATATATACACCAGCCCCTCGATAGACACCTACGATTACAGCAAATACAGGCCCCACGCAGAATCCCACCATGAGGAGAAGAAGCAGACTGTCTCTGACCGTCATTGAGAAATGCAGCACGTGTGATACGCAGTATCTTCCCACCCCACAACTGGGATCAAGCCCCCCTACCTGTCACAGGACTAACCAGGAACTTCTCTCAAATAAACGTGATGAAATCTACTGTAAACCAGCATAATACTTAATATTGTATACTGTCCATTAAGATGACTGAGATCTCATCTTCAAACATAGTCTAGTTAGCTTATTGTACATACTCTTGAAACTAGGATTATTCAACCTGATGATGGCCACTGGAAAGGGCCGAAACATGTAGTTGTTGCTATCCTGTACACCAGCAGTAACAAATAAATAATTAGTTGTGTTTTGACTATCACCTACATCGTGTTTTATGCTTACACACACAAGGGGGATGACTCACCTTAAAGTTGTAGAACAACAGTTGCAGTACTTACCAGTAATTGGAGCAGCTTGTTGTCTTGGGTTTCACAATACTAAGGTATGGGAGGCAGGCAGGAAAATAGGCTGGGCTGGTATTTGACCTTTAATTACATATCTTCCAACCTACCTCCCATACTTTAATACTGTGAAGCCCAAAAAAACAAGCTGCTCCAGTTAGTGGTATGTACTGTAACTCTCATTACGCATTTTATATTTTATAACATTTGTATTTTTAATTTCAACACAGTTTATATCTCCTTTTGGGGCGTGCGGTGGCGTAGTGTTTAAGGCACTCTGCTACAAACTGGCAGGTCGCGGGTTCGATTCCGGATGGTGTCATTGGAATTTTTAAAGTGACATAATCCTTCCGGTCGCACTATGGCCCTGGGGTCGACTCATCCTCTAACAGAAATGAGTACCAGGTGTATTTCCTGGGGGTAAAGGAGGCCAGTGCATAAGGCTGACAACCTTACCGCCATCCTGTGCCATTTTAATGAAATCTGGGAACCTTAACTTCCTGGAACCCTCTGGGCCTGTAACAGGACTGCTTTACCTTTTATATCTCCTTTTATACATGTCATAACTGCAGTTACCAATATTTTATAACTTTTAAATAACTTCAGTAAATTCATGATTTAAATTTTATAGTTTTAAGTGCACAGATTACAAATTGAAGAGTTTTTGGTAGCTGTGCTACATGCAGAAAATGTTTAGCAACTGTTCTGTACAATTGTATGCTCCCTGACAATGGGCTAGTAAGGCCCGAAACACGTAGGAACTGGTGTGTATTATTATTATTATTATTATTATTATTATTATTTTAATAAAATTATGTTCATTCATTATTTGAATTGTGCCAATTGAATTATAATGCAGAGAATGGGGAATGTGAAAATATTTGAGCTGATTGTAGCATAATCCACTAAAAATTTCAAGCTTTGATGTTTTCACAGTATTGCTGAAAAAGATTCAGAAGTCTTTTGCTGTGTTATGCTGATTGACGGGTATGGCTATATTTCATAGGCAGTGTTCTGTTTTGTAACGTTGGTAACTGTTTACCAGTCAACGTCGTGTAATATCCCAGAGGACTCTTATCTTCAAGCTGTAAATTGTTTGTTGCTATTAGAAACATCTTAAAAAATACTGTGTATGGCAGAAGTGCTTTATTATTACCTCATTTTGTTGTTTATAGTGTAGGAGAGAGCAGTGTGTTGAACCTAGCCTATCAGAAGATTGGGTTTCTAATTTCATAATTGCTGATAGGTTTCTGGGCAACTGAGCCCCATCTGTACCTGACTGCTATGAAAGATATTGCAAATAGAAAAAAAATGTTTAAGGTTTAACTGAATGTATTGTAATGTAAGAACACATATTAATATAACATTTCAAAATATATACTTAAAAAAAAAAAAGGATGACTCAGAATCCAATAAAAAATAAACATCTATCCTGTCAGTTCCCATTTTGCTGTGAGCAATCATCTCTGCATTTGCCTCAAGCTGCCTGAAACCTAGCCCTTTGGAAACAATTAATTACGAAATCCAAACATTATACCAATAGCTCTTCTTTCCATACCTTGCAGTCAATAAGACTTTCTTCCCATGCAGCACCAACCCCCCTCAGGACCATTTGGAATGCGAGCACAGAAACTCATAATTTGAAAATGTATTAAGCACTCAAAATAAACAGGCCCCAACTAAACAAACCACATCAGAAAACAACTACATCCCTGCATGTCCCAACCTCCTGCAGAGAGTGCACCAGGAGCCAGGCAGAACCTTTTTTGTTTAGAAGCCAATGTGTATAATAGTCATGAATTAGTGGTAAGCACTAATTCATCCAGCACCTAAACTCCCTTTTCCTGTCACTGCTGATTTCCTACACCCATGCCTAATGAGGACAGGTATGGAAATAGTGTAAAGATTGGTCTCATCAGCATAGCTTATGTTCCAAACTATTCACATTGGCTCAATCAGCTCAGTGTGCTAGGAGAGAGTTTTGCTGTCATGTTAATATGTAAGAATGTTACTTTTTTTAAGGTATGATGTATGTTATATAGATGCCATTTCTTATATGTTTCATAATTTTTCCTTGATATGAGGTATTTTTTGGTGGTGTTGATGGAGATTCAAGTCTTCTGGGATGTTAAGCTGTGTCAGCTGGTATATAGTTAGCCAACATTTTGGAGGCATGTGGTGTCTCTGACTTCAGAGTCAAGCAATGCAAGTACTACTGCTTCTACTTAACCCTGAAGATGGAGTCATTACACTCCTCTGAAAGTTCACTGAGTGTTTACCTGTTGACATTGTAACATCCCACAATATTTGAATTTTATTAATTTTTATTCTTATCTTTTGAACGGATTATAGGTCTGTTACTCTTAAAACATATTATTATATTGACACTTCTCAATTTGAAGCAAAGAATATTAAGTACTTTAAGTTTATCAATGTGCATAAACTTATCATACCTGCATTTGGTTTTCCTGTTGTATATCCATGGTGGCAAACTGTGGACAAGTTCATTATTTCTAGTGCTAAATTTATAACAAAAGCATACCTTTGACAAATCTGTGTATCACCACGCTGGAAAAGGTGTGTGAAGTTTTTAAAATCCTCTTATTAAAACTGTCCATTACATCATAAATAATTCATTTATAGTAACAACAGTTCACTGACCTGTATATTTACCTTAACTTTTCTTCTTTTTCTGGATGCATGTTTACTGTCATGTATTGATCATTTTGACCTGCTTGCCACAATTCACAAAAATGTATTTCAGTTGAAATAATTCCCAGCAGTACATACTGACAGGAGACACAACCCATTGGGTTAATCTTTGTCAGGTTGGTGGTATGGCTGGAATGTCTAATGGGGTGCCTCCACGCCTCAAACACTCTTCAGGCAGAAAGAATCGTCTGACAACCAACAGATGTGACACAAACTGTGCACGGACTCGACGTCTTGCTCCTCTTGTTACCAAGTCTTCCGAGTCTAAGGTTGGTTCTGTCAAGGTTTCCAGTAGTTCACACCATGGTATTCCGTGCCATGCAGATCTGAAATCTGTGAAGGATAGTATTGAAAACGTTGGTGAAGATTCTGAACGGAAAGAGAATTTATCCAGCTTCCAGGTTGGTTCCTGCTCACAGTCATCTTCTTGTGTAAAGGTTGCCAAAGTTTTTCCAGAGCCTAAAGAGAACATTGGACCGTGCTCCTCACAGAGATGTCCAGGAACGTCTAAGAAATTTAAAAATGTTCAGGGGTCTGGCAGTGGGGTATTGAAGCAAGTTCTAGCTGTTCAGAGCAAGTGTGCTACAATAGGTGTCTTGGCAGGTGGTTCTAAGGTGTCCAAAGGTGGCATCATGTCAGGAAGGTTGCAGAGAACCACAACTGTAGGAAGTATGACAGTGGCAAAGAAAGGAACGCGAACTTCCTCACCCACACACCTTCACATTGCTGAGTTTCGAAAGTCAGGTGTAACAAAGCTACCTCAAGGAGGTAACCAAGAGGTATGTACATATTTGAAAGCCCATTCAACCAAATGTATGTCAGAATGTAAAGGGCAGAAAGGATCTAACCAAGATGTTGTTGGAATCATAAATAGTAAGTCCTCTTCTTCAGTTGACAAAACTAGATGTGCTGAAGATGAACGAAAGATTATGTCAGACCAGATTGTAGTTAAACAAGGTCCAAAACGTTTAAAAATGTCTGCTTTTAAAACTGAAAAAAGCTGTGGAAATTTTCCTTTTTCAGAAGTTCCATATAAAAGTGATGCTTTAATAAATAAAATGCAACTGAAGGAATTATACATGGTTACGGTGAGCAAGGAAAAGAAGTTGCTAAACAAATCTGATGTAAATTTGAAATTCATAAGCTTGGGTGATAATGCTGAATCTCCTACTTTGAACCAGAATGGTGATATTGTCTGGGATTCAAACCAGAATCCACAGAATGTATGCTTGGGCTCATCGTATCAAAATTTTCCAACGGTAAGGGGAAAACCTACAAGGAAAAAACCATTGCCACGAAACAGTAATGCTAAATCAATAATGCCTGTCACTAGAACTTCTGTATCTGACACTCAGGGTAATGGCAGTGGTAATAAAGTAATGTATAGTACAAAATCTGAGAAACAGGGTAAGGGCCAAGTCCCACATTTATCACCTATTAAGACACTACAGAAAAGGAAAAATACAGAGTCAGGCAGAAAACTTAGGCAGGTCTCATTGAGAAGCTGTGCCGCACCTGTAAATGGAGCTCGAGCTTCATCAGGTGAATCTAACCAATCAGTACGACTAGAAAAGAAGCGAAAGAAGATTACATCAAAGTTTCTTTGATAATACCAGTCATAGCTGGAGGAAGAAACAGTATCCTGTGATATATTACAAGCCTATTAATATAGTGTTTAAAAGGTGTATAGTTTAAAGATAACATTGTTTAATCAAATTATTATGTTTATATTAAATGTTTTTATACATTGTGTGATTTCAGGCTTCTGCTAAAAAGTAGATGAGATCTGTGCTCTTCTGGGATGTGATAAAGCGATAATAGTAATTCCTTACTGATGTCTGGGGACAACCTATTGGTCCCATCTTCAAGTTTCAAGAAATCAAAGAAGAAGCTTTATTCTTGGTCCCATCTTCAAAGATCAAGAAATCCAAGATGAAGGATTTCTCGACCCATGAAGATGGGACCAGTAAGTTGTCCCGAAACACTGGTCAGCAATTACAACTCCACGCTGTGTGATATTCCAGAAGAGTGCAGACCTTATTTATACATTACTTATATATGAGGTCTCCACTTATAATTTACAATTAATGCACACAGCTTTTCTTCTGAAAAAAAAAAGAGTCCTTTTTCTGTGATTGAGTGTTAAGATCCAATTGTTTATGTTACTGCCAGTTGATACATATATTTGAAAGCCTTAAATACTGAATGTAGTTGCTTTAAATACATTTATACATATCCATATCTCAAATATGGTTAACTTATTTTACTTGAATTTTGCTCTGCTTTACTGTAGTTGGTCTCTGTTGTTTAAAAATGAACTGATGTAACTGATTCGGTCAGCTGTCTGTAACAGTGGAATTTCAAAATTATTTACATGTATGTGGAAATAAAATGCCAACTAGATGCAACAGAGGTTTTTGTTGCAGATCTTATTGCTTGCTCAACGTGTTTCAGGCACCACTATGCCCATCATCAGGAGCTCAAGAGTATTATACGGTGGTTGCCGTCTGTGATATTGCGTGCTGTGCTTTTCAAGTTGCTGGTCTGGTGTGGAGCAAACCGGACACATAACCCTCAGCTCCACACCAGACCAACAACTTGAAAACCACAGCACGAAATACCATAGGCGGCAACCACCGTATAATACTCTTGAGCTCCTGATGATGGGCATAGTGGTGCCCGAAACACGTTGAGCAAGCAATAAGATCTGCAACAAAAACTTCTGTTGCATCTAGTTGGCATTTTATTTCCACGTATTAACAAAGATGCACGGTCAAAAATCACATCATATTTACATGTAATTTGATTACCGCCACTCTCAGCTACAAGAAGAGTCACATATTTACTCCTTTGACTGTCTTATCTGATTTTGTATGTAAGTTTACAGATATTTATATTTGTTGTGAGTTGTGTTTAAAGATCCTGATATTTTTACCTGCATCACCTCGAACTCCTCCCTTTATTATCTAGAAGAAGTGGAAAGGAATAGCAGCAACACTTTATGGTTGTAGTGGTTGCTGAGGCTTCACCAGAATAGTTTCTGGAACTACACAGTTGCATAATTATGAAAACATGTCAACTGTAATGAGCAGTATTATTTTACAGCCAAAATGTACAAACTTCACCACTAGTAGAATAAGTGAATTCACCTTTTGAATAAAATGTATTTTATATTCATTATCTTGGTATGGAATTATATGTGAAACAATCTTGCATGAAACAAAAGACTACTTGAGGTTGATAGTATATATTATCCTATTTCTTATCAGATCCATTGACAGTGTGCATGCTGTAACACTTGTTATTCATTGTGAAGGAAAATGTAACGTATTATAACACCATGGAAGATGACCCTCATATATATTGTTCATATATAAATTAACTCTGGCTTATACAGCAAGTGGTCACAATAATCTTCCACTAAAATACTAATAGATTGTCTCATTTACAAGCCGAAATTGTAAAAGGAAAAATGTCCACTGGTTGAGGTGCAGATGAATTTTTCTTTTCAAAGTAACTGATATAGTAGGCATATGCCTTTTCCTTTGTATTGAGCATGGATTGAAGTGATTATAAAACACTTTATGTATGAGGAACAATTCTACATGTTTAGGTTGAAAAGTGAAGTTCTTGGGTAATCATCAGTAAGTGACAGTTACTGATGTCTGTCCTTTCAGTGTTAACAGCAGTACACATTTGATTAATGTAAGTAAAATTTACAATCTTGAGCTAATATCACTAATATGAATCCCATGAGAGGGGTTTTCTCTATCCTTGTACTGGAAAATATTTGCTCCTAAT
>Ga0209628_10001844_pt1 | contig 14056 bp, 8 predicted proteins | sample TergutCu122P4_FD_187285 | JGI IMG/M metagenome (GOLD analysis project Ga0209628, IMG submission 187285) | Cubitermes ugandensis P4 segment gut microbial communities from Kakamega Forest, Kenya - Cu122 P4 (SPAdes) (version 2) | ecosystem: Host-associated > Arthropoda: Insects > Digestive system >...
AATACAGATGTACAAAATTGCCATTTTTGCCTGAACTGGGATTTAAATGCCCCACGCTGAAGGGTTAAAAAATTAGTGTCTATAGGTGCGTCATGTGTTATACTAAATGGTGTCCCAATGGGTTAATGTATCATGTAATCTGTATGGAACTTATATTCCATTTGTTCATCTGCAGACTAGACTAGACCCACTGAGGATGAAGTGTTACAGTTTGATTTAACATTTGTAAAGAGAAGATTGAAAATATTTCTGCATTCAGAGTATAATAGGGGCACGCGGTGGCGCAGTTGGTTGAGGCACTCTGCTATAAGCCATAAGTTCATGGGTTCGATTCCCAATGGTGTCATTGGAATTTTTCATTGACATAATACTTCTAGCTGCACTATGGCCCTGGGGTCGACACAGCCTCTAACAGAAATGAGTACCAGGAATATTTCCTGGGGGGTAAAGGCGGCTGGTGCATAGGGCTGACAACCTTACCACCTTCCTGTGCTGATTGTCTTGAGATCTGGGAGCCTCAAACTCCTGGAACCCTCAGGGCCTGTCCAGGCCTGTAATGGGATTGCTTTATATTTATTCAGTGTGTAGTGCCACAGCTGAGAAATGTTATTCTTGATCCTCGATGCTTATCAGCATTGCAGTTCTTAAAACATTGCTATTAGTGGTCAGCTGTGTTCACATTGCCTGCTGGTTTGATCTCTTCTTTGCACAAGTTATTATTGTTGTGAAACTGGTAAGTTAAGCCTGTGTTTTGTGTCCCAATTTCTAGTGTACTTGTGATACTGTGTGCTTATTTTTATGCAGACATACATATAAACACTTGGGGCTGTTATGTTTGGGAGCATGTGCTTCCAAGAAAAGTGACCTGAATCTTTGTGTTACATGCAGTGATCAGGCTTGTTTGCTTGCTGCTTCCAATCATATGGTCTCTTTCATGTTATAAGGAGAAAACTGTGTAATTGTCACATCCTTGTTTTATGTAAAGAATTGTTAAGAAAGTGGAGCAGGTATTCAGGTTTATATAATGTGTTAGCTTGCATATCAACCTGTGACAGTGTGTTTGCATGTCTTTCAGCTTGTTGTTCATACAGATGATGGAAGAGAAGTTACTCTTGACTGGAATAGAGTACGATCTTTTGAGAAAGAAATAGCCACCATGTTTATGCTACAGGTGAAGGAGTTCAAGGAGGCTGTGTGAGTACATTGCACTGAACTGTCAGGGTTTGAAGAACCATAAATTATTATTAATCCCGATGGGCAAAAATTTGAAGTGTTCTATACCTTACACCTTGTTTTGAGAGTCATAAAAAATTTCTGGTTTACAGTTTAGCCACATTATAAATTTTTGTTTGTTGAATAAGGTGGTTTTAACATCCTTGTATAGTAGAGGAATGACAGTAGGATGGGTAACATATGGGAAAATAATGCAGGAGCAAGGGGGGAAGGAGATAAAAATACAAAAGAGGTAAAGGAAAGGAAGAAAGAAATGATTGTGTGTGTTGTTTTTGAGGGATCATTACTAATACTTTTCTGATTAAGAGCTTGTAATGACATAAAATATTTAGCCCAATTTTTTGCTTTCAAGGCATTACCTTTTGGTGTTGTATGTCTGTACCTTTCTTTAATTTTAATTTTTGCTCCCCAGTGTTGCATCTGTAATAACAAAGGAAAAATCCAAGCAACGTCCCCAGGCTTTAAACACAGTAGAGTTAATGCGAGTAGCCAGCTCGGGTCTTGGTATGGGACCTCACCATGCCATGCAAATTGCTGAGCGACTCTACACTCAAGGATACATCAGTTATCCCCGAACTGAGACTACACATTATCCTGAAAACTTTGATTTGTTGTAAGTAATGACTTGCATAAGATAGTGTTCACATCATTTTCATTTGAATATTACTTCGAATCCTTATTGATTTTTATTTACATTCTGCACAATACCTTTTTTAATCCCTGTGTTTTTCTATCTGTCTTTATCCATATAAAATTCTGAGAAATGCTGAAAAGTTTTACATTTAATTTAATGTTTTTATATTTGTATGAAAACTGTTGAGCCATTTCAGTTTTCATTTAGATTTAACAGTTTCAACAGCCATGTCACATGCAGATCAACACATACTTCTGCACACAAACACATGCATTCTTGCTGTTTGTAAATGTGTGGTTATGACCTGTTTGCGTGTGTGTATATATATGCTTTGCATACATGGTGTTGGATGTTGATATGGTAGTGAAGATGAAGGCTAAATATGACTTTTTGGTGTGAATGTGCCATGATATATGGCCAGTGTTTTAACTGACAACCATAGGTTGCCACCTCCTCTTACCTTGTTTATCATACTGCTGTAGCCTACTCAGCCAACCACATGCGTGCATGGTACAGTAGCAGTGGGAAGTGACAAACGATAGTAAGAGTGAAGGTAAAGTTGTCTATGTCTATACCATGAGGGCAAAGGTGGGGAGTAGAGGTATACCTCCACTCATTCTTAACCTTGACATGAGGTGGAGGTGAGGGGTTAACTTCACGTTTGGGTTGCTTTAGTCCCAGGAAGGAACTCTCGTATCCTTTGATTAGGAGGCTGGGTGGGCCCCAGCGCTGGTCTGGACATTTTTGGGGAAGAGAAAAATCTCTTGCCTTCACTGGGACTTAAACCCTGGACCTGTCCAGTTTTTAGCCTAGTCTGTATACCAAGTACACTACTCTAGCTCTGATAAATTATAGTTATCAGATAAGCTAAAGGCCTGATAGTAATGCTATGCATACAGTTCCTAACTTCTGTGGCAAGCTGTCAAGGCCCCATTAGTACCATATGTGTGAGGCTGAAAGAAGAGCAGGAGGATGTTCATAATTTCTTAGTAGGGAAACTGGAAATATTGCAGCTGTGTCTTAATACTTACTGTTAGGTAGATGCTGTTAGTACCATGTTACATGGGTTCCTGCTACTGTGACTTGGCATGTCCTTAGGCTGAGTATAGAGGAGCTAGCCTCAGATTTGGATATTGCTGCAGGTGATCCTCCAGCTAAGTGTTGGGTGGGGAGTGGGTAACATTTTACCTTGAAAACCAGACTGTTCAAGAACATTGCACACACTGGTGCTCTGCAAATGTGGGGGCAATCAAATTGAGGAGGATAAAATTAACATATAGCACACATAAGAGAGATGAGAAAAGGATGCAAGATTTTACATAAGAGAGATGAGAAAAGGATGCAAGATTTTACAGTACAACCATTGTTGAATGAGAAATTATAGAATTCATAAAAATGCTTGTTCTAACAGATAATTGTAATATGAACAGTAGCTGAAACATGTAACTGTATGTCTATTTACTCAGTAACTTATAATTTATGTATAACACAATATAACCCTAAGGTTGGGGGGGGGATGCAGATATGGTAATATTTTGCCTCTGAACAGTCTCTGTAAAAGTTGTCCAGTTACCTCCTGCATGTTCCAGCCACACTTGATCACATTTACGAGTGTTATTATCATGTCTGTTGCTGAGTTACATCTGCATGTTTCAGCCATGCTTGATCACATTAATGAATATTATTATTATTACATGAGTTGTTCAGTTATGTCCTGCATGTTTCGCCCACGTATGGTTGCAGTTACAAGTATTATTACTGTAGTATCAAAATTAAACAGAATATTTCAGTGATCATAGTGATACTAAAATTAGTTACAATTAAAAATAAAGATTATTTAAATTATTAGAATATCTTACAGTTGAGAAGTTTGGTTGATTACCAGTACATGAGTATTCCTGTGTATTAAGCATGCTTACTGATGTCACTGTCTGTGATATATAAAAAGACTGTGGGTGCACTTTCTTGAAGGTCAGCAGAACTCTTTTTCTGAAGTGAAGATGGTGTTTGGTTTTTGTAAGGTGATCGTACATACTCCACATCAAGCATAAGGATTTAAATTATGATCAGTCCAGTTAGGTATGCTAGTTTGTTTTCCTGTTGCAGTATATGTGTTTGAGGGGTCTAGTCTGAGGTAGGTTGCAGTGTTTAGGATTGGAGCCCAAATCCTTCTCATCTCATTTTTCCAGATGTTTTGTGCTGATACCTTTTCTGGCTTTAAAATGGCAAATCCATCCTACCCTTCAGAACACTGAATGTTCTTGGTCTTGATTGTGCAATGAAGTGGCTGGCTTTTTGTGTAATCATTGGCCCATCAGTTGGCATCATTGTCAGCCTGTGCTAGCAAACTCACTGTGAGAGCCCATATTCCACATTCAGATTCTCTGCATTGTGTACTTTTTCTGTGTTGCGGGCCGTATGTTGTTCATCATTATGATGGCAGAATGTCGAAGAAATCAGTCCATGTCATCTATGTATTTCACTCTCTTACGCTGCCTGTTTCAAACAGACTTTTTGGTTAAATCTTGTATTCAAGTAATTTCATTGCAGTACTGTTGAACTTTTGTAGACTTGAAAAATGAAGCACATGTTGGACCTTACAGAAATGGGGTGGGAGGACATGAACTGGATTTGTCTGGTTCAGCATAGATACCACTGACAGTCTGTTTGTGAATGTGATGATAAATGTTCACTTCCAAAAAAGTGCAGGGAATTTCTTGACCAAAATGACTGTCAGTTTTTCAAGCATGAATTTTCCTCTTGAAGTCAGTTTTCATCAGCACAAGAGGGACTGTTGTCTCTGTATTTCCAGGACATATGTTAATGACACAAACACCTTGTGTGACAGGGTCTTCTATTGGATATCCACCATGTCTTTTTTGGCAGGGGTGTATTGAAGCAGCAGCAACATAGTGTGGAGTGGGGATTGGAGGTGAGAGACATCTTAGGAGAGGGGATCAACAAACCTAAGAAGGGTCATGATGCAGGTGACCATCCCCCAATTACGCCAATGAAGCTGGCCACCCGGAATGACCTTGATGGAGATGCATGGAAATTATATGATTATATAGCTCGTCATTTTGTTGCCACGGTAAGACAACTTTAAATGAATGAACCTGGGACATGACTATAAGGGCATATGGTTTTGAATTTGTTTATAGCATGATGGTGGAACTAGTGGTGTATTTGTCCAGGATGTCAGCTAAGCAGAGTATTAGATGTTAATTGTTGTCAGTTAATACTGTTTCAGAAGAAGCTGACTCAGTTTATGCTGTGAGAAAGAACTGAGAGCTCTTGTCTGTATACTGATGGTGAACAGCGCATATAAAGCAGGGGTACACAAATTTTACAATTGTGTAGAAGTCATGTTGAAATTGTTGCCACCACGAGGGCGACATAAAGCAAGTTTTGTCTTGAGGATTTACAGATATTAGACTCTGCTATAAAAAATTTAGTTGCCACTGTGATGTCAAAGTGTAGTCAAGTGTAAGTCAAGTGCGTTACACATTCCTTAAAGTATGTCTGTTTTGTATGTATTTATGTTTTTACAAACAGTGATTTAAAGAGTTAAATTTAAAGTTTAAAATCAAAGAAAACCCTCATGGGATCAAAAGAGAGACGATTTTCTTACAGTGTTGCATTTAAAATTGAAGTCGTGAATTACGCTGAAAAACATGGAAACTGGGCAGCTGAAAGGCATTTTGGCTCACCTCCAACAGAGAAGATGATACGAGAATGGAGGAAGCAAAGGAAAGATTTAAACAAAGCAGATAAGAGTAAAAAAACTTTACAGTCATGTGCCCCTAAATGGCCAAAACTTGAAGAATATGTTAAGAACTGGATATTATATCACAGGAAGAATGGAATTGCTGTTTCAATGAAAATGATTTTAATTGAAGTGAGAAGACTAGCCATTGAAATGTCTAGTACTGATTTTGCTGGAACATCTTCGTGGTGTGAAAGATGTATGAGAAGAAATGGCCTGTGTATGCTTACTAAAACTACAGTAGCACAGAAACTGCCCTGTGAGTACAAAAGAAAGATTGTAGAATTCCATAAATATATCATAAACATGGGAAAGAAGCTGTGTTTTGAGATAGCACAATTAGGGAACATGGATGAGGTACCTTTGACATTTGATGTTCCATGGAATAAAACAGTGAATGTTAAAGGTGCTAAGACAATTATGATAAAGACTTATTTGTAATGAGAAGACGTGTTACACTGTTGTTCTTGTGTGCTGTGCTGTTGGTACAAAGCTTCCACCTTTATTAATCTTTAAAAGAAAAACATTGCCTAAAGATGTAATTCCACATGGGATTTACGTTCATGTTCATTCTAAAGGACGGATGGATGGAGAAGGAATGAAGCTGTGGTTAGAGAAAGTGTGGTATTCTTTAAAAAACCATCTTTATTAGTGTGCGATCAGGTCAAGGCGCATGTAACAGAATCAACAGAAGGCTTGCCACTAAACTGAAGACACATCTCGCAGTAATTCCTGGTAGATTAAGTAGTCAGTTACAGCCTCTGGATATTTCAGTTAATAAACCGTTCAAGGGATTTATGCATGAGGAATGGGCTAAGTGGATTGAGGCACCAACTCATCACGTTACACCGGCAGGAAGAGTGAAACGGCCTTCGATTTCTAATGTGGACGAAAAATTCCTGGCAGTGAGTTAAAATTGAGACTATTGTAAAGTCTTTAAAAAAAATGTGGCATTAGCAATACACTATATGGAAGTGAAGATGACATTTTATATGAAGAAAATGATGCATCGAGTGAAAACAACCATGAAGATGATTTTAGTGGCAGTGACAACGATTTTCTGGGTTTCAATGGTGAATAAATTATATAATGGTTGCTAATTTTGGTATGTAACAATCCTGTTTTCTTCCAGTAAATTGCTAAAATTAAAATTAAAATATTTTTTTCTAAAATTTCTAATGAAGAAGTCACGGTGTGTCTTATGGGCAGGGAAATACAGTATACCATTTCTCATTCATCCAGCCTCTAGTGTAGTCACTACACCAGCTCTGCTCTCCTGACTGCCGGACCACTGACTTGCAAGAATTTTATTCCTATGTACTGGTAACATTCCAGGTATCATTTCTCATACACTTTATCCATCATGTGGGTCATTCAAAGAATTTGTTGTATTTGGTGCAGGTTTTATATAAATGACTATGGTGTGTGTACAAGAGTTGTTTCTGAATTACCATGGGATGACAAATTATGAATTTTATGTTTCAGGTATCTCGAGACTGCAGATATTTGAGCACAAAGGTGACATTCCAAGTAGGGACAGAGACATTTACCTGTACAGGCAAAACACTTCTGGATCCAGGTTACACAACAGTCATGCACTGGCAGGCTTTTGGCAAGAATGAGACTGTTCCTACTTTTACTGAGGGAGAGTTGGCCAACATACAGGATGTAAGCTGCACACGTCTGTTTGTATTTGGGTAGACAGAATAGATATTTTTGTAATATGACTGTATAAAAATGTTGTATACCATGTTGTGTGGTGATTCAACAAGAATTTGAGTTGTATGAATGGAACATAGAACTATATGTAGGTGAACCTCCATTTAATGTTCCTTGATTTAACCCTTTGGTGGTTCTGGGGTTTAAGTTACAACCATTTCCTAGGGTGGAGGGGTTTTAAAATTTAAGGTATGTGTCCTTAAATGCATACATGGAAGTATGGTGGACTGAGGCTAGCGGCATATGAAGAATTGTGTGTGTGCAGTGCGTTGAGGCTGGCATTGAGTGATTATAGTTTACACTTACCTAACTTGTAGTTAGATAATCCCAAGGCGGTAGTCTTACTGTTAAATTCCTGTCAGTTAAGCAGGCATTTGAATGAATAATTTTTCCACATCCAATGTGTAGTTTAATAATCCCAAGGCAGTAGTCTTATGGTTAAATTCATGTCAGTTAAGACATAGGTCAGGTTAGTGTTCAGATCTGTTTTCTTCCTAGAGAAACCTTAAGTAGGGGCGTCCTGTATTGAAAACCTGAAGTATCAGATTTTAGTAATTTTGACAGGAAATGTGGACAGGTAATATCAATATTGGTGTACTGCTTTTGACTATGACCAAGAAGGGTGATTCAGTTATGGATGTTTTCAGTTTAGAATTGCGTGCCAAATCACAGGATGAGGTGTGACAAATAACTGGACTGGTTAAGTAAAAGAAGTTACAGTAATTAGCCACTGACATTATAGTTTGAATTTTCTCGTTTATGTGTCTCCATGTATAGATTGAACCACTGCTCTGCTCAGAGCTCTTTGCTTTCTCACTGCGAGATGTAAGAACCACATCTCTAACTAGTAAATTTATCAATTCCCATTGTGTGCCATGAAGGCATGTGTAGGACTTGAGGTGTAGCTCCACATGCAGTAGTGGAGGTGAATGGTCAGTTTCATGCTCTAGCCATTTTATCCCAGGGAAAGAGTGTCTGGGAGCCATTGAGTAGGCACCTGAACAGGAACCAGTGATGGTCTGGACATTTTGGATAAGAAAAAATTGTATTGTCCCTGCCGGGAATCCAACCATGGTCCCGTTGTCATGCATCCTGTAGCCTAGTCACCACATGGACTGTGTCACATTGTAATTTTGGAATATTAACTGTTATTGAGTTTGTAATTCTCTTACAAATGAGGTGTCATTGTGCAGGTGAAACTAGTGGAGTGTCAGACCTGTCCACCAGATTATCTGACAGAAGCAGAGCTTATTACGCTGATGGAGAAGCATGGGATTGGTACAGATGCTTCCATTCCTGTCCACATCAACAATATCAGCCAACGGAACTATGTTACACTAGCTTCTGGTCGTCGGCTTGTTCCCACACCACTTGGCATCATTCTGGTGCATGGCTATCAGAAGGTTAGTGTTAGGAAGTGGAGAAATGCAATTGTGTATGCAGTTGTGTGATTGAATGATCCTGGCAGGAAGTGGCGTAGATAACAAATTGTCATTTTCAGCTGCCAGTGTTAAGATAAAAAATGTGCAAAAAGTGTGTTTTTTTTGGGGTGGTGGGGAGGTTGGGCATGAAATTTGCACACAGTAGGGAAGGCTGTTCTTGTTACATTTCTTTTACTTCTGAAACTATTGAACAGGTTTTGACAGACTTCGTGTGTGGGAGACTACATAATATGTTTGTCAGTGAATTTAACATTTAAGAGTTGGATTTAAATGCCAATTGTATTTCTTCATGGTGTGTGTTTTTCTGGAGTAGCATGGACATTTGAATTGCTACCAAGCAAATGCACAAGAGCCCAGCATATGGGCTTGTAAGACAGTAAAGGTTTATGCTGGTTTGTGTGGCTGTAGTATAACGTCTAGGCACATAAAGCTCAAATCAGACTGGGATAATGTGGTACACTGATCCCATTCAGATATACAGCACATCTGGTTTCCTGTATACTTATTTAGCTTTGACAGCAGTGAACTTGAGTGCTCTTTTTTATTGCATATTTGTGCTACAAGAGCAGAAGTCAGGGGGTGGGTAAGCTGAAGGAAGCAAAGAATTATTTTATTCCTGCGACAACAGAAGAATGCACATTTGCAAAGAATACTGTTGGAGGAAAATGTGTGTATTGCATATTAGTTAGCTTTTGATATTGTCATTTTCAAACTTCCAAATAAACTACCAGCAGTAGTCACATATTCAGCAGGGTACAACACATTTATGCATTTTAATACTGTTGTCATAATTTCCTTTTTCAGCTTAAAACAGTACTATTCAAACTGACTTTTATTTTAAATTCTGAGACATGGTTGGTGTGTATTGATGTGGATGTTGCACAGTTAGTTAATGGAGGCCCTTGCTTGTGGTCTTGCAGTATGCTAAGTGTAGATATTGGTATATTTGTTACCATAATGTCACCTTTTCCATGGTGAACAGATGAGCGTATTTGGGGATCTCTGTTTGTACTGTACATACATAACTCATGGGTTCTTGTATACATGCCATTTTGCTTCCTGCAGTTTCTAAATCTTATCAAGATGTATTTCTCCTGGGAAATGATACCATGTTGTCTGCGATGTTTGTAACTGTTGATGCAGTGTCATATCCTATAAGGTTAATCTTCATCAACAATGCTGTGAGAACCTCAGGTCTCACTTTCTCAGTCCTTTGATTTTGGCAAAATTCGATGTGATTTTTTTTTATCAGGGTTTATTAAATGTTGGTGATGGAAAATGTGTCATATATGTGTTCACCCTTATATATCTGATTGCTGAAATTTGTTCATCATCAAATACTTACGCAGCTGCTCTTGTTACGTTATTGTTCAGATTGACCCAGAGTTGGTACTTCCTACTATGAGGTCTGCAGTGGAGGAACAGTTGAACCTTATTGCACATGGACAAGCCAACTACGCTGCTGTGTTACAGCATACTGTTGAAATATTCAAACAGAAGTTCCTTTATTTTGTGAAGAACATCGAAGGAATGGACCAGCTATTTGAAGTGTCATTCTCTCCACTTGCAGCATCAGGAAAAGCTCACTCACGGTGAGAATATGATTTTTCCATTAATAGTTCAGGCATTCTTGGTGGTGAACAATTTTCGTTGTGGTCTTATGGTTGTGATAGCACACAGTCTGGTAGGTAGGTGCCAAGGTTTCAGAGAATATACTGTGTCCATCTTCAGGGTAGTCTTCTGCCATACTGAAATTGTATAATCCAGAAGACTGAAGTTTGATTTTTCTATTGTGGTCATAGCCAGTGCCACTGAATTTTCTGGTGGTTCTGGAAGATTACTGTAGGTTTATTTTGAAGGTTGCTGTCTTTGACACCATGTAATACTAATGTTCCCAAGGAACGTTTCCATCTTCAGGGTGGAAGATTAAGCCATGTTGGAAAACACTTTTTTAAATTTGTAGCGGACTACATGGTACCACATCCTAGTAGACAGCAATCTTCTAAGTCACCACTTCAGATCTAATAGTATACATCAGCTGCAATGCCTAACTTGGAACTTAGAGTCATTGTGTTTGAATCTCAAGTGAGACTGTATTTGAACCTGAGGTGTTGAAGTTGACGGTGGGTTGGTGGTTATCCCCACTTCATACAGGCAAATACCACTGTAGTACCTGAAAATATATTGCATTCACTGTCTGCCACATCTTGTATGTCACTGATCATCCTCCAGTCACATCTGCTTTCATGTAACCTCTGATGCATTTGTATAATGCACATTTTTATTATAACAGTGAGGGAAAATATACTGGAAGTGCCAGTTATTGTGATAAATTAGTCTACTTAATGCATGTTATAAACTATGTAGTAAAATTTTAAATGAAAAGTTGCAAATAAAACATAAGAGTTCCTTTGGTATGCCAAAATGGTTTGTGAAAAGGCATCTGTCCATTGTTGGGAATGAGCTTACTTAAAGAAGAGGAAGGCAGCTTAATTTGGAGACCTATTTAGCATTTTGTGATTGTGTGAAAGCTTGTGACAGAGTTACAAAAGAGGCAAATTGTTGAAAATATTACAAGGCAAAAATATTGCCAATTTGTTATTAAAAAGTATAATAGTAATTTACTTTGGACACAAAATAAAAGTAAAGATACACCACCAATTATCAGAAGAACATAGAGTTAATCATGGAGTCAGAAAAGGCTGCCCTTATCACCCACAATATTCAACATTTAAATGAATGAAATAAACACTCTACTTTTTGCAGATGATCAAGTCATTATAGCTGATTTAGAGGATAATTTACAGTGCGGAGTTTTCACATTACAAAATATAGCAAAAAATTTTGGAAGGGAAATGTCACCAGAAAAATCCAAGACGATGGCATTTTTAGGACAAGACCCAGTAAGATGTAAAATTGTCATGGGTAACAAATGTTTACAACAAGTAAAGAATTTTCAATATCCCTGCTCTGAAATTTCATATGAAAATGAAAAGGATATTCAACAAAAATTAGCAAAATTTGCTCAAATACTGGGAATTCTGAATGGCATTTTTAAACCAAATTTGGTCCAGAAATTTTCAAGAATAAAAGTATATAATGAGTTAGCTCTTGCCATTCTTTTGTATGGAAGTGAAATTTGGACCCTTAAAAAAAAGATAAAAACATTTGGCAACAGTTGAGATGAAATTTTTCAGAAGAACACTCTGTTACACACTTTTTGACCACAAAAGGAAGAAATTTTAGAAGCATTGAAAGTATAACCAGTTGGTGAGAAATTAAGAAGATGCAAATAAAATTGGCTACAAACATGACTTGGAAGACCTTTGAAGAGATTGTTAGATGTGGTTGAAATGGGTCCATAAAGGCCTAACTTGTGGATGATGATGATGATGTAAACAAAATCTGGTTACAATGAGCGCTGAAAATATAGTGGTTCATGTTGATGATTTGCATCTAATATTTGAATATCTGTAAATTGGCTGATTCTGTTAAATCAGCTATCAAAATAAGTGGCATCTGTTGTATTTGAAGTCTTTAATGTCAGTGTAAAGAATTACCAAAGGTCCAGAATTTGATTCTATTGGTTACTTTGTGTGTGTGTGTGTGTGTATGTGTTTGTGTGCGTGTGCGTGCGTGTATGTATGTGTGAGAGAGAAGTGGGGGGGGAGTGAGATTTGCATTTAATTATAACATTGACTGCAATACAGTCACTGTACACTTTTTGGCTTTAAGGAGACTGCAGATGTTTGGCACAAGAGAGGTGTAGAGTATCCAAAGTGGTTGATTGATGAAAATTTTGAACTTATGTATGAGATCTTTGTTCACAATCCACATAAGCTGGCACAGTCTGAAAACTAAGTGTCTGATATTTGTTTTGACATCTCACCCCGTGCACTGTGCCCTCTTGTGTTGGTTCATGGCAAGTGAGCTGTTTAGCCACATACTGACATATGGATGCACTGTGGTGGTAAACAAAACTTACTACCATGTACCAGGTGCTCAGTGAAACTTTTAGGGCTTCTCTCACAGATGATTCACAGATAGTATGGCTTGTCTTTTCATAAAGATTTTATTAAAATGAATCTGCAAGAAATGGGGTGTGGAAGGAAGTGGACTGGCTTCATGAAGTAATGAAGCTTGTGTCTTCTAAGGAGTGGGTATTTTGGACTCCAACTCAAGGAGAGTGTTTGATGGAGTTTGTATGAAAATACTGGTTCTGATGGATTAATTTTTGTAATGTAGTTGCGGAAAGTGCCGGCGCTACATGAAGTACATCCAGGCAAAACCATCCCGCATGCACTGCTCCCACTGTGACGAAACTTACAATCTGCCACAAAATGGGAATATCCGGATCTATAAGGAACTGAAGTGTCCACTTGATGACTTTGAATTGCTGTCATGGTCAGCTGGAGCAAAGGGCAAAAGTTACCCTTTTTGTCCCTACTGTTTCAATCATCCACCATTTCGGTAAGCCAGGAAGTATACAAGATTTTTAGTCACTAAACAATTACATGCTGTATGTTCACACTTATTTGTCACATTATTTAAGTGTATATTTGCTAGTCTTTTCAGTGCATCCCATTACATTCCCTTAATTCAAGTCATACATCCACCCTGTCAGGCCTACTGCTGTCTGTACCACTGTGAGATGTTGGTAGCTATGCATTTTTTTGCTAATACTACTGAAGATCACTGGACACAAATATCGCTCGGCTGCATTTACATGAAAATTCTAAAATTAATTGTAAAATCAGGTATATTGTTGTATTTCAGACAAGGAAGGAAAATTTACAGCTGAGAAAGTGTAAAGTCTGTTACATTTTAACACTACTTTCAAGCACTTGAGCAGGACCTTACAAAAAGTGTAAGAAGTTGCTTAAAATGCAAAATTGGGAATTTGAAATAGGGATTGCACTGTAATTTATTTTGCAGGGAAATGAGGAAGGGCAGTGGGTGCAATTCGTGCACTCATCCAACATGTCCACAAAGCCTGAACAGTACTGGTATCTCCAGTTGCGTAGAATGTGAGGGTGGTGTCCTGGTGCTTGACCCTGCATCAGGGCCAAAATGGAAGCTTGGTTGCAATAGGTAATATTTGTGAAACACATTTGATTGATTAAGGACTGCAAGATTATCCTGTTCATACTGTTACCTCCAATAAGTATCCTGAGCCAACCGCCAGGACATTTTGTGTGTCCATGTGTGAACTTCTGTGAAAGTATTTCAATAGTATTTGCATGTAGAGAGTGGGAAATGTCA
>Ga0209628_10001845_pt1 | contig 14053 bp, 7 predicted proteins | sample TergutCu122P4_FD_187285 | JGI IMG/M metagenome (GOLD analysis project Ga0209628, IMG submission 187285) | Cubitermes ugandensis P4 segment gut microbial communities from Kakamega Forest, Kenya - Cu122 P4 (SPAdes) (version 2) | ecosystem: Host-associated > Arthropoda: Insects > Digestive system >...
GCCTTTTACCTCCATCGTTCTACCCTTCAACTCGGACGAGCAGCCCTGATAACGTTGATTTACTTGAACTTTCAACCCATAAGATGTACGGCATTTGACATCGCTGCCAAATCGGTGGGCTTTTACCCCGCCTTTTCACCCTTACTATTTTTTAGTATCAAGTAGTTAGTATCAAGTATCAAGACATTAAATTTGCAGCGAACTGCAAAAAACAATTACTTGTTACTGATTACTTGAGACTTGATACTAAAAAATAGCGGTTATTTTCTGTTACATTACTTCGACCTCGCAGCCGACTTCCCGTTAAGAAGTATGGTTGCTCTGTGTTGCCCGGACTTTCCTCTCCTTAAAAAAAGAAGCGGCAAACCGTTCGACTGTTTTCAAGGTGCAAAGGTACAAAAAAGTTAGGAGTTTGGGGTAAGGCGTTTTTTTGTTGAAAAAATAATTTTTATCTCATATCATTAATTTTTTATTTTGAAATAAATTGTAACTTTGCAAGACAATTTTTAAAACATAAACAACTGACACTAACACCAAATCCATAATATATATGCACTCAAAACAGGAAATTTTAGACTCCTTTTCTAAATTACTTGATATTATGAATGAATTGCGAGAAAAATGTCCTTGGGACAAAAAGCAAACGTTTAAATCACTGCGAAACAACACAATAGAAGAGGTGTATGAACTTGCACAAGCACTCTCAAATAGTGACATGCAAGGAATCAAAAAAGAGTTGGGCGATGTGCTTTTGCATATTGTTTTTTATGCAAAAATAGGTTCAGAGACCAACGATTTTGACCTGAAAGAAGTTTGTGATGAATTAGTTAATAAGTTGGTTTTCAGGCACCCACATGTTTACGGTGAGGTTGTTGTAGAAACTTCTGACGAAGTTAAAGAAAATTGGGAAGAGTTAAAATTAAAAGAACAAGATGGTAATAAGCGTGTTTTGAGTGGTGTTCCTACTGCATTACCTGCTCTGATAAAGGCAAACAGGATACAGGACAAAGCGGCGAGCATCGGTTTTGATTGGGAATATCGTGAGCAGGTTTGGGACAAAGTGCGCGAAGAGATTAATGAATTTCAGCAGGAGGTAGAAAATATGAACAAAGATCAAATGGAAGCCGAATTTGGCGATATATTTTTTGCACTTATTAATGCAGCCCGACTATATAAAATTGATGCGGAAAATGCACTTGAACGCACAAACATAAAATTTATAAATCGCTTTAACTATTTGGAAGATAAAACATTACGTCAAGGCAAAAATCTCCATAATATGACTCTTGATGAAATGGAGGAGATTTGGCAAGAGGCAAAAAAAGTTTAGGATGTGAAAAAAAATAATGAGGTTATCCTAAATTTTATATTAAGATAACCTCTTCCTTTTGTTTGTTTTTTGTAGAGCATACGGGACTCGAACCCGTGTTACCGCCGTGAGAGGGCGGCGTCCTAACCACTAGACGAATGCTCCAAATTGGACTGCAAAGGTACAAAAAGTTTTTAGATTTCAGAAATTAAAAATTAATTTTTGGTTTTTGTTAATTTAGGTTAAAGGTTAATAGTTTACTTTTTAGTTATTAATTTTTAATTTTCACTGCTTCCTTTTGTCTATTGCTGAAACTCAAAACATTGCTTTCAGATTTTTTGCAATAATTAGTGTAGCTTCTGTTTGCTGCTGCACTTGCTCAACAGAAAACTCGGGGTTGATTTCAGTTAATACTATTCCTTGCGGTGTGATTTGCATTACCCCCAATTCTGTAACAATCATATCAACTTCGTGTGATGCGGTGAGCGGTAAAGTACAGTGTTTCAAAATTTTAGGTTCTCCTTTTGCGGTGTGTTCCATTGCAAGAATTACCTTTTTTGCGCCTACAAGAAGATCCATTGCTCCGCCCATACCGGGTGTTTTGCTGCCGGGTATCATCCAGTTTGCAAGGTTGCCATGCTCGTCAACCTGCATTGCACCGAGAATTGTAACATCCACGTGTCCGCCTCGAATGATGCCGAAAGAGGTTGCGCTGTCAAAACAAGCCGCTCCCTTTGTTGCCGTAATGTAGCCGCCGCCTGCGTTGGTGTAATATCTATTTTCCTTGCCGCTTTCGGGTGTTGGTCCCAAGCCAAGTAAGCCGTTTTCCGACTGCAAAGTTACATTTATTTCTTCGGGCAAATAGTTTGGAATAAGCGTTGGCAGCCCAATTCCAAGATTTACCACATAACCGTCCTGCAATTCCAATGCACAACGTTTGGCAATGATTTCTCTAATTTGGTGTTTTTCCATAGAATTTTGTATTATAAAAGTTTTGATTGTTTGTTGTTTGTTGTTTATTGTTTATTGTTTATTTGGTTTAAAGTTTAAGGTTTAAAATTCAATCGTAAATTCAAAAATTCAAAAATTTCAAAATTCAAAATTAAAAATTCTAAAATCGTAAATAATTATTATCTTTGTTCCTTGCTCTTTGTTCTATGTTCTAAAAAAAATTATATTGAAAGTATCTGTAAAACATTAATTTTTTCGTCTCCAACCTGTTTATCAATTTTTATTGCTTTTGAAAACGGCACATAAACAATTTCGTCATTAATAACGCCAATCATAACATTACGCTGTTCGTCAAGGAGTGCATCAATGGCTGCTACTCCCATTCTTGAAGCCAAAATTCTGTCATAAGCCGATGGTGAGCCACCACGCTGCATATGTCCTAAAACAGAATAGCGGACATCATATTGAGGAAATTTGTTCTGTACTCTTTCGGCAATTCCCTTTGCTCCGTCTTTTCCTTCGGCAACAATAACGATACTTGAATTTTTGGATTTTCTTAGCCCATTGCTAATCAGATTTTCGAGTTCTTCTTCAGAGGTCTCTTTTTCGGGAATAACTGCGGATTCAGCACCGGCAGCAATGGCACTGTTTAGAGCCAAAAAGCCGGCATCGCGCCCCATTACCTCAATAAAAAATAACCGCTCGTGCGAAGATGCAGTATCGCGGATTTTATCAACCGCCTGCATAATAGTGTTCAAAGCCGTATCATAGCCGATTGTTGAGTCGGTTCCCCAAAGGTCGTTGTCAATAGTACAAGGCAGCCCAATGATAGGAATATTATATTCTTGAGCAAAAATTTTTGCACCCGTTAGTGAGCCGTCTCCACCAAGAACAACAAGAGCATCAATTTTTTCTTCTCTCATTTTATGATAGGCAATTTTTCTGCCTTCAACAGTAGCAAATTCATCACTGCGTGCGGTCTTTAAAATTGTGCCGCCCTGTTGAATAATATTGCTGACATTTTGCGATTGAAACTCCACAATTTCACCTGTAACAAGCCCTTTATAACCTCTATAAATGGCTTTTACGCAGATATTATTAAAAATGGCAGCACGTGTAACCGCTCTGATAGCGGCATTCATACCGGGAGCATCACCACCGGAAGTTAAAATCCCTATACAATTTATTTTGTATTGCATTATTTTTATAAAAAATTATTTTTTGCAAAATTATAAAAATATTTTAGAAAAAAAGGTAGTTTTAATATATATGACAATTATTTTTTGTTTTTTCAGACAGCAATCAGTGAGACAAGCAAAATAACTTCACAACCACCAACACCAAAAAAAATGTAAATTAATCGTATTGCTATTTTTTGTAGAGAGCAAAAAAAATTGCTAAAAAATTTGATATTTCTTTTATAATTTTTATGAAATTTTGATAAATTTCATTTTTTTTTGTCTTATTCTATTTTATAATTATTTGATTTTCAAGATAATACTTTTTTTTATTATATAATAAAAAAAAGTTATTTTTGTAATATTTGTTACATCCTGTTTTTAAAAAAAATATTACTTTTGCATTCACAAATTTTTAAAATATTTAAAAGAATATATTTAACAACAATTTAATTGTTAATAGTAAATTAAACTTATTTTTTTTATGACAAATTTAAGATTTTTTGTAGTTTTTTGCGGACTGTTGATGGCTTTTAGTCCAATATACAGTCAAGTAACCGTTGGGGATAACAAAACCCCAGAAATGTTTTCGCTGCTTGAATTAGTTAGCGGAAACAACAAAGGTTTGCGCCTTCCGCAAATAACATCAACCGCTCAACGTGATGCAATATTCACAAATGCAGCGGGATTTTCAACGAATCCGCTTGCAGTAGGTTTGCAGATTTTTAATTTGCAGACAAAATGCGTGGAGGTATGGGATGGCACGGAATGGAATTGTGCCGGTTCTGATTGGTTCTACCTGCCAAGTTTTAACTTGGATATTTCCACACCCGGACCAAAAATTGTTGATTTATTCAACATTGTCGATACACAACTGCAAAACAGTACCTCCGGTGTGGTTGCCTCTTACGGCTATACTTATCCTGCGGCAGGAGTAATAAAAAAAGTGGCAACAAAATACGTTGCCACCGACCTTGCCTACGTTGTTACATATTACGACAACACGATTATTAATAACATTACAATTGCCAATGATGGTATAATGTCATACAACGTGCTGAACACAACAGCGGGCGTCAATTCATATATCAATATTATTTGCATAGTAAAATAAACCATTTATGGAACGCCATTGAATGATTTTTATCTTTCTCTTTCGTGTAATTTTTTGCATGGGCGTTTCATATAATAAATTGGCATTATATGAACAAAGTTTTATTATTAGTTTGTTGTGCAGCAATGTTATATTCTGCACCTGCAACTGCTTGTCAAAATTATGGGCAGGCAACTCAAAATGATACCGTAAGGTCATTACGTTCCGATAACTTTGCAGAATTACAGGGGCGATGGGAAGTGGTGCAGGTTATAGTGGAAAGAAAAGCCGAGAACAAAATCGATACCGCCGTGTATCATTCGGCTGCCAAAGTGAAAAGTTTTTTATCTATTCCGCAGGAATGGATGTTTAAAGATGCAGAAAATGCTTTGTTGCGCTTTGCAGACGGCAGAGAAGAAACAACCAAGTACTGGATGGAAAATGCAGAAATGACAATAAGGTATTCGGGTGCTTTGCTGAAATATCAGATTGAGGTTAGCGGAATATCCCTTACGCTAACCATAATTCATCAATACGGATTGGATTTGTCTTCGGGGCTTACAAGCGTTGTGGAAAAACAAATTATCTCTTTAACTAAACAAAATTAGAGTCATGAAACGATTATTACTTTTATTTTTTGTGATAATAAGCACTTACTCGCTTTATGCGCAGGCAGAGACCAGAGGCACCGATTTTTGGGTGTCTTTTGCTAACAATAACGACCAATCACCTAACTCTTCGGTGCCTCCTTTATTGCTTCAAATCAGGATTGTGGCCAATGATGCGGCAACAGGAACCATCACTTTTACAGGCATAACAGGTGCGGGTAAGATTGTTCCTTTTGCTGTTGCAGCAAACAGCGTATTGACCTATACACTTTCAACGGCAGAGATGAATGCAGCGTATAATTTGAATGCCGGTACTTCTGACAAAACTGTTCGAATACAATCGAATGTTCCGGTAACGGTCTATGCATTTAATACGGTACAGGCCTTGGCAGAAGCAACCAGTATTTTACCTACGCCTATTTTGGGTAATAATTATTATCATTTGGGTAGAATACCTGCCAGCATATACCATTCTGACCAATATATGGTTATTTCTACGCAAAATAATACGGTGGTTTATGAAAACGGAGTACAGGTGGCAACTCTTCAGGCGGGAGAGGTGTATTTAAGAAAATATGCAGGGACTGATATGAGTGGATACCATATAACGTCTAATAATCCTATTGCCTATTTTTCGGCAAATGATTATTGTGCGATTAATGGCGGTGGTGATAATTTATTTACACAGTTGCCGCCAGTAAACACATGGGGAAAAAACTTTATTGTACCGGTAACAACCAGAACAGTTGAATTAATTCGCATTATCGCATCGCAGAATAATACTACAATTACCCAAACAGGCGGGACTATCATGCCGGTTGCAGGAGGTAATACTTCGCTTACCCTTAATGCGGGCGAATGGGTAGAGTTACAGATATCCTTAGCCAATGCCGGTTGCTATATTCAAGCCGATAAGCCGGTAATGGTATGTTCATACATGGTAGGTAGCGGTTACACTGGCGCAGTTAATCCCGGCAACTTCGGCGACGAATCTATGTGTTTGATACCCCCAATTGAACAAACAATAAAGTCGGCTTTAATTGCACCTTTTGCAAATAATACTTTAACTGTACATTATGGACTGATTGTTACTCCAACAGCCACTAAAAATAATACAACCATACAAATAGGTTCGGGAGCGGCGCAACCTTTAAGCGGTGGTACGTGGTACGACAACGCTGCTTCAGGCATGTCGTTTTATAGTGTTCAATTCTCAAATTCGTCTTCGGATGCGTATCTTATTAAAAATCAAAATGGACTTATAGTGTTCGGCTATGGATTCGGTTATTACATATCTTATTACTATTTAGCCGCTTCATCCATGCGTAATTTGGAAGCTGCTTTTTATGTAAATAACGTTCATTATCAGGATTTATCACATGAAATAATCTGTAGCCAGCCGCTGCAATTCCGCGCCGAGGTGCAAGGTGATTTGAGTTCATTACCTGGTCGGCTAAAATGGTATATAGATAATGTGGAAGAAACAACAGTCCGCGATATGCTGACATGGAGCAAAACAATACCTGCTGGTACATATCAGGTAAAACTTACCGCACTTATGGACGATAATATTACTACCAAAACGGTAGAAGGAACAATGACCGTTGGCTCTATGACAGCACCTCCCATTTCTCCTTCAGGTATTGTATCTGTCTGCCCGCCGATTACTTCCATTCAACTTTCTACGGTTGGCGATTCGTGCCGATGGTTTAAAGACGGCGTAGCCATACCCAACGTAACTTCCAATACCTACACGGCAACAACATCCGGCACTTATACTGTTATGATACTCTATAAAGATTGCAGTACAGCAATGAGCAACTCTGCCATCGTGATATTCGGTTGTGTAACAGCAAATGATGATATTGCATACGCGTTCGAGTGCGGAACGGCGCTTATCGACGTGCTTGCCAACGACAAATTTACAGGCAGTCCGGTTCCGGAATTGGTTAGCCCTCCCTCGCCGCTATACGGCACGGCTTTAATTGTCGGAAACAAAATACAATATACGGATGTAGCACCCTGCGACGGCGGAAAAATTGATATATTCAAATACAGAATAGGAATAAACAATTTAGTATATGATACGGCAACGGTGCGGGTGAGCATTTTGCCCGTTCCGAAACCGTTGCTCAAAGAGAGTTGTTCGTTTGCGCCCAAATTGGAAGCAAGCCGCCAATACGCCGGCGCCGTTTATTTGTGGGAGTATTCGGCAGACGGAACCAGCGGCTGGACAACGGTGGGAACCACCGCCGTAATACCCTTTACCGAAACAGGATTCTATCGACTGACCACCACCCTCAACGGCATTGCGGCAGTCGGCAGCGCAAAAATAAAAGTAATTAAAACAACATTAAAAGGAGGAGTCTGGTATGAAACATCTATTGAATAAAAATTATTTCGTTTTATTAATTCTTGCCTTCGGTTTTCTGTCTCCCGTTTCTGCCCAGTACGATTTATACGGACTGTGGGCGAGAAAAGCAGGCGTCATCACATCGGGCGCATCTATTAACGTCTATCAAACGCTGATAGCCAACGACGGCAGTGTTTATGTTTGCGGTATCTTCTCCGGTTCGGTTAGCCTTTCCGATAATACCTGCGTGTTACTTTCATCAAGGCAAGACGCAACCTGGGGAGACGGATTTGTCAGCAAATACGATGCAGACGGGAATTTTGTATGGACGGTAACAGTGGCTTCAAATACCAGTGACGCCGTACCGGGAATGGTTTTATCGCAAGACGGGCAAACGCTGACCATCATGGCAACTTATGCCAATCAAGCTTATACCGGCGTTGCTCCCGGCGCCTGTCAGATTACATACAACAACGGCGCTGTTGAAGCATTGCCTTACAATCAGCCGGTTAACACTTTTGGCAATTATGCTTTGGTTTTTATCAATACAAACGACGGCACACAGAAAACGCCGGCGACTTATTTGGGCTATGCACAGGTAACGGATTATTTCTACGTGAGTCATCTTTCAACCGATGCAGCAGGTAATTTGTACGTAATGGGTGAAGGAGGCAGCAGTCCCAGATACTATCGGGTTCGCAAATTTACCGGTACGGGAACAGTTATTTCTACTACGGATGTAATTAATGTAGCCAATAATGATATACATTCCAATTATGCTTCAAAAAACCCCAATGCGGCAAATGTATATATTCAGGCGCAAACAAGTTATGACAATAATGTTACGTGGGGAGGAAGAGTGTATAAAATCAATCGGGCTAATCCCGCAACATCCACGTATTTATCGAGCACAAGCAGTTTACAGCCGCTTGCCACTCGTCTTTTGGGTATTTACGATACAGGGTTGGACGTGAACAATGCTGAAACGCATCTGTTTATGGCGGGATATACAAACCAGACTTTTACCTACGTATCCACCGGCGCAAATATCACAAACAGCGGCGGCATGGATGGCATTATCGTTTGCTACGACCCTCAAAATACCAACGGAGCAACCAATATGCGCTGGATGGTTAATTTGCGCGCAGCAGGCAATCAGATGGTTGCAGACTGTCAATTCGACGAGGCGACGCAAACCTTGCGGGCAGTCGGTTATATTGATACCAATCCGGTAAACTTCAACCCGCTCGGCGCTGCGATGACTCGCCAGTCAACGGTTGGAACATCTATGTTTTATGCTGTATATAATATGAATGGCATCTGCCTGAAAGCGGATGTCATGAACAACACCGGCAGCGATGCGGCGCAAAAATTGAACCTTTCGGGAGATAAAACAGCCATTTTCGGCACGTTCTCAGGATCTCCGTTCCAACCCGACCCGTCGAACAGGCTCAGACCTTTGCGCACTTCTGCCAATTCTGCCTTTTTGGCAAAATATACTACCGACCCGCTCAGCGCTCCCGTTCCTGAAAGAGTTGCTTCCTACAGTTCGGCAAATAATGTAAAAGCAAGCTACGGGCTTGCGTTTAACGAGGTGATGAGTTGTTTGCGGCTGGGAAACCTGAACAATGCGATTGACAAACTTTCGGCTTCGGTGTATGTGCCGAAAAATGCGCCCGGCGTTGCGGGAAGTAATCCCAATCACGATGGATTGAACAGTGTTTTAGTTAATACGCCTGCGGGCGGAATAACGGTAAAGCTGAACGCTTTGAACAGCAAAAATTCGCCGGCATACATGGCGGGATGGATTGATTTCAACGGCAACGGCGTATTCGACCCCGGCGAAGTATCGGGCATCGTAACCGTTCCTGCAAATACGAATACGTTAACCGCCTATAACTTGGTCTGGACATCATTCCCCACTGTCACCAAAGCAAATATGGAAACGATGCTGCGGGTGCGTCTGACAAGTGAAACCTTAGACGGCACCTGGGCCACGGACTATGCCGTTGATGGTGAAACAGAAGACTACACCCTGTCGCTCAACCTGTTGAATGCAAGCAAAACAGCCGTTATCTCCAAGCCCCTGTTTTCTGTAGGCGATACCGTAACCTATACCCTCAGCATTACAAGTCAGATTAATAATGTGGCTGTCACCGTGTTCGACCCCATTCCCGAAAATACAACTTACGTTGCGGGTTCAGCCAATCCGACCACAGGGTCTTTAACTGCGGTTTCCCTGCAAGGTCAAAACCTCAATGCAATCCGGTGGTCGCCTTTAAATTTTGTTGCCGGAACAACGCAAACATTCAGTTTCAAAGCCGTCATCACCGGTTATCCGCCGGATAACTACATCGCCAATGTCGGTTATGCAGTGATGAACGGCGATACGATACCAACAACAGGCGCCAACTGCGACCGAGCAACCGTTTGGGGCAACCCTCTGACCGACGACTATGCCACAACCCTTATCAACATGCCCGTAAAGATTGATGTATTGGCGAATGATAGGTTGAGTAATTGTCCCTCGCCGATTTTAACGATAAAAACGCCCTCGCCAGACGGCGTTGCAACGGTGAACCAGAGCGGCGACAGTATTATTTTCACTCCTGCTGCCGGTTTTCTGGGTCTTACCCAATTTGAATACGAAGTAGATTGCAACGGCTATAAATCCACCGCCAAGGTTACTGTTCGCGTGCTGGAATTGCCGGATAATATCGTTGATGCGAACTGCTACATCAACCGTCCGTCAGGCGCATGGTCTATCAAACAAAGGTTTGTTTCCAATACGGTCGCAGGCGGCGATGTGTTTGAAATGAGCGTACCCTTGGTCGGAGATATTGACGGCGATGGAATAGTCGAAATCGTTGTCGCAGGAAAGTCAACTGCAACAAACAACTTCAATTGCGACTCCATCAAAGTCTTTGACGGACTGCATAATACGGTCAAAAATAAATTTAAAGTAGAGACTTTTCACGGCGGATTCGGTACAATCGCGATGGCAGATGTTGATAAGGACGGATTTGCAGAGATTTTTGTCGCTACCAATTTTGCCGCCTCCGCAGGCAATCAGGGATATATAATGTGTTACAGATATGACGGAACGCTTAAATGGAAATCGGCGGCGGTTTATACTGCCAACGCAACAACGCTTTCCTATCCCTATTTAAAAATAACGGATTTTAACAGCGACGGCATACCCGAAATAATGGCTAACGACCGGATATTCAATGCTGTTACAGGCGATTTATTGCTTGATTGCGGACTGATTGCCGGCGGCTTGGATTACGGAACCGGTGGCGGACACAATTCGTATTATCCGACAGGATATTTCGGCAATTTTTCTTCGGCTGCCGATATGGACGGCGATGCTTTGCCCGAAATCGTTGCCGGTCGGAATATCTATAAAATAAACATAAACAGCCTGACCAATCCGGCGCTGAACAGTTGCACCCTTCTTCGTTCCGCCATTCCCGGCACGCATTCCACCGATTTGGGAGACGGTTATACTTCGGTGGCAGACCTGAATTTAGACGGAACGCCTGATGTGATTGTTATACGTCAGAATCCGGCGGCAAGGGCAACGAAATATCTGTATGCCTGGGACGGCAAAACAGGCGAAATGCTGCATACCAATATAATCACTCTGAATGATGGAAACGGAAGTTATGGAGGCTCTATTCCGTTTGTCGGCGATTTGGACGGAGACGGAACGCCTGAAATTTCCTTTACATTGACTTCCAGATTGCATGCCTATAAACTGAATAAAAATGCCAAAACATTAAACCCGATGGCTTGGTCGCCGCTCTCGACAACCGATATTTCGGGGGCTACCACACTTACGCTGTTTGATTTTAATCAGGATAACCAAATGGAACTGGTTTATCGCGATCAAGATAATTTGCGAATAATCGACGGTGCGACCGGTCTGAATAAAACCACAATACCCTGTTTTTCGTGGACGATGAACGAATATCCGGTTGTTGCCGACGTAACCGGCAACGGTCATGCCAATATTGTGGTATTGGGAAAACCTGCCGCTGCATCACACGGAAACGGATACCTGTATGTTTTTGAACACGACCTGAGCGTTCCCGGAGCAATTCCCTGGGCGCCGACCCGCAAAGTGTGGAATCAATGGGCTTACAATGTGGTCAATATCAATGAAGACCTCACCGTGCCCAAATATCTGATGAATCCTGCGACTGTATTCCCCGGAACAGACGGTATTTTTGGAACGGCTGACGACGTCCGTCCTTACAACGGCTTTCTGATGCAGCAAACCATTATCGACAAACAGGGCGTTCCCCTCTGGCTCGCGCCCGACGTCTATACCACCTTGCCATTGGTTAGCACAACCGCTTCGGGCGATTCTGTAATTGTTACGGTGAAAGTGGTTAATCAGGGAGATGCCTCTATCGGCTCTCCTGTATATGCTACGCTTTATAAGAAAAAAACGCCGCAAACATTTACTCCTGCCGACACAATTGCCACAGGAAGAGCTAACATTCAGATTTTACCAGGCGAGACGGGAATTGTTACTATTACAATTCCGAACATTACTCCATTTTTGCCACAGAGCAGTATTGTTGTTCGTGTAAATGATAATGGACTTCTTTTTCCTGTTGAGCTCGAATGTGATATTACTAACGATACATTGAGCATTATGGCAGCGGTGTGCGATTATGCAGAAACAATACGAGAAATACCTGTAACGATTGACGTGTTGGATAATGATATACTCAACCTTTGTCCGACAGTGGTTCCTTCTATTTTAACGCCGCCGCCATCTTCTACAGGAAGTGTAATAGTGAGTGGAAATAAAATAATCTTTACAGCTGCCTTTGGCTTTACGGGTAAAACGGAATTTATCTATCAGATTACCTGTAATGGTCAAATATCTACTGCAAAAGTTGTAGTAACAGTAAAATTGGGCTATATCCCTGTAAATCCGCATATAAGAGGGAGGATGAGATAGGTGGAATAGTGAATAATGCAAATCACGGGTTGAAAATTAGCGTTTTCTGTCCCGTTAGGGACAAGATGTGATAAATATTTTTTAATATTGTGTACATTTCGATAAACTCAATGCATCGCCTAACGGCATGCAGGGAGGTTTTTCTACCAACATTTTTTTTCGGCTTTTCAATTGTGCCTAACGGCACAATTTATCCCTCAAAAATGGAATTTTAATTAAAAATATTGTTTTAAACTCATGATTCGCATGAATAGTGAATGGTGAAATGAAAATAACAATTAACACTAATCATTAACAAATTAACAATCACAGACCAAAAAAAACTTTTAGTTTTTAGTTTTTTTCGTACCTTTGCCAAAAAAAGTTACTAACTTAATAAAAAATATTATGGAAAATTTAGAACCAAAAACTTTGTGGCAATGTTTTTTTGACATCTGCAAAGTGCCGAGACCATCAAAAAAAGAGGAGAAAATTATTAAATTTTTGCTCGATTTCGGCAAAAAAAATAACATCGAAACCATAAAAGACCACGCAGGAAACGTGCTTATGAAACTGCCTGCGTCAAAAGGTTACGAAAAACGCGAAACAGTTGTGTTGCAGGCGCATATTGATATGGTGTGCGAAAAAAACAGCGACACCATTCACGACTTTGACAACGACCCAATTTTGCCTTACGTTGACGGCGAATGGCTCAAAGCAAAAGGCACAACGCTCGGTGCAGACAACGGAATCGGAATGGCGGCAATGCTCGCCGTTGCTCTCGACAAAAACATCAAGCACCCCGCTTTGGAACTGCTTTTCACCGTTGATGAAGAGACAGGGCTGACAGGTGCTTTTGAACTGAAAAGCGGCTTTTTGAGCGGTAAAAAACTGCTAAATCTCGACTCCGAAGATGACGGCGAAATTTTTATCGGCTGCGCAGGAGGTATTGATACTGTGGCAAAATTCGCTTATAAACAGGAGGTTGCACCGCAGGACTACTACTGGTTCAAACTCTCTTTCACCGACTTTTTGGGCGGACATTCGGGCGATGATATTGACAAAAACCGTGCTTGCGCCAACAAAATTTTAAACCGCTTTTTATGGCAAATTTCCAAAAAAACGGATTTGGTTTTATCAAAAATTAACGGTGGAAATCTACGCAACGCCATTGCCCGCGAAGCATTTGCCGTTGCCGGCGTGCCGTCAAAATTTAAAGAAAAACTCTCTGCTGCATACAATAATTTTGTTGCAGATATTAAAAATGAATTTGCTGCTACCGAGCCAAAATGGAGAAGCAATTTAGAGACCACAAAAACACCCGAAAATATAATCGAAAAAGATGTTGCAACCCGACTTTTGAATGCGCTCTATGCCTCTCCTCACGGCATTATCCGTATGAGCGATGATATGGTTGGTTTGGTGGAGACATCCACAAATCTTGCATCTGTAAAAATGGTTGATAACAAGATTAAAGTTGAAACATCGCAGCGCAGTTCGGTTGCTTCGGCAAAACAGGACATTGCAAATATGGTTGAGTGCGTCTTTGCGCTTGCAGGTGCGGAGGTTAAGCACGGAGACGGCTACCCCGGCTGGAAGCCGAA
>Ga0209628_10001846_pt1 | contig 14053 bp, 9 predicted proteins | sample TergutCu122P4_FD_187285 | JGI IMG/M metagenome (GOLD analysis project Ga0209628, IMG submission 187285) | Cubitermes ugandensis P4 segment gut microbial communities from Kakamega Forest, Kenya - Cu122 P4 (SPAdes) (version 2) | ecosystem: Host-associated > Arthropoda: Insects > Digestive system >...
CAAGCATTTCCGACAGAATTAAGGCAAAGATAAAAGTAACCCCTAACTTTACTGCCATAGTAACCGGACACGGCAAAACCAGAGCCTACCTGCACCGGTTTAAACTACTGGAAAGCGCAACATGTCCCTGCGGCACGGAAGAGCAAACCACGGACCATCTGATATACCGTTGCATCCTCCTACAGCAACCAAGGGAAACACTAAAGAGGGAAACATCAAAACAAGGAATCTGGCCTATAAACAAACAAGAATTAATAACTAAACACCTGAAACAATTTATGAATTTCACAAACTCAATAGATTTCCATAAACTGTAATAGCAGCAGCGCTAAAGACAGTATATTGTATAAATCAAGAAAACTATGTAAAGGAAATGCAACGACAGCAACCGGATAGGGGCAGGTCCTGCATTCTCTACTAACTCATAGCATGTAGTGTTACTTTCGAGTGACGGGGCATGCTTTATTAATAAATTTAAAAAAAACAATGACCTACAAACTTAATTTTCAGAATTTTTAGAAAATTATTCTAGGAAACTCGCATTAAATCTTCAAAAATCAATGAAGATAAACATTATCTTCTAACATCAAAATAATTCATAATCGAGCCCATTAGTTGTACATATCAGTCACAATCTGAATTCAAAGTTTGATGCTCACTACTTCCAAACCGACACGACATAATGACGAGATTATGCATAAAATGAAATGCTTACTGCATTAAAACCCAAACTTTTTATCCAGAATATGCCTAGCTTTTCTCCATGTTTATTCCTATTCCAATGTTAACAATATATCTCTTCCCCGCAAAGTTACTAATGCATTTTCCGCAGAAGTTCTATATGTCAAACGTAATTAACATTTAGTCATCATATTTATTAAACTACGCGTTCGGAAAATCTAGATGCCCCAAGAGTTATTTATAACATTCTACGAAATGTAACTACAAAATGCCGCCGCCACAGCTTCCCGTCCATTCCAGCATAATATTTAGACCATTTTTCTGTCATCACTGTCCTCACCATCGCTTTAGGAGTAAAACAAAAATGTTGGTCATCAAACTGTAAAACCTGTGGCCATCAGCTTTAACGAAAAATGCGTGTGTGGGAAACTTTGATGCAAATATATATACGTCTCCGCCAGATCAGTTGCTATTTGGGACACAGACATAAAGATAAAATTATTTAATATGGTTTGGAAATTCGCCCATGCCGTAACCCTTTCCGCTAATTCACTTATTTACATTGTAATGTAGTCGTCTGCTTGAGTAGAGAGACGTAAAGGTAAAGCAGCCCCGTTACAGGCCTGGAGTGGCCCAGATTTTTCCAGGAAGTTAAGGTTCCCAGATTTCATGACAACAGCACAGGATAGGGTTAAGGTTGTCAGTCTTACGCACCGGCCGCCTTTACCTCCAGGAAATGCACTTGGAACTCATTTCTGTTAGAGGTTAAGTCGACCCCAGGGCCAAAGTGTGTCACTCAAAAATTCCAATGACAACATCGGGAAGAGAACCCGCGAAATGACGGTGTGTAGCACAGTGCCTTAAGCACTACGCCACCGGAAAGAGAGAAGTTTTAATTAATCTCGCCCTAGAACAAATCTGACATATTTCTCTCGCATTCACGAGTACAGTAGAGGAGGAAGTTTTCAAATGCCGGACATAAGCAAAGAAAATTTCGGAGGTTCCGAGATGGGACTACAAGTAGCTAATATCCTTGGAAGATGAACCAGACTTAAAACCCAGAAAGAAATTAACAACGAATATGGCGTCAATGTGAAATCTTTTACTATGTAAAGTGCGTAAATTAAGGAAATGAAGAACATCAGCCCAAATACAGTTTTTACTGTACCTTTGGCAAAAGACAGTTCTATCTAAAAATTAGAAACTTCCTCTGAATACTTTCGAGATTTTTATTTTTAGCATGAACAGAGGTAAATGAATTCCATACTAAAGTTGCCTACACTAATTTAGGTCTAACAAGTGAAAACTATAAAATAAATAAAAAATATGGAGTCGAAAAGGCAAAAGTAAGGTCGCAAATTTGATCCAAAATCTAAATGAACTTATTAACTCCATGGATCAGAGATCAGAGAGAAACTAATAGGTCCTCAACTAGAAGAGATATTCATCGCATTTTATGGAGCAAAGCACTCATTATTTCAGGCACATAGCCCATCATTTATCCCTATCCCGAGCCAGATAAATCCAGTACATATCCCCATCCCACTTCTCAGAGACCCATTTTAATTCCATCCTCCCATCTACGCCTAAATTTTCCAAGTGTTCTCTTCCGCTCATGTTTCCCCAAACAAATTACCCCTCTCCTCCTTACTACCAAATCCCCTGCCCCTCCCATTATTACTGATTTATCACCCTTGTAATATTTGGCCATGAGTACAGATCAAGAAACTTCTCATTGTGCAGCCTACTCCATTTAACTTTTATCTCGTCCCTCTTAGGCTCAGATGTCTTCCTGGGCACCCTATTCTCAAAATACCTCTGCCTATATCTCTTCCTCAATATGATGCAGTCAGTACTAGTATTATAAGAATTGCCATTTCATGATTTAAAAAAAAGGGCGACTGTCTTCCTAGACAAGTTACACTAGCATTGCGAATCATTAAATTAGCAATACAGCGGAATTGATCTAAATATTATCTTATTTTAATTGAGTAAATCACTCACTAAATTCGGTCCGTCAACGTGCATTTTAATTTTAACAAGTTCAAATAAACCTCCATTCAAAATTTCTAAAATGCTATGTTGATAATTTAAGGCTGTGGGATTGACTGTAGTAACACAGCATTTATGACACATGGTTACCAAATCTTGTCATCTTGTTCAAAAGCTGTTAGGAGAATCAGATATACACATACGAGCGCGCGCGCACACACACACACACACACATAAGAATGTGCTACCGTAAGACGTTTATTTATTACACTAAAGACAGCGTTCCAAAAAAATTCCTATGCCAGGTCTTCGACCCCTCTATGTAACAAATATATTATCACTAACTTCGAAAGCTGTCTCATTTCCTCATGGGAAACTATGGTACGTTGAATGAAACTAACGAATATTACGAAACTTCCATAGGGAAAGCAATAGAAGAAAGGTATAATTCTGGAAGATTTGGGAAATGACAAATCTTTTCAACATACATATATATATCTGAGGTACACACAATGGCAGGTTTCCCCACTCTGATATTTTGCAGAATAGATTTGCTTCAAACTCAGCAAAGTTAGCCCTTGAATTATGTAGAAAATTAGAGCTCAGTAGAGGATCGATTGGTTGGCTGTTGTGAACACGGTAATGAACTTAAAATGTTCAATATCCGTGCGTTAAACGTATATTCAAACTTACGTAACAAAACCAACAATTACTTATGCACAAAATTTGTTTTGTCACGTATTGTTAATTACCAAATTGTTTAGATTGTTTTGTGATCATCATCATCATCATTATCATCATCAGGGTAATTAACATTATCAGGTTAATTAATGATGTATGATGAAACATATTTGGTGCGTGTGCTTTTGTTAGCTTTGTTACATAAGTTTAAATACAGAAAATAACATTTGGATACCACGTACTATGGGGGATTTCTTGACGAATCGAGCAAATATTAGGGTATCATGAGGAATTATGCTACACATATTGCGCAGTTGGTTCAGTTGGATAATAAACAACGAATGCATGGGGAAGTAACAGAATGGAGTGCTGTAACATTGTTAATCAAGATTAGTTCTGAATTTGCAATTTTGTTTGCAACAATGTACCTTAGCATGGGAAGATAATTATTTAAAATATTCAAATATTTTTCCTTACATTTCCAACTGTTAGATGCAAGTGAATTTTTTATGGCACCATTCAAGAAGGAAAGCTTAAGATTCGGGCTTATGGTATTCAATTATCACCATTACAATGATCATTATTTCAACACGAAGTAGTTGGATCATTTGTAGACTTGTTCCATATTCCTCTGACTAGCGATGTCTTCAAATATCTTCCTTCTTTTCTTCTTCCAGTTGACTCAATATGGAGAGTCTAACTGCCTCTGTTTTTAATATATTTTCTGTTGCAATTAACATCCCGTTCAATTCAGGTTGTGCTTTTACATGATACACAATTTCTTTACATTTATGGCGATTCATGTGTTTAACACAACTCTAACTTTTACATCTGTGTAAAGCGTAAAATACCACGTGCACTTAGTAATTTGTGTGTTTGTTATCACACATTTTAAGATTTTTGTTGTACACAGACTTTCTAAATTTAGTGACTCTTAATTTCAACTAACGTAAACAAATTTAGGGACATAATGCAGCACGCCTAATATTCTCAGTTCACTGTTACCTGATCAATTATGCATAAAATTTTATACAGTTCGGTTCACATCAATTAAAGCATCGAAATAATGTTTTTATATTAGCCCCTGCAGTTTAATATTCCTATGAGATTATTATGCAGCCATAATTGACATAAAATTTGCGTGTCATTGATAGGATTTTATTATTTGTACGAGTACGTTTTTAATTTTACGCACCCAGGTTCTGTAATTTTTATGAAGATATTTTCTTCAGTTACTTGTAAAATATAACACTTTGAGCATAAAGCCCTCTGTGTAGTTTAGTTTTTTTCTGAAGAAGACAGGGTCTCTATATTGACGTAATTGGTATCACAATAAGAGTAATTCTTGGTACTGATACATTCTTCCCAATCCTTTATTTTAATGGAAAATTACAATTAAAATATATATATACTTATTTTATCTGCCAAAATCGTTTAAGCCCTCTTGTCGACTTATCGTATTGACGTAGACCACTGGTCGACAGCCCACACACTTAGTGGGATGGGTTTAGGAAGGAACAAAAGTTATTTGTCAGATAAAATAAAGACCCCTTGTTACCTGTAGCACGGAAGGATATGCAAGTGATAAAAATGTATATGAATTCATGAAAACGTGTTAAAATTTATGGAAAACGAAATGACATATGAAGATATGTATGTGAAAGTTCCTATATTGTACAAAATAGCGAAAATTGAGCAGAATTCTCTTAGACCAAAAACAAGTTTTTTTTTTAATTCTTTCCAATTCCGTTAATTTTTCTGTATAATCCTCTATAAAAAGCCAAAAATAAGACTGACAGCCACTGAATAAACAGTCTTCAGGTCTCATTACCCTTCATAATGGAAAAGTTCCGGGAAGTTTTGGAACAAAATATATCATTCAAGACATAAAGTAGACACTGTCAGTTAATGTTATTTATTCGTTTTCCTGACACATTTTCAGAAGTGATAAAAGAGTAATATTTTTGTTACCACAACCGAAAGGATTTTGCTACTGGCTTGGTGTGAGCGCAGTAACTCCTTATTCTATACATTATGTACTAATACACTGAACTAATATTAATGATTAAATGAAAATCTTCGATAGGTAGGTGGAATTTCCGTTCATTGTTCGTTCTCTCACTTGCCAGATTGTTGATTGTTACCTGTGAATGAAAGAAACATAAACACTTGACATTTCTTTAATAAAATCTTATTAATTGAACAAACTCTTATGTTCTTTTCACTGCTATTTTGGACCTACTCTTTATTACAGATTTTCAAAGGTTTTTCTCCAGTGTTCGTAAATTAAGTATTTGCCCCTCACTTGTCAGGAAGCATGATAAAGTAAGAAAGCTATTGAGCCATAGCTCTTGATAGAGCAAATGTTAGGGTTTCTTGTTGGTTTGAACATCAGCTTTGACTCGGGGCCCAAAAGAGAAGGTTCATTTTATAGTGGTTTGAAAATGTTGAAGCAATTACATATACCTAAAATATCAGCCGAAAAAAGATTATCAAACATCCTCAGACATTGCTATTAACTTATAATTTATTAGCCTTGGAGATGGAAACCAATGTACCTGCGTACCTAAAAATCCTTGTCTTCACATCCTGTTTTATTGTTACTGTTAAATTCATTGTCTTGCTACGAGAAGTGTTAGGAACTGAGTGTCTAAAACTATGAGAATTGGCAGGGAATGGAATTGCTTCATAAAAAGCAGCGAATGGAAATGACTAGAACGAGCTGAAAATAATACTTGAACGCAATGGGTTGGAGAATGCAGAATTAGAAATGGATACTAGCAGAATACAATAGTCACGCTGCCTAAAACTCATTCAGCATTTGACCGCTTGTGTACTGGGATCATTGATCAGAGTCCTTTGTCGGCACGATCTTTTCCTTCTTGTATTTTTCAAATCTCCACCTATGTAGTTACGACGAAGTGTTGGCAGTTGCCTATAAGTTTCATAATCTCAAAAATTCGATTATAAATAGGAAATACCGGACAGCCTAGCGTGTATACACGTAAGTAGAAAGAAATAATTTGGCATTTGAAATTCAGAAATATTTTAAAGGAAGGGTGAACTGTAGTTGCACACATTGAAGAAACAAGATGAGAACAATGTCAGGGGCAATTCGTAAAATGAAAAACCATAAAATAAGTACATATAACTTCGTCAAAAGCTCGTGGCTGTGTAGAACATGCGGGTACTGAAAGATGTGGCTATAAAAAATGCAAATCCCACGCTCAGAAACGTATTGTACTCACAGAAAAACGTTCCTCTTCTCGTATTCAGCCTTTCACTTTTCAGTTTACATTGAGTGTTTCAAAAAAAATTATAATATTAATATCTTATTTGCGCCTATTTGATTGCTGCATAGATATAAGTAATAGTTGCCATAGCCTAAAAATACTATGATTTACTTTACAATTTTAGTGTCCGTAAATTTTCACCACGAAAGGAAACCCTCTCAACAAATGTGATTCAAAATGAAGCGTGAGATTATTATGTCCGAAACCACCGCTCACAATACTTGTATATCCACCAGTTCCATTTTCCTTTTGGTCTGTCACTACAATACATTTAATCTGTGCATCAGGATTTGAGTAGGACATATCGGAGCATGTGCAACCCAGAAATTTGTAAGTCCTTATTATCAAGTTTTCTGTTAGGAGTCTATCTCCAGATTTTGACTTACAGTCTACAAAATTATGTCTCTCTTCTCCCTCAATCTTCGACACCAGGAGATAAAATAACAATAGCACAGATATCTTGATTGAAGACATCTTGTTTCCTACTGCCGTCTTACCGATAGTGTTCACATATTTATTGCGGTTGAATACAGCATTTTCTATTACCACATATAATGAAGTTTTTAATCAAGTTAACTTCTTCTTGGGGTCTTGTATGAAAGGAAAATTGTTAAAATGTTATGAATGATAATAACCAGCATTATTACAACACCGACTGTATTTTCAGACGAAACTGCATTTTCTGTCCATGTAAACGTCGTGGGAAAGTCAATCCGAAAGTAATTTTTACCTTACCTGATAAGAACAAGGAAATCTATAAATGTCCTTTCACTGTAGAAAGAAGCAGCATACTGGTTCGAACTGCATGGGATGACTTTGAAAGGAAAATGTTATGCAGAAAAAAGTGCATTATTCTGTAGCGAGAAGATGAAACATAGAAGACTGATGTGGTGTTTGACATTATAGGAAGTATTTCTAAACTGTGTCTGCGAAATAGTTTGGAACAATAGAAAAGAATAATGGAGTAAAAACACTGCATGTAAAAGGCTAACCATATCCGTGCTAATACCAACGGCTGTATGGGTCACGCACACTTCTTTTAATACACATATTTTACGTACAGGGAGGCAAAGCCATTGAGAACACTTCAAATTGCGTTCTGAATTTACATGTATTTATTTGAGTGTGAGACGGTCTGCGTCAAATAACTACTTTCGCCTTTCCAAGATCTATCGGTAATTATGTTTGCAAGTAAACACAAGGTAACCTGCAGGAAGGCAGAGATCGCATCAAAAACCATGATGTCGGGTTAGTTTCATGGTCGATACGGAAGAAGCTGTGATGGATTATGTCTTTAACAGTTCTCACCAGCTGAGCAGATGTGGTAGAACAGGGCTAACGAGAGCAGATGTGGTAGAACAGGGCTAACGAAAGTATGGCACGTGTGCCCAAAGTGACAGGCCAAAATATTCCCTTGGCACACTGAATTCACTGCTCTCGTAATTTTTCTATTTCTTTTTTCCGACCTGCTTCTCTATACTTTGAAGAAAATGTGTGTATATATATATATATATATATATATATGACAGCGTGGAGAGTGTATATGAATTACTGTTGCTACCATATAATGGTGTGTGTGAAACATTTTGAGCCCCCCCCCCCACCCAGGGATTGCATGAGCTTGGCGTTGGTGGTTGGGCTTGTGTGGTCTAATGAGTCGTGGAGCTATGCTTGCGGTAGCGTAGCTACTGGTAGTGCCTCCCATGCCAGACTGGTCCGTGATGAAGACCCAGTCCAAGAAGCAATCCATTCGTTCCTCCAGGATTGCTGGTGGTTGGACGCAAGGCTGACAACCTGCTCCGGAAAACATTGTTGCGAAAACTAAAGAAGCAATGGTCGGACTCTCAGAAATGCGACGAACTCTGAAACGAACTAAGGACCTGAGAATTAGCTCGTGGAATGTCTTATCCTTATAGAGATCAGAATCATTACAAATGTTGTTGGACGAAATTGAAAAATACTATGTGGGCATAACCTGCCTACAGGAGATGAGGTGGATAGGTTCGGGCACAATAGAAAAGAAAGATTGGATCATTTTTTACAGCTGTGACAAAAGAACACAGACTAGGAACAGGATTTGTAATCCACAAGAAGGTGAGACATCTCATTATGAACTTCCAATCCAAATCTCCCCGGATGTGCTGGTTAAGGATTAGGGGGAAATTTTTTAATTACAGAATAATTAATGCCCATGCACCAACGGAGGATAATTCTGATATTGAGAAGGATGTCTTTTATGATGGATTAAGGAATTTGTAAGGTGCTTGCCCCAAACATGATGTAAAATTAATAATCGGAGACCTGAATGCACAGATTGGAAAGAGGCAATATATTACCCTACAATAGGGAAGGAAGCTCTCCACCAGGAAAGTAATGAAAATGGGAAAAGAGTGATCCATTTTGCAGCATCCAGAAACATGGTTATAGGCACCACATTTTTTCAATATAAGAACATACATAAGATAATTTGGAGGTCTCCAAATGTACATCATTTTAGTCAAATACACCACCTTCTTATAGATTCACGACATGTCTCTCATTTAATGGATGATAGATCACATAGATACGCCAATGTTGACTCAAATCATTTCCTCATTATGCCTCGAATTCGGGCTAGAATTTTTAAAGCTAAAATGTTCTCTGGGAAAAAGGTTGAAAAATATGATCATGAAAAAATGACTCTGTTGGAGAAGCAAGCTGACTATAAAACAAATCTGACAGAACATTTACAGGAACTCGCCATAAATCCTAATGACAGTCTTGATAGCAGATGGAATAAAATAATTTGTACAATTCATAAAAGAGCTGAGGAAGTATTTGGAAAAACAAGCAGAGAGCAGCCAAATGACTGGTTTGACAAAGAATGCCAAGAGGCTACAGAAGTAAAGAATAAAGCGTATTTTAATACGCAACGGTGAAGCTATACAAGAGCTTCAGCTGACAAGTATCGAGAAGCACGACGAAAAGGAAATCAAGTACATAAGAAGAAGAAGTAACAGTACGAAAATAATCAGATTAAAAAACTGGAGGAATTAGGACAACAGCACAAAACTAGACAATTCTACAGGGATATAAACTAGCTTAGAAAATATTTCAAACCGAGTCTTACAATATGTAAAAGTAAGAGCGGAGACATTATTACTGAAAAAGATGATATTCTAAACAGATGGAAAGATCGTTTTCATGAGCTTCTCAATAGCATGAGCAAGAAAAAGGACTACCTGTAATGCAGGACCATAATGATACTAATGAGGAAGACTCTTCACCTACAATAGAAGAAATGGAAATGTCAGTTCAAAAATTAAAGTAACACAAAACTCCAAGAACGGATAACATACCAGCAGAGCTATTTAAATATGGTGGAAATGAATTAGTAAAACATTTACACACTATCATAAAGGAAATTTGGCTAAAGGAAAAAATGCCAACAGGCTGGAATTTAAGTATAATTTATCCCATAAGTAAAAAGGGAGATATAATGGAATGTTTGAACTACAGCGGTGTCTTTTAAACACAGCTTACAAAATATTGTCCAATATACTTCTCACAAAAATTTACCGTTTGCCGAAAATGTAAATGGGAACTATCAATGTGGTTTCCGGAAGACTAGATCTACAACAAACCAGATATTTACACTAAGACAGATATTGGAAAAGACTAAAGAGTTTGGTATTGAAACACATCATTTATTGATTGATTTTAAGTCTGCATATGATACAATAAAGAGAGAGCAGTTATACAACGCAATGAGTGAATTTAACATTTAAAATATTTTGATAAGACTTACACGGGTGATTATGGAAAATACAAAAAGTCAAGTTAGAATTCAGTCTGTTTTATCAGATGCTATAACTACTCGTACAAAGAAAGGCCTCAGACAAGGTGATTCATTGGCTTGTCTGCTTTTCAACCTAGCATTGTAAAAGGTTGTAAGGAATGCAGGAATACAGACAAATGGCACTATATTTTACAAATCGGTCCAACTTTTGGCATATGCAGATGACATAGATATAATAGCGAGATCCCAAACAACATTAAAGGAGGCCTTCTTGTCACTTCAAAGAGCAGCTGGAGAAATAGGCTTAAGATAAACGAGGAAAAATGGGCTTAAAGATAAACGAGGAAGAAACCAAGTATTTTCCTACGAGAGTAAAAAAAATCAATCCAAGACATTTCAAATTCAGAATTTTAATTTTGAAACTGTGCAGAGTTTTACGTATTCGGGCTCTGTTATAAATGTTAACATTTATAATTCTGCTGAAATTAAGAAACGAGTTTTATTGGCTAATAAAGGGTTTTATGGATTAAAGAGACAATTTAGGTCTCAGTTTGTGTCCATAAAAAACAAAGTAAAATTATGTAAGACCTTGATTAGACCAGTGCTGGCATATGGCTCTGAAACTTGGGTATTATCAACATCTGATGAAATCATTTTAGGAGTTTTTGAAAGAAACATTTTGAGAACTATCTTTGGACCTACAAACGAAAACGGAGAATGAAGAATAAAGTACAATAATGAGTTAATACATTGTATAAAGAAAGTTATATAGTAACATACATAGAAATTAACCGCCTAATATGGGCAAGACATGTCATTCGACTGGAGAAACAGAACCCTGCAAGAAGAGTCTTCGTTGCAGTAGTAGAAGGAAGAAGGCAAAGGGGTAGGCTAAAATTAAGATGAGAGGACGACGTGATGGATGATACCAGGAAGTCGGGGAAGAGAAACTGGACGAATGCTGCAAGGAAAAGGGACAGCTGGCGGAAGTTTCTGAAGAAGGCCTTGGCTCAAAATGGGCTGCTGTGCCAATGAAGAAGATGATGAAACATTTTGACTCATTTGCAGCACGAATGTATAAGTCCAGAACTACAATCGTAGACCACTGACATAACCTGTTCTGTCCCTCTATCTATGGCGTCACCACTTTAATTCACAGCATTTCCATTACTGTCACTGCTTGCCTAAAATTTATAATTATGCTCTTAATGACATGTACTTTAAGCTTTTTATTGCTGATCAAGTCTTTTTACACGTTAACAAAGAGGGAGCCGATTCTCTTCATTATGAATTTATTTTTTATAAATTTATTTTCAGAGATTATAAATAAGAATGCCGATCCCAGTAGCCGCGCGGTCTAAAGCGTGGGTTTACGGTCGCTCGCCTGCTGCGATCGTGGGTTCGAATCCCATCGGGGACATGCATTTTTGTCTATTGTGAGTGTTGTGTGTTGTCAGGTAGAGATCTCTGCGACGGACTGATCACTCGTCCAGAGGAGCCCTACCGACTGTGGCGCGTCGTTGTGTGTGATCAAGAAACCTCGTACGCGAGGAGACTAAAGCCCCGCTAGAAAGCTGCAAAATACAAACCCACAGTGGGTTGTAGCGCCAGTAGAAAAAAATAAAATAAAAACTCCCCCGTGCTGCTGAATATTTAAAATTTGTCCACGAGCCTCTATTGGATTTAGGTCAGGTTGTTGTTGTGGAGAATGTAGAAGTGACGTGTGTCTTGCACTGTGAGGAATCCTATCTGCGCGGTTTTTAATATTCCCGGTCTTCAATTTGTAATTAGTACATACAATATTGGATTTAATGTAACGGTTCTAAATGTAATTCTCTCTGTACATTTCTCTTCCCCAAAGCTTTTCATTTCTGCCACCCATTTCAACCTCCTGGATCTAATCACCATAGAAGTATCTGATGTGGATGAACATATATCTCCTCCTTATTAAATTGTATCCATTTTCCTACTATTTCATGCATCCTGGGCCAAATATCTTTCGTTTACACTCTTGTCTAACACCTTCGGGATAGGTTTTCCTATCACTGTGGCAACCATTTATGGTAACAGAAAAAATTCAGTTGTCTGTTTTATTCTTTAGGTTTTCAGGTAGCAGAAAGGAGGACAAAAGATTTTTAACTGAAACTTAAGGAGTATTCTACGAATTTATTGATCTTAATTTATTTGTGAATAAAATTTCAATCAATTTTAATTTGCCACTTTTTGAAATGATATTACTAGCCGTCTTTGTGTTATGATTGTTCCGTACATTATTTCTGAAGAAACGTGTGAATATACTTTGTTTTCTCAACTTTTATTCTGTACAAATTCATTACTATCCATTAACAGTGGTAAGAATTTTTCTTCATCGTAAGTTAGGTGTAAATTTTCCGAATCTTGGTGTGTAATACAAACGTTCACAACGCAGTCTAGGCAAAGGTCTTTCAAATATTTAGGCAGCCTGGTTGAGATATACAGATGACACAAACAATCTAAAATAACGCGAATGACTTCAATAACACAAGGTCCAAATCAGCACGCGGATCGCGCGAAGCATATTTTTGTGTTTCTAAACCCGTCTAAGGAATGCATGTAGCTACATTATTCTTTGTTGTCGTTTGTAGGTAGAAGCTAAGCAATGGATCGGTCTCCTTTCCGAGGCATCCTAGGGAATATCAAAGGTACTGAATAGGAAATGAAATGGAAACTAGCGGATTTTCATAAAATTGGATATTTAAGAATTTTTCGAAAACCTGCTTATAAAATTCAAGTTTCATTCAAATCTGAAAAGATTAACGTGTACATTACATGAAGACCAATAAACACTTCTGACCATATAGTGCTCAGTTCTTCGTAAGTAAAAAACTTGAAGAGTTTCAGACAAAATCAAGAAACATTTTTATGTTCAATAACTTATAGGTGCGACATCCCCGTTGTGTTCTATAAACTAATTACAAAATATATCTGTCAGTCAATACACAACAAAAATTATTGTATTATGTTTTACAATATATATATATATTGTACATATTGTAAAACATAATACAATAATTTTTGTTGTGTATTGACTGACAGATATATTTTGTAATTAGTTCAATAACTTTTATTCCAAAAATCGTGTCGTTTATAAGATAAAGTGTAAAAATGTGGTAGTATGATACAGGCAACGTGACAATATAGTACCTCGCATGCGCTTTGGGTGCTGGATATCTAAGTCTACAAACACACAGTAAAAATACGTAATAATTATTGTTTTCCTACTGTTACAATGATTGCACTAACGCGGCCCATTGTCACGTTATACGTGTAGTACATTGCCTGTCTTATTATTTAGTTGTGCTTTCTCCTTTCATCAGATTCCTGTAACTACCAAGGATACTATTTGTATGCTGGGTTGTGAGGTTTTTCATTAACAGTTGTGAAGCGAGATAATAAGAGAGGATGCTGACTGGGGTGTTTGATTTTGATATTTTGCAAATTCATAGTGGGCGAATTGCACTCACTTGCATCCCCGTGGCTATGTGTTGAAGTAAAATATGTATTTATGTGTGTATACAGGGTGTTTCACGACTTTAGGGCATAACTGCAGGAGGTGATTTCCTAGGCCTCTGTGATGAAAAAAGTTTAT
>Ga0209628_10001847_pt1 | contig 14051 bp, 4 predicted proteins | sample TergutCu122P4_FD_187285 | JGI IMG/M metagenome (GOLD analysis project Ga0209628, IMG submission 187285) | Cubitermes ugandensis P4 segment gut microbial communities from Kakamega Forest, Kenya - Cu122 P4 (SPAdes) (version 2) | ecosystem: Host-associated > Arthropoda: Insects > Digestive system >...
GGGGGGGGGGGGGGTGTTGGAAAGGCTTAATTAAAAATTAGGGCAGAAATCATGAATGGAAGGGACCACTTGGAGGACATATGCATAGATGATGGGAGGCTGTTAGTAAATGGAGATAGGGAAAGAAAGTGTTGACTAGATTTATGTGGCTCATGGCTGGGACCGGTGGCAGAGTCTTGCAAATGGTGCAGTAAACATTCAGTTTCTCATAAAAGGCAGGAATTTCTTTAGTAGCAGAGCAGCTGTTAGTTTCTGAAGGATAGCTGCTTCACAAATCTGATGGACACCTGCATGTAATATATGTCTTTCTAGGTAAATTCTTTGATGGTGAATTGTATTAGAAGACTGTACACCATATACAGGATTGAAGTTGTGTAATTTCCCAAGGTGGATGAAAGATATCAGAGCTCCATGAATAGAGATGGGCTGAAGAATAGCATTCTTCATTTTGTCAGAAATTTGAAGAAATAATTCATGCATTTTTTGGCTTTAACAGGAATTCCAGGCCTGTGTATAAGGAACTGTCAGTGTGGCCAGCTATTAACTTGGACTTCAGAGCAGGAGGTTGTCCATTCACAGTTCCTAAAGAGTCGGAGAAGAAACACCAGCCTACAACAAAACAGAGGAAGGAAGAAAATGAAGCACGAGATGTATCACGGTCAGCAGAACATCCATTGGATGCCTCAAGGTTTGTTCCTATATGATCTTATATGTATAAGATATGACATTCTTGACTTCAGAATTGGCAGTGCCCTTAAAAGTGCTTCTAATTAAAATGTGTTTTACATATTGTCATCTGCAAAATTATGATGCCGTGCTGTAGCCTGGTAGGTTGCAACCAACATTTTGGAGAAACATAGCTGGCTACATTCTTTTGTGCAGGTTTCAGCTGAACGTGGAAGTGTGTGTTCCAGCATAACATTCCCTACACACTAGAAAACTGTAACGGGTTATCACTACCCAGAAGGTCACAATATCAATCTCCATTGTCAGGACCTCAGATCTTAAGATACTTTGCAAATTACATGTGTCAAAACTCCAAACATGTTGTTGCTTTATTCCAATTTACACAATCTTTTTAATTCAGAATATGCATTTTTTGTGGTGGCGGTCAGCTTTGTGGAACCTGAAGATTCAACACTGTGGGTGCCAAAGCTAGACATTGTATATGTGAATGGCTAAACTCCAAAACTAGCTCATGTGAAAAATTGACTGGTGTTGACATCAGCCAGAAGAAGTGAGTGGCGTCAAATATGATGGTAAACACACATTATTCTGGCATTACCCAGAAGGCATTATATAAACGATACTGTTCATGGTTTACAGTGAATGTCTGTTCTAACAAGTCTGTAACAGAGAAAAAAATCTGTGAATACATTTTATAGCCAGATTTGCATGTGGCAACATACATGTTGCAATGAGAATGAAATGTGTATTGTTACAGATATCTAATTGTAACTAGTAGCAGTGTGAGGAGTAATTAAAGAAATTAGGAGATACTCTGTGTGGGTGAATTTGAGTAATTGTTGTTGGTAAGTTGGAACTTGGGGAGCAGGTGAAAAACTGCCATACATGTGTTCGATGATAATGAGAATTCTGGTGACATGCATTGCAAACATGATAATGCAAATTGACCTAACATGGATTTTGTTTGCTTATCACTAAGTAAAAAGTTTAGCTGTATTGATATATAACAATACTTGTGTGTCAGTTGCAATTGTGTGTGTGTGTGTATAGGAGTGTATTATTACTGCAGTTGGTTCATTGTTGGCCATTTAAGCTTTAAAAATTACAAAATTAGAGACACTGTGCTACATATGACTGACTTGAAAGTTTCACCATAATTGATAAGAACTTGTATTCCTCACTTTCTCTTTATGTAACAGAGAGAGAAATGCAGGCCCGATTGGCATGAGGATATAGTGCTGCACTCCGTAACTTCCAGTATATACAGCAGCAACTCATGAGTGGACTATGACATGGGGTGAAAGAAAATGTAACAAAAGAGTAGCCATAAACCCATATGTCGAATATTTTCCCCATTCATCCCCTCTACTCTTGAGTAAACTCTAATGCTAGTGGGGATGGTCTTCCAGGCTTAGCACATACCTGCCATTGGACCCTGTGCCACTTTCCTCTTGCCATGTAACCTAGAGGAACAGGAATATCAGCACATATGGTGATGCAAGGCTGCACCAACAATGGTTAAAGATAAACATGGCCTTTCAAATTGCTTGTAATTACAAGATACACATGTGCTGTAACCAAATAACTATTGACATAAGTTGATCATGCATTGTTTAAACTGTTACTACAGTGGACATCTTGTTATAATATGTACTCTGAATAACAGACCTTCAGTCTGTTTGTACCTTCAAATGGAGATTGTATGGAGAGATTCTTGTGTGGGATCCTAGTGTTAGAGCTAAAGTAATACCCTGTCATTGCCCAATTTATTGTTGTATAACTGTCCATTTGAGACAACATCATTAACTGAACTAATAAACAACAATCAGGGCATTTGAATGTATTATTTCATTGTACTTTGCTTTAGGGATGATTGTAGTTTCATTTTCTTGATTTATGATTTGAGTTACAAATATCTGGAATGCATATCCCCACCCTCTTTTTTTCCATTTGTAATCTTAACCTGTATTGGGGCTATTTTGCAAACAATGAATCATTATTTGATGTAAAAGAGATCTGCCTTTCATATGATTCTTTGCTGGATTACTGTTTGAAATGTGGCATTGATTTTGCAGAATGACACGAAAGGCTCGGAGTCGTCTGCAGCGAGGGAATGATACTGCAGTAGCATTACAGAACTCTGCAATTGTATCAGGCTACTGTGAAATATGCCAGTTAACCTTTGTAGATCAGAAGAAACATCTACAAAGTGATCGCCACACGCAGTTTGTAGGGAACAGAAACAACTTTCTCGCATTGGATCAGCTCATCAATCGAGGGCCAACAATGGACACTTTCCTTAAGCTGAATGGAGCAGACCAAATAAGGTAATCAACCGAATCATTGTACCAAACAATTGCTTTTCTCCTCATCTGCTGCAGGAAAATAATATTTCTTAAGTCATTAATTTCTGTGATTTCCATTGTGTATGAGTTGAAAAGTTTTATATTTTTAATCTGATTTTCATTACAGGGTAAGTTTTCCTCCCATGGCAATATTTAAATACTTAATTTACTGTACTTGAGTCTAAGCATAACATGTATTTTTAAATCTGGAACTGATGTGACCTTACAGCTTATGTCAAAATTCCAGTCTATTTTTTTTAAGTTCATTGTTTCTGTCTTTATGTGGCTTTATTGTGCATTTTGGTAATTGCAGTAATGTATGCCAAATATACATTAAGCACAAACTCTAAATATTTCCATGAAATTTGAAGAAACTTGTGAATTAATGTTACCGACTCTTCCATTACATGTGACGTCACTCTGCAATAAAGTGAAGGTAGAGACTGCTCTGCTGGGACGTCTTTGCCATTGATAAACAAGTGACAAGCTTTAGTCAAACAAGCCAGTTTGAGTCTGGTATTGACATCATTTTTTTATTGTATCTCTTGCATTTGCACGTATACTCATCATCAGGCTCTGGATAGGGACCAGTGGCAAGGCTCCTGTGAACCGTAATGAACTTAGGGGTCTATAAACTGTGGTGGTGAATTTTGCGATTAGCTGGGAAACTGTTCCATATCAAGGACTTGTGCTGCATGGATGCAGTTATGCAGGCAGGAAGACAGGGATGATACATATATGGGTACTGCTGTTGGTAGATCGTCAGTGGTTTAGGGTTTTAAACTTCACCAAATATGGCACATGTTGTTTTGACTTCTGTTGACATCTTCATCCTGTCACATCTCATTCAGAATAAAAGTCTGGCTGAAGATCTGCAAGTAACTAGACATGTCTCCTTGTAGAAAAATAAATTGGCGACTGAGAACAGATGATACCCTTCGTGAGAACGTAGTGAGCTCTGCTAGTTGGTAAGGTGTAGATTTACACACCTTAAATATTTTGACACACCATGTGTGTGTGTGTCCATTTTTAGAGCAAATTTGAAAGACTGCACTGAGCAGTGCATATCACTTGTATGTATATATCACCTGGAAAGGAAATGTAATGAGGGTGCTGTGTTTGCTGTTAAGCATTAAAATATTTTTTCTGACCATAAAATTAAAATTTTAATAAAGTGGTGATATTCTAAATTTCATTGAAGGTAGAACGACATGACACGCTATGTAGTACACACCAAACATTTCGTACATATTTATTTTTACTGTATCAAGGTCTGCATTTACCCGACATCAGCATCATCTGATTGGCTGCAGATGACATCTTAGCACAAGCGATCACTAGCTTCTTCTCAGCGACTGGGTAGGTAAACCCTGCGAAGTTTTTACAGCACAGTTTATCTTGTATTTCTGCAATGTCGGTTGTAGCTGTACATTCCTTTTCCTAAATATTCTCTGACATGGCACTGAATTGAAATTGGGGTGATAACTGAAATAGATTTTCTTTGAATTAACACGTGATTTGAAACAAATTTTGGGTTTGCAATATGTTGTTAACAAAATTCTGTTTCTGACAGAAACTGCCACAGTTTAAAATTAATTAAAGGTAAGATTACTTCCCTTATTATGCACTGTTTCTAACTTAAACCTCATGTATTTTATACCTGGTGTTATCCAAGTTTGTTTCCATTGCTTTTCTTTTGTAATTGTCCCTGTCCTTGGTTTGGTTAGTTGTCATCCAAGTCATAATGGCTTTCGTTCAGTATTAGATAAGTGGGACCTTACATGCTTGGTGATTATTTTGAGAGTCACGCTATTGATAGCATTATGTAAATCTCACCAACACCCTTACGGATTTTACAGTAGTCGTGAATTATTTAAAGATGTCTCCAAGCACTCACACTTTTTTTTCTTTTTTCTCAGTATGACAAAAGTACACTCCTTTGACCCCCCCCCCTATTCCATAAAGAAAATGCAAATGGAAAAGTAACAGTTCAGTAATTACAGTGGTAATATTTACTAGGTTTTGTATGCTCTGCTTTTCCATTTTATTGTTAGGTTCTCAGAAATGCAGTTTGGTGTGATAAACCTCAAAACATGGGCTAGCACAGAACCCCACATTCCATTCTGGACACTTGAATTTCATTCTTGTTCCATTCTTGTTGCATAGGTACCAAATCCTCCTTCCATAAAAGGCCAGTGTTATGTCTTGTTTCAAGTCTTTTTAACTGGCTAGTGAATGGGGCTTGTTTTCCTTCTCATGTGGTAAGAAGTCAAGGTATCCTCCCTCACCAACATCAATCTGAATAGTCAGTGTGATAATTATGTGGGTCATTTCGAAGTTTTGTGTATGGTGGCAGCACTGTACAGTGCTCATATGACTGAATTCAAATTGTGTGTGGTGCTAGTGGCACTGTTACTACTGTTACAAAGGTTCACTGTCTTTGTGATATCAGTTGCATTTTAGCTGTGGATCGGAAAAGGCTACAATAACTTTCTTGCAGGCGGACATGAAATATTAAAAAAAAATTAATGTTTTGTTGGGTAAAAGTTTTCTAGAATGTTATAAGTTGTTGAAGGAAGGTTTAGGGGCACATGCTGCTTCATATGAAACTGTTTGTGAATGGGTGAATGCCATGAAGAATGGCTGGGAAGAGACAGGTGCCCCTTTCACAGTGGAGCCCCAACATTGGTGACAGAACAAGTGAAATGTGTTCTTGAACATACGCACAGTATTTCATGCATGGTAATTGCTACAGAAGTAGGAATCTCTCCAGCAAGTGATTAACATATCCTCACCATCACACTGGGAAAATGAAAAGTTTGTGCAAAGTGGATTCCACACATGCTGAGCAATGACCAAAGAGCCATGCTTGTTCTTCTTGCCACCACCCATATGCAGCATTGGAGAAATGAAGGCAGTGCATTCCTTGATCACATGATAACAGTGAACGAGTCATATATGCATTCATTTGGCTGTCAGCTGAAATGGCAGAATGCTGAATGGCATACCCAAATGTCACTGAGGAACAGAATTGCACGGCTCTGTCTGTGTTCTCCAAAAGTCATGCAATTCATGTTCTTCAGTCAAACTGGACTTGTGCATGACCATCCCATGCCAGTTGGTACAGCAGTCAGTGGTAATTTTTACTGCATACGCTTACAGTATAAGGTGAGGCTAGGTTTTTGCCGTAAAAAACCAGATCTGCTTGAGAATTGTGTCATTTTTCTCCAGGACATTGCAACACCTCCCTGCCATCATGATGTTCAAAATTTGGTTCAACAATGGGGCTGGGAGATGTTGGCATATCCTTCCTACTCTCCAAACCTCACCCCATGTGATTACTGGTTGCGTGCACGTGCAAAGGAATGTGTTTGGGGTAATTGATTTGAATCAGAAGACGATATCAACACTGCTGTCATTGCCTCTTTACATCATCTGAGCATGGATGAATACAGGGCTGCTGTTGATCATTTACCTCATAGATGAAAAAAGTGTGTGGACATTGCTGGTGATTACGATGAGTAGAGGACATATTTGTAAACATTCAGTAATATCAGTAGAATTATCATCTTGTATTTTGTTATTGCAAACAACTCTCACACAAAACTTCTGCAATGACCTACATGTGAACCACTGGAGGCAAGAAGGATAGAAAAAAATGGTTGAGAATGGTAAAGTCCAGAAGGTGGGAAAATAGCTTCTTCGTTCATTTCCAGTTCCATCTGCTAATGGAGTTAGTGTTCATCATGTGGTAAGATTTGTTCATATACCCCATTCGTACAGTCTTGTACTATGGCCAGTTTTGGGGCTTCTCAGTGCTCATCACAGAAATTACCCTCCTCTGGTGGAGAATATGTGTTCGTCATGAAATCACATTTTGTCTCTCCACGCAATGGATGTCAAGTTACCTTTCATTCTAGTTTTTTGTCACCCTTCTTCAGTTTCATTTTTCCAATATTCTTTGGCATCTTTTTTAATGTTAGGTCAGTCACACAGCAGTTTATTGTCTTAGTACATAAGTTGTTACATAACACTGAATTGAAAGAAGTTCTTCTATACTTTCTGTCCCACATTTTCAGGCCTTGAAGTAACTCTGGTTACAGTTGCACGAGTAGCTGTAATTAAAGGATTCGCATGTGCTTTGCCTTTGTCCAAATTCTAAGTCATATTATATGTATATCCCTTAGAAACATGCAGCTTGTAGATTTTGATCCCAAACTCATTTATGTGTCTTCGGTATCTATTGTTTGAAAATGACTCTAGGTTTGAAGAGCACAATAATTTCATCAGCTGCTAAATGTTCAGTTGGGCTGTAATATTTAGTATACAAGTCATTGTTGCCATCAGATATAGTTGTCATTTTCCACAGTCACTCATAGCTTTCATCAGTCTTGTCAGGTTGACTTTTGTTGTCACTTAAGTGCAGAACTGTTGTAAGTACATGTAAGGATCCATCTTAATTTCATGATGTTTCCATAAAAGGCACATAACAATGCTTTTGTGTTGACCAGTAATTTGTCAAAGTATCCCTCTGATCTTGCTGTCTGCACAGTAATTGACACAGACATATACATTTTGCGAACACTTAAGTCAGGCAAAGCATACTTTCCTTCATCCATTGTGCCGAGGTACCAGTGATAATATCTGTCTTTCCACCAACAGTTGTATATTTCAAACAAGACAAACATGAAAACTTGCAGTAGGATAGTCTTGAATTATGTGTGGTGCCTCTGTTGTAACCCTGTGAGATCCCCTGTAAACCTGTGGACTCCAGGTAAATTAGGTTGACAGTGTATGTTTTAACTCCACTGTGTGCAGTTTATGTCAGTAATATTGTCAGTGTCAGTAAGGAGCAGTGTTGTCTTCAGGTGAATGTGCGTCAAAGTCGAATTGTAATATCAGTTCTATGATGTTTCGTTCAGCAAGCTTTTGCTTTGTAGCCATACTAATGCACTTGGAAGCAACACGACTCACCAACCAGCAAAGTTGAGTGTGTATGAATCTCCAAGCATGACTAAACACAGTCTGCACTGCCTGGCCTGACAAATTATTTTATAGCTGATGCAATTGACTTGTAAGTAAACTGAGAAAGAATTGAATACATGACAGTTAAAGGAAATAGAAAGCAAACAGTGGTTGATCCATATGTTAAAAAGTTACAGGATATAATCTTGAGAGAGTATATAAATTTATGTACCTGGGCTCACTAGTTAATGAAAACAGTGATATGAAGGAAGAAGTTACAGATGAATATAGAATGCAGATAAGTGTTACTATAGACTACAAAGACACTTTAACCTTTATCGTCCTACAATACCATATGCTGGGCTCTAAAGTTTACTGGCCAATGTCCTAGCATGCCATATGCTGTGAGTTTACTTGGTAGAAACTTAAATGTCCATGCTAAACCAGAAGGACTCAGGCCATGATGAGATACAACTGGCATTTAAATCCATTTCCTGCAGGTTAAATGACAATTGCTTACTCTTGCAATGAAGGTTAGTGTGTTCAAAACCCTTGTTAGACCCATTGTGATATACTGAAGTGAAAGTTGGGCTTAACGCATTGAGGTGAATTACAGCTATGCATCTTTGAAAGGAAGAAATCCAGTGCAAGAGTAAGGAGAATGGAGAATAAGGTGCATTAGAAATTGTTCCAGCTTTGCTAGTCACTGGGCATTTACAAAGAATGCCTAGGAATTCAGTACGCAGCAGAATCATGGATTTCAGACTTAAAGGAAGGACAGTGGAGAATGGTGAATGGATGGTATGGTGGAAGATTTGAGGAAGTTGGGGTTCCGAATTTGGTGGATGGTCACCAGGGATTCGTCATGGAAGAAAGTTCTACAGGTAGCTGAGGCTCATAGTGGGCTGTCATGCTACTGATGATGATGGTGACGGGATATAGAGAGAATTGCTGATTTCAAGATAAACCTCGATGTGAAACTACAGTGTGCAAAAATAATGTGGGAGTACTTGCAGCAGAATGAAGGATATTTGATAAACATGTGGTTGAGTTCCTTTCCTCCTGCACTTATTTGAAGAAAGAATATGAACTCATTCATATGACCACTCAGATAAGCCACAGTTTTATGAAATATAAACAATTTGCTGACAATAAATAATGTCACATACTCATGTACAAATGAATCCAAATTTTTTAGCACAGTATACCTAATTTATGCAAGCAGATACCTGAAATGAATAATTCCAGAAACTGAAAGTGAAAATGAACAAATTTAAAAAGGATCCTGAACTATAAGCTCTGTAAAAATAGGTGGGTTGTCAAAACTTTGTGAATGGGTAGATTGAGCCATTCATCTAGTACATTTTTTATTTAAAGTTTTTTAGGTTTAAAAATATGTGAGATACAAAGGATAATTTCACACCCAGAAATGGGCATTTCAAATGAAAAGAACTGTGGCTGTGAATGACTGCACTGGGATATAAAAAGCCTGGACGATAAAGGTTAAATTGCAGTAGAGTGCATCTGGAAAACCATTGTACACATAAGTTAGGTTTATCGCTGAGCACTCATGGGATTGACCACAGTGAAAAAGCACTGTACAAAATTTGTGGGTAATGTTTATCATCTTGCTGTTCAACGCCATATGCTTTTAATGCGTTATTAACCTGCCGTAGGCTAATATTGTCTGCAAGGCACTGGCCACTGTTTTCAGCTATCCCATATTTGTATTATTTTATGAAGTTGGCTTTTAGATTTATGTATTTCATCATCATCATCAACAGATGACCGCCTCATTCCCCTGTGTTTCTTTCTGTGCCCAAGAAATGCATTTTATTTAATGACGTACAGGTGAGATGATATGCAGTAAAAATAACAATGCAGAGCAGGGACTTGCTGCCATTTAACTGTATCTCCAAGGACAAGCATAATGCCATTGGAAGAAGTCATTGAAGGATTAATTATCATAATAAAACAAGAAAGTGGACATAGATTTCATTCACTTTCCAACAGCTCACCAGTAATATGCATTCCATTATGTTCTGTTTACAGGAGGCTTCTTTATACCTACATCAGATGTGCTGTGTAACCATATTCCCTTCAGTATTCTGGAGTGACTGTATGCCAAGCGTCATGTTATTTATGTAATTAATTATACCAGTTGCAAATTAATTGTATTGTGAAATAACACAAACTCATTGTGGAAATGACTACTGGCCTGATTAAAGCAAAAAATTAATTTATTTCAGACAGTGGAGCTGAGCCATAAAAGTGAATCTGTTTGGATACCGAAACACTCTTCATGTCATTTGTTACAGCCCATGCCCAGACGAGTTGAGTGGTAGCAATCGTCGTTCCCTGCGTAGTGTGGTGAAGCTACATACACTTTCCCTTGATACATCAACTCCCCTCTCCCCAGCTGCATGGAAAGGAGATCAGCCACTCTCTCCATCTTCAAGAAAGCAAACTCCAGTTTCCAATGCAAATGGATATCATGCTACTCGCTCATCCTCGAGTGTGAAGCAGCCGCTGGAAGAAAACAGTAAAATGTTGCTTCCACAGAAGGACAATTTAGAGGTATATGACACATAAAACATTCCTTTATTAATGCTTGATCTTTCCATTCTACGATTTGCTTGTGCATTCCACAGACAAAACTGGACATACGACTTATTATTTAATGTCTGATGGGCAGAGCAGTGATGCAAGGATTTTTAGTATGACAGTGAGAGTGTTACAGTGAGATTTCATAATAGCGTGACATGTTTGTTGTAGGAAATACAGTGAACCTGGATTTTACACTTCTGCAGGGATCCCTTGAAAGGACTGTAACATTGAGGAAATGGAAACTTACGTAGCCATTGAAATTAAATTAATATTTTGTTACCTTAAGAATAAAGTCTAGTCCCTTCTTCCACATGTTAAAGTTAGTTGCTGCTGCTTTGCTCTGTGCTAAACCCTTTACTCATCAGTACTACTGAGGGTAGCCATAATGTATCCTGTGCATTGTGTGCTGTGACATAACTCATGTAAAGTACTTGGTGATAGAATGCAGCAATAACGGTTGACTGAAATGTCCTTGCAGGTGCGTGTACAGTGCAATGGCATATGGAGCCATTGCTATGGCACAAGGCATGGTGGATTGAAAAGCCCTGTCCCTGGGAATAGTGTGCGACGTGAGCAGTGGGAAATTCAAGGGGGAGGAGGCAACAAACCTCAACGAGTGAGGCGAGCATCAGCTTCATTCTGCATCAACTCTTCTCCATCTCTGCAACAGCAGCTGTCTCCAACGGGTAGTGACTCAGGTCACCACTTGCGTTCACGTGGGCAACTCTGGCTCCCCAGTAATCTGCTTGGAACCACTGCAGAAGATGAGGGAAATCCTGCACGGACACGCTTGGGCCACACTTCTGCTGACCCGCAACCTGCTCGTATCTCTAGAGAAATGCCCCTGGTTAATAGTGAAGACAAATCCAAGACTGGCCCAGTTGTTAAGGAAGAGACAAAATCCGCATTGTGCCAGGGTGGAAATAGTCAGGTGATCAGGAGGAAACGATTATCAGTAGAGGAGAAACTGATAGAGGACAATAAAGCATATTATAAGTTAGAGTTAAAAAACAGTAAACTGCGATCAAGTGGATATTTCTCATTTCAAAGAGATAGTGAGATGTCTGTGAAAACAGAAGTTAAAGACGAGAGAGTGGGATCAAGTCTTCTTCAAAAGGTATCTAACAATGTGAAGTGTAATGGGGAGCAGATTCAAGAAGGAACTAAGATGGAAGAAACAGTTGCTGTGAAAGTCCAGAGGGTTAGGAAAAGTGAACTCACATTATTAAGTGATGAGGCAGAGTGTTTTATGTTTGGTGAACCGCTTCGGCGGGAAAGTTCTACAGAATCCTCTGAGGAGGATGAAGATGAGAAAAAAGAATCCAAAAGTAAGTTACATAAAAATGTGAAGAAAGATATTTTGAGTGATGATTCCAATATAAAGCGAGTGAGTGACAATAAAAAGAGTGTAAAGAAGAAGGAAGATGATGGTAGTACACAAGTACATCAAAGTGTCACGCCTTCTTTGGTAGTACATTCAAAAGCTGATGGTGAAAATGGGAATCAATGCAACATGTTACAGTGTGATGAAAGTTCAGTGTGTTCTGTGGACACCTGCAGCCTGGCTAGCAGTTGTGATACCAACAGTGCAACCCGGCAAAAGAGGAAAAGACGAACTCATGCTGAAGCATTCATACATGACAATTTGGATTATTACAAGTTTGAAATTCCTGGTTCCCGACTTCGTTTTCAAGGAAGTATACTTCCTCCCACTGTGGTCCCTGTTGATAACAGTGCTGTTTGTAACAGTGACAAGAGTAGTACTGGGAGCAAGGATACAGCTGGTGTATCAAGTTGCTCCAAGTCAGGTTCACCTTCTACAGGAGAGAAAACCACATGTAATGGTGCACAGACATGTAGCAATGAAGTTACAAATGAAAGAGAAAAAATTGTTAATCCACAGGAAGAATCCAAGCAGAAGGTTGCTGGAGAAAATGAAAATAAGAGTGGGAAGAGGCAAGAGAGAGAGGATGATAGGAAGGAAGAAGAACAGGATAAATCAAATGTAAGAGAGACAGTGGAGAATGACTTGCCGTCCACCATGGACAGACTTCATTTCTCATTTGAAGTTGTTCCACAAAGTGAACCTTGGTATCAGACATACTCAAGGCAGGATGAAGGGGAGGAATTCTATGCATATTCCTGTATGAGTGATTCCTGTTACTGGAAACCATTTCTTTTACCATATGAATTGTCTTCATCAGAGGGTCTTGCATTTGGCAGTGGCTGCCCAGGAGGTGGAGCTGGATCTTCTGGTTTAGTAAGAAGGCGACGTAATAGGTTCGCTCATTTGCTAGACAAAAAACCAAGGAAGTCTCCAAGATGTCATGCTTCAACTTTGGCAATTTTGTCAAGTCTGATGCATCACAGAAAAAGGAAAGAGTCAGGTAGACCCAAAGAAGAGGCACAGAAATCTGAAACTGGTATTATCAATTCTGCTGAAGAAGACAGTGTCAGTAGAGATGCTCCCAGTGTCAGTATAGATGTGCCTAGTACCTCCCCTACCACATCTCCCTTGGCTGCACTCTCAGTCGAATCTGTGGCAGTAGTACAAGGAACAAACTCAGACTTCAAGTCAGAGTCAGACCCAGATCTTCATGAGATTGCAAGAAATATTGACAGAATGTTCAATGTGGGAAGTGAAGGGGAAGAAATTAGTGGTAGTGACTTTGATGGAAGTGGTGATGAATCACAACAGGAAACAAGTGTGACCCAGAAAGTTGCTGATAGTAAGAATTTTAAACCACATACTGGTAAAAAAAGTGTTCAGCATCAGACTAAAAAGTGTCCACATTTTAAAGAGAGGAATTTAGATTTGCACCTGCCTAATCAGCATGAAATTTTGGAAGTAGATCCCACAGTGCTGGATGAATTAAAGGGTGAAAATTCTGTGGTAAGCCCTGATGAGCATAATGAGTATCGTTGCCGTGGTGGGCCTAAAATTGATGTTGTGACTCTTCTGAATGAATTTTCTGCATGTCAGTGCATGGATGAGCCTGCAGTAATAAGCAAGGAGCCTACAGGATGCCAGGCTAACCCATCACTTTTGGGTGAATCGTCATGTAACAGCTCTGAATGTGGAGCTTCATCCACATGTGAAACCATCACCTTTTCAGATGGTCCTGATGGACGGATTATGCGAATACATGGAAGGAAAAGGAAACGAAAGAAAAACCTCACAGGATGGCCAGCAGACAAACAGAAAGGAAAGAGAAGGTTGTTAAGTAAACTTAGTAGAGTTGATGAATGTGTTGTGTCAGGTGATGATATAAATGGAAAGTGTGTGAATGTTGCAGATAAGGTGCATTTATCATTTGAAGAAGGTATTGCTACTGCAAATGAAGTGACTAAAAATGGTAGCGGTAGAGTTGAGGATGGGGCAGATGAAACTGTGGTGCATCCACATAAGAGTGACAGAAAATCTGATAGCACAGGGGTTTGTAGGGG
>Ga0209628_10001848_pt1 | contig 14050 bp, 35 predicted proteins | sample TergutCu122P4_FD_187285 | JGI IMG/M metagenome (GOLD analysis project Ga0209628, IMG submission 187285) | Cubitermes ugandensis P4 segment gut microbial communities from Kakamega Forest, Kenya - Cu122 P4 (SPAdes) (version 2) | ecosystem: Host-associated > Arthropoda: Insects > Digestive system...
AGCCACTAACGTGTAAGTAACAGCCACTAACGTGTAAGTAACAGCCACTAACGTGTAAGTAACAGCCACTAACGTGTAAGTAACAGCCACTAACGTGTAAGTAACAGCCACTAAAACGTTACAATTTACAAAAAATAATGATTTTTAGCGATTTACAAAAAAAACTTTCGGATTTATAAAAAAAATATAAAAAAAATTTGGAAATTATAAAAATAATGTATTACCTTTGCATTTTTAAATTCAATTAATGGTTTAATTTATGGAAAAAACAAAAATATCTCCTACCGAAGGAAAAATGGCACGAAATATAGGCATAATTGCTGATTATAAGATATTAAAGAAAACAGGCAAAAAAAGACCTGAAATAATAATCTTATTGAAAGAAAAGTATAGTATCGAAAAAAGCCTTGTGTATCAAATAATTAGAGCCGTAGAAAATGCTTAAAATAAAAAATCAAAATATTAATAGGTATAATAATATGATTATAAGCAACTTACAAATACAAAGTAAGTGTGTCTCGCAAGGGTTCGCTTGCGATACTCACTTTCAAAACGTGATTATAACTATATTTGAGTGTATTTTAAACTCAAATATTCAATCAAAATTTTTCCACAAATTAAAACATTAAAACAAAATGAAAGTCGTAAACATAAATAGTTATTATTTAGAAGCAATAGAATATATGGATAGCGTTAGGTTAGGTCAATTTATGAAGATGTTATTTTCTATAGCACAATCTCCTTTTAGTTACTATATTCACTACAATCCAAGCAAAATAAAAAGAATATTAAACACCGATAGAAATATTGATGGTGTTATCAAATATTTTATAGACAACAAATTAATGTATAAAATTGATAACAAGCTAACCATACCATTATTAATAGTAAACGAATTAAACATTATAAAAAATTCCAAAGTAAAAAACACAATACCAAAGGAATTTTTAGAATTGATAAAAGAATTAAAATACGACCAAAAAACACTGTTACCAGAACTAACTGATTATATTCCAGAAGAGCAGCCCGAACTCGAAGACAAAAAAACCGAACCCGAACCCCAAGCCCAAGCCCTCCCCCCCAGCCGAGCCATCAACATAGAAGATTTCGGCAAGTCCGAAGTTGAAAGAACTTGCGAAAACTGTTTTTCTTGTAAAAAATTAGATAACGGCACAATGCGATGCACTTACGATTTGCATAAAAAAGCAGTATTTGCGGGTGAAACGTGCAGAGATTATACACCAATACTTGAAGAATTAAGAAAAATTAATAATTAAAAAAAACTTAAAATAATGGAAGCAATAGTAGAAAAAAAAGAAAAAAAGTTTTTGTTATCTGACGAGCAGATAAACAAATATGTGATGTTTTTAAATTCAAATCCCGAAAAAGCGTTTTATTACAATAGAATTAATTCTGAAAGTAAAAAACCAGTAAGTAAAAAAGATTTTTTAAGTCTATTTGAATTTTATGTAAAATTTGAAAAACTGATTGACCAACGATTAGTTATAATTCCGTCCGATGTGCGACAATATTATAAGGCGTTGTGGTTTTTTTCGTCAATTAATAAAATTATGCCTGACGATGTTATTGTCAAAGAAATTACAAGGAAAATGTTTTTTGACGGTCGAGAATATGAAAATAGGTATGATTATAAGCAATTTAATTGTTTTGATATTGTTTTAGATAAGAGTAATTTATTTGGTAAATTTAAGTTTGAAAGCATTAGAAATTATCTAATTACGTCAAAACAAAAGACAATGATATTTATCATCAATCCCAATTCGGATTTAAAATTATTAGACCATTATTTTGGGAGTATAACAACATTAATGTATTAATAATTAAAAAAATTTATATGAAAAGAATATATAAAGAAAATAATATTATATTAGAATGCTCAAGTATGGAATATACTTTAATAGAATATTTATTGTATCTTGCAAAATTGGAAACAAAAAAAGAGCCTTATTATATAGACGAAAAAAATAAAAAATATTTTTATGGTGTATGTCGTGTGTTTAAAGATGAAGAAATAGAATTTATAAAACAACAATAAAAAATGAAAGAAGAAAAAAAAACAAAAGAATATTACAAAGAAATAGCCACAGAACTATATATTGCTGGTTTTATAAATAATCGTGAATGGTCTTATAGTTTAATAAGAATAGAATATAAATTTGATGAACTAACAAAAATTAAAAATTAAAAAAAATTATATGAAAACAAAAAAAATATATTACATATCAAAAGAATTAGAGCGTTATAGAGATAGAATTATTTACTTTAATGAAGAGAACGGGGATTTGATGTATGCGGATTTTGACAATAAACTTATAAAAAAACAAGACTCGCCGTTTATTGAGGTGCAATTAGAAGATAAAGACAAATTCCACTGTGCGCTCTATGCACGTAATGATGCTATTGGTGTATGTATTAATTATGAAAAACCTAATCAAAAATACATTTATATTCCTTGTAAAAATCATTTATATTTTAACATTTACATTGAACAGTTTTTTGAGAATTTTAAAAATATTTAAAAATATGAGTACAATAAAAACAGAGTTAGAAAAGAGTTTTAGTAATTTGTTTATCAACGAGTTACGATTTTATTTAGATTGTCTGTCGGACGGAAACTTTCATCACAAAAAGTGTGTAAATTGCGGCGGAGATTGCGAAACTTGCGCCCGCAACAATTCTGTGTGGTTTGGTTATTCGTCTTGTTATGAGAGCTGCGATTCCGAACAAATACAAATTGAGGCTAAAAAATTATTAGAATTAATTAAAAAAATAGAATTATGAAGACAACGAAAATAGAGGGTAATATTTGTCCTTATTGTGGACTTAGAAACGATGGTGCCAGTAGCTATAAGAGAGAAGACGAAGAATACACTCCAAGCGAAAACGATTTTAGTATTTGTTTTTATTGTTGTGAAGTTTCTGTTTTTAACAAAAATTTAAAATTAGAAAAAGTGGATAATTTTGTCGTTCCGAATGAAGTTTTAGAACAACAAAAAGAGTTTAAGCGTTTTAAATCAATGTATAATAGAAAAAAATAATGCGTTTCCAAAAACTACAAAACTATATTAAAGAGTTTGAGCCGTTGGTAGATTATGTTCGTTATACGACCGTACATTACAGAACTATAACCAATTACGCTAATTTTGAGAATTTTATAAAAAAGTATCAGAATGATTGCGGAGCAGAAGCAACGGCTGCTTTCGCCGAACTTGTAGATAGGTTTTTAAGCCTTCATATAGATATGCGTAAAACATTATTTTGTGCGTTTTTGGATAAATTAGGAATTTATGTAACTAAAAAAAATTTAATGAAATAATATTTATGCTGAAAGAAGAAATCAAGAAAATTCGGCCGAATAGTAGAAATTCGGAAATTAATAAGGCGTTAAAAGAGGTTTTTTTCGATGAGTTTGTAGAACAGAACACGAGCATTAAACCAAAAACGCATTTACAGTATGAAGATATTTACAGGCGTTACCTAAAATTGAAAACCGAGCCGATATTTCAAGATAAGTGCCTGATGTATCTGTGTGCCGTCATCGCCAAACAGTTCGATAAGACAACAGGAGAGTATTATACTAAAAATACAATTTATAAAATTTTAAAAAAATTTGAGAAATGAAAAAAGATGATTTTTTTACGTATAATTTTGAAATTCACGTAAAGACATTAGAAGATGGATGTGTGCGAGATGCTGGTGGAAATTGGGGTAGGGTTAATCCTTATCATCACCAAACAATGATTAAAATATATTCTATGTCAGAGCTTATTTTGTTTTTAAAATTTGTTATTGGTTTGCCAAAATTTCAATACTTTGAAATAAAAATAAACAACGAAACAGACCATAGTTCTGTAAGAACAAGGTATATTTCGGATGTTTATGGTAATTTTCCCAGTATTGATGAATTTATTGACGAGATAAAAAAATTATGCCAACAATCACCCAAACCGTAACTCACAATATAGATGTACGCAAGTTTGTAAATTCGTGTTCCGAATACGAACTGCAAGAGTTGTTGTTTTTAATTCCTATTCGTCAAAAAGAACTTGATGAAAAAAGAAAACGAACGAAAAAAGGAGAAAAATTTTTAAAAAAAGCATTTAAAGAATTATATTTAGAATTTTAGGAAATGGAAAAAATAGAAATAAAAAAAATAGAAGTACCGTATTTTACTGTGTGTTATCTAAACGGAATGCCTGTTTGGGACGATTATGTAGTTAATGAGTACGAACTCAACGAAATAAGGCTTCAGATTATAGAAAAGAAAATAGAAGGCTGTTATATTTGGTGTGATAAGAAAAAAATAAAACTTGGAATTGACGGACAGATTCACGGCGATTGCCCAGAATTGAATTTTCGCACAAACCAACTTATGAAAATTGCAATAGCAGCTTGCGGAGATTGATTTTTTTGTAACTTTTAGAAAACTTTTAGTAATTTTGTCGAATGAAAAAAAATATTGATAATTTTATAATAGTAGGAAAATTAAATAAAAAATATTTAAAAGCGATAAAATTAAATGTTAAAAATAATTCGCTTTATATCAGTAAAAACAATTTAAAACACATCGAAAAAAAACATAAAATAGAGTTACAGGGTCTTGGAATTACGGCACAAATGTTTTTAGAAACCGTCATTATAAATTTTAATCGTATCTATCAAGACAAAAAAACAAAAGCATATTTTTTAGTAATATACAACGAAGATAAAGCCGATGGAGTTGTTTTACAAGTTAATTTAGCATTAAAGAACGAATTTTTAGAAATAAAAACAGCTGTTCCGTACAGAACAGCTTATTTCAACAATAAAATATTGTTATTTACAAAAGGAGCGAAACCCTCTTAAATAGTAGGTTATTACTATTGTCAATTTCAATAATTTTTAATGATAACCACATTAAAAACCTTACGCTATGACGATACAAAATTACAACAAAAAATCAATACCACAAAATTTTTTTCAGAAAAAACAAATTTTTCTTTTGTATATTTGTATACAATTGTAAATCAGTCTGTATACAAACAATTTTCAAGATGTTTACGGTTTGTATACAAAAAATTACAGTTTGTATACAAACATTTTCACGACATTTTCGCTTTGTATACAACTTGAAAAAAGATTGTATACAAACTGTAATTAATCATTAATAATTTTGTAAACATTGCTACCATACACGCTTCCGACCGTAACCGCAAGCATTACTCCCGGTGGTAAGTCTGCATTCGTAGCGAGTAAATATTGATAAACAGCGTCATCAATCAGTTTTATTCCTGCTTTGTCGGCTTTTAGTTCATTTATATTTACTTTTTTGGGAGTTAGTTTATTTACTATTAATAATAATATAATAGGTAGAACGACATCAGCCCCACTCGTAAGAACTGCCGACTGAAAACGCAAATAATCCTTTTCGTCTGATGTTTTTTTTACTCTCTCTTCGGCTGGCTCTTCTTCGGAATATACTTCATCGGGGATAGCATACTTTTGTTTTTCTTCATCAAGAATAGAAAAAAAGTCTTTTTCTTCTTGTGTTGAAGCCTCGACCGTTGTATTTTCGGTTGGTTTTATTTCTTCGGCTAGTTTTTCGTTTTCCATATTATAAACCATTAATAACTTCTTTTATTAACTTATTCAGCAACTCTTTAAAACTTATAAGAGGTTCAACATCAACAATATGTTTCTCCCGTGCCGCCTCCGATTTAACCACACAACGATAAACCCAAACCTCGTTTTTTTCATTATCATTATTAACAACGAAAACCATTTTTTGTTTGCTGTCTAATATTCGATTTTGGTCTACTCCCAGATACAACAACTCTTTATATATGTTGTTTATATGTTCCTGTGATACCCTTTTGTCAAACCCAGCATTTTCTAATGCGTATTTTATAACTCCTCCTATCATTTTAGTATTTATATGTTGGTCTACCTACTACTTTAATAAACAAATCATCTAATAACATTTCAACAAAAGCACTGTTGCTTTCAATTTTGTTTTTAGTTAAAATTCTTTTTAACAACTCCTCGTATTTTTTATCTAATAAAATTTGAACACTACCATCAATAGCTGCCTTGTAGCTGATAGCTTGATTTTTAATGTTTTCGTATTTTTGCTGTACTTCTGAAAGTTCGGCTAACTGTTCTATTGCTTGTTCGTATTTTGATTTTATTTCTTCTAATTCGGAATTTTGTTCTACTAAATTTGCGTTTTCTTCTTTTAATTGCTGATTTTCCGAAATTAATTTAGAAGATTTTTCGCTTAAAATTGCAAATTGTGCAAAATAATTATCAAAATAAGATTGAATAGAATCGAATTTTTTTTGCTCAACATCGGCTTTAATTTGACAATAAAAATCTTTGTTTACACGAATAGTCACATTTGGTTTAACTTCTGTCATATTTGGCGAATTTGTATACAATTAAAAACTATACAAAAGTAATATTTTTTTTATATATAAAAAAATATTTTGTATACATTTTTATTACAAAAAAAATATATTAATTTTACGGTCAAAATTTTAATAATTATAAAAAAAATAAATTATGAAATTATTAAATGATAATTTAGGATTAATAACAACTGCGACTTTGGTTTTAGTTGTTATAAGTTTTTTTGCAAACAAATCAAAAAACGATAAAGAGAATACTTCTGAAAAAGAAGCGAAAAGTTAATTAATTAAATAATTGAAGAAATTATGCAAAGAGAAGTTTATGGTGGTTCTGAAATGAATCGTAGAGAGCGCAGAAGAGCGATGAGAGTAATGAGTGGTCGTGCCGATGGTAGAGGTGAGGACATGTTTGTGGTTGACGAGACAACAGGTTTCTTGAGAAGAAGCGAGGCAGCTGACGGCAATAATATTAGGAATAAGCAGATTTTCCCAGTTCAGACTCTGAACGAGGCAATGTTTGATGTTCGCGGAAGAGATTTTGCGATGGGAGCTGCTAACGGCTTTCAATTCAATGTCGATAACAGACAAAACGACAAAGAATTGACGCTTGGTATTTTACCAGGTCATTTTGACACAAGTCAAATGTTAGTCGATTTTAATAGTCTTGTGATGTCGGGGCAAATGCAAGCCGATAATAACACGCCGCCTAATTTATATTATGGTGGTGAGGTAAATACTGGCGAAGGCAACATGTTTTCGCAGCGAGATTTGCAAGAGGACGTAAAAATCGTAAAAGATTATCAAAACCTTACAGGTATTCGTAAATTTATACCTACATTAGATTTAATGCTGCAAGATTGCGAAAACAAGAGCTTTACTTTCAGTGATGGCTCGTCAGGAATTTTAAGCATGTCTTCTACTAATAGAATGTTTTCGATAGAAAATTTTATTCAATTTACAAAGTATTTTAAGTTTGCGTTAAATCGTTTAACTTTCCAAGCGAAAGATTTAGGTAACTACAACGGAAGGTTTATATTCTCGTATACAAATCCGTTCCGTAACTTTGGAACAACAGAAGTCTTCTTACAAGAGTTCTTTGATGTTAATCAACAACAAGACAACAAGATGACTGCTAATGTTCGTCCAGAGAACCCATTCATCATCACACCGCACTTGTTGTGGGCGATTGTAATTCCTCCTAAAAACCAATTAACGCTAACACTTTATTTGTAAAATTATGTACACTACGGGAAATATGATACCGGCTTGGTCGGGTAAGCCCTACAATTTTACTGGAACCTGGAATGGATATAATTGGTTTAACGGCATGTATGCCGGGGTAACTAATACTTCTACTTCTAACAATGCCAATACTAATACTTCTGGCACTTCGTCAAATAGTGGCACTTCGTCAAATAGTGGCACTTCGTCAAATAGCGGTAGTAGTAATTTATTTACAAGCATAGCGAGTGGCATTGCAGGTTTAATGAATGCTGGTGGCAATCTTGCGGCTGGCATAAAAGGAACTCCAAACAATCAAGGCGACAATATACAAAATAACAATACTCCCGAAAAAAAAGAGCCAGAAAGCAATACCTTAAAATATATATTAATAGGTGGTGGAGGATTTGTAGTAGTAGTAATAGTTTTATGGTTAGTGTTAAAAAAATAAAAACTTGAGAAGGAAACGAGGGCAGGGTAGATAAAAACCCTCGTTTCCATTGTTTTAAAAAATTATGAAATACGAAGTAAAAAAATATTATGAAGAATCCTGCAATCCTGCACGTTTTGAAATATATAAAGACGGCACTGCGATCATATGGATTAATGATTTTTTGAAAGACGAATATAACGATTGTCAATGGGAATTCTGGGTTAACCACGAGCTTGCACACATAAAACTAAACACAATAAACGAATTAATTTGTGATAATTTTGCAATACAATCGTTGTTTTGTAAATACAAAAATTCTCTTAAAGATTGTGTGGAGGCAGTTTTGAGCTTGGACATACCAGAAGTCCGCAAAAACAATATAGTTATAGCTGCTTTAACGTTAGACGCAAGGGCAGGCAACAAAGAGGCTGAAAAAGAATTAAGAAACTTTAAAAAATTTAGTAAAATGAGAAGAGGAAGAGCAGACGGCGACGAAGAAAATGTTGTTGATGATGTTGTTGATGATGTTCCAACAAACAGGGTAAGGAGAAAACAAAGAGGTATTAGCATAAACGACTACACGATTAGTTTTGAGGCGATTGGGATATTATTGTTTTGTGTAGTGTATTGGTTTAAAAAATAATAAAAATTAAACGCAATGGACCAATTCCCGTGGCTGACCGCAATATCTAATTCGCTTGCAACTCAATTTCAGGTTGTTGGCAGAATGTGGGACGATAAGTTCGGCAGAGCAGACAAGGATAGGGCAAGTGCAGAAAGAATGCAAAAAGAGGCTGGCAGACAAAACCTTTTTGCTTCTATATTTTCGTTTAAAACAGTACAAGAAGAACAAAAAGGAATAAAGGAACTTGTGCTTATTATTGTCGGTGGATTGGTTTTAGTTTTGGTTTTAGTAATAATCTTAAAAAAGAAAAAATAATATGGCTAAATTTACTCCAGAACTATACGAAAAAGTACATAAAGACGATTGGAACTACGTTCATGATATTATGGTTGAAAAAGATGTAGTGGCATTTGATAAATATTCTCCTCATTGGATAAGAGTAAAATATCGTGTGTTTAATATAGGGCTTCCTGCTAATTTTCTCGAAACACTTAAAAGTAAATTTCCATATTTATCCATGTTTATAAAAGATTTTAAACCAAATAATAACTACATGCATATATCTGTGGGTGGTCAAGGAACAGATGCGGAGGAAAAAATCAGGAGAGATTTTGTAATTGCAAGGTTAACGGAGATACTTACAGTTAGAATAACAACACAAAACCCAAACCCAACATACTTTAACATTGAAGGCATAGATAGTTTTAAGGCAAACGTAGATTTTTACGGTAATGTAACCGGTAGTACAGAAGAGAAAGCGAAAAACAAAGCAGAAGAAAAAGAGCAGGCAAAAAAGCAAGCAGAGGAAGATGAAAAGTACGATGAACTTATGGATGGGTGGCTGAAAGGAGTTGGTATTAGTGGCGATGGAGAAGAAGGTAGTACATCAACATACATATTAATAGGTGGCGTAGCACTAGTAATAATATTTTTAATAATGAGGTAAAAAAAATGAATGCAGGAATATTTGAAGTTTTAGGTGGCGATAAGCCGATAAAAGTAAGCGTAAGTGTAGGTATTGAAGAAATAGGATATTTGCTAGGCGGCTTGTTGTTGATTTGCGTTTTCTATGTGTTTTTAAACAAAAAAATAATAAAGTAATGAAAATCAAAACAAGTACAATAGCAATAGGATTAATCGTAGCTGCTTTAATTTATTTTATATTTTTTGCAAAACCCAAAAAAATAAAAGAAGAAAAAGAGCAAAAAAAAGCTAGTCTTTCTGAACAGTTTCCGCTTATAAGGACAAACGTGCCGTCAAAATATGTCGAGATTTTACAGACATCATTAAATCATTTTTTCGGAAAAAGCGACGACATAACAGGAGTGTTAACGGATATTAATATAAAAGATTTAATCAATATAAAAGAAAATTACGCCGACGACAGCCTATTGCAAGCCATCGAAAGCCAAAAGATGCCTTCTCCGTTTGGAACACATCTTCTGAATGGATATTCAAGATATTACGCAAATATAGAGCAGCCGCTATATGCGAATTTAATTAATTTTTTACAAAACAATAAAGCGTCAACAACTTAATTATGGGAGTAGTAGGAATGAAAGCGGTAGAAAGCATAGATTTTGGAAAGGTAATAAAATACGGATTTATTACGATTGGCGGATTAATTGTCCTTGCTATAATCGTTTTTATTTTTATCAAAACAAGCAAAACCATTAGCCAAGCGATGAGCGACAAAAAAAGAGACAAAGCTTTTGACGATGAATTAAATAAATTACCGAAAGCTACACTTACCAGTTCGCAAGCCCTAACAATTGCGAATGCCCTACAGTCTCTTATGGCAGGTGTCAATTTTTCAAATTGGGGAACTGTAAAAAATGAATTAAACAAAATAATCAATACAGCCGATTGGATATTAGTGCAAAAACAGTTTGGCGTTCGCAACGGGCAAGACTTAAAGGAGTGGCTCGATGGCGATGGTTTATTAACTAAAACAATAACTCTTTTATCATCGAAAGGAATAGTAGTATGAAAAAAATCAAAAAAAATATTATAACAATAGGATTAATAGCGGCAGCTTTGGTTTATTTTTTAATAATAAAACCAAAAACTTCAAAAAAAGAAACTGTAAAAACAACAACAACCACTAAAACAGAAGAAACGACCGAAACAACCAACAAATCGGCAGATACTCAAAAAGAGAAGGTAACTAAAACAAGAGGAACTGTCGATATATTATACAAAGAAACATTTGTTACTCCTGTCGTAGTGCATCCAGCGACACCAACAACGGATAGCTCGACGTCAAGCGTAAATGTACATACAGGACAAGCATATAATCAAAATGTACCCGACATGCCACTAATGATGCCATGAAAAAACTAAAAGCCCTAAATATTACCCCTATTATTCTCGGTGCTGTTCTGCTCGCGGTTGTCGTTTTTTTTGTCGTAAAATTTGTAAAAAATCGGGGTGCGTATCACAAAACTACAGATGTTGAAGAAAAAAACACAATAGTTGAAATTTTAGAAACAGAGCTAAAAGATGTATTTAAAACTACCGATTGGAGATTTGAGGGTACGGATTTTCCGCTAAAAAAAGGAAGTAAGGGCTCTTTGGTTGCTGTTTTGCAGTCAATGCTTAATGTGTTTAATTTTATTGATAATAAAAACAATAGGCTTGTTGAGGATGGTGTTTTCGGGCAAAAAACAGAAGATGCGATAATGCCAAAGACTGCTTTTCACACCAACGGACAAATATCAGAGTTTGATTTTGAAACAATTACATTAAATATGAATTCCGATTTAAACAGAACAGGAATAGATTTATGGGCTAATTTTTATGTTCCGAAAAACAACACAAAAGCAAGCAATAGCATGGCTGCTTTTATTTTTAGCAATGCTTTATCAAGAAGATTTAACGATGTTTTTGACGCAAATAATACGATTATAAAAATTTAATAATATGAAAAATGAAACGCAAAATAATAATAATATCAACAATATCGGGTACTTTAGCATTAGCAATAGTATTATTTCTAATATTCAAAGACAAAATTATAGGTTTTTTTTTCAGAGACAAACAAGATAAAGACAATATTAATAACGAACAAAACATATCAAAAATGGAACAACAATCAGGATTAAAATTTTTAGGAACGGGTTATCATTCACAAAAAGACAACAACCCCGGCAACATTAGACCAAACACACCAAATCAAATCCCGTGGATTGGTATGATTGGCTATAAAACAGCAGGCAATGCTGGTAATTTTTTGGTGTTTGATACCTTTAAAAATGGTGTTTTAGCTGCAAAAAAGAATTTGAGGGCTTATTTTAATAACGGCATCAAAACAATTCACGACATAATTTACAAATGGTCGCCACCATCGGACAACGGAGGCCAATATATGGGTTATGTAAATTCTGTTGTAGATTGGGTAAGAAAAAACGGTTTTCCAAATGCAACAATGAGTACTCCCATTGGTGCTGTTGGAGATAATTTTTTCAACGAAATTATGGCTGGAATGATTAAAGTTGAAACAGGTAGCGAACAATTAGCAATAGATTCACGAAAATATAATTTATAGTTATGGATAATTTATTTAATACTAATTTTGATTATTTTGATGCTTTTTTAGCAGCCTTAAAAGGATTTAATATAAATACAGACAAATTAATAACAAAAAGCAACATAAACGACAATTGGCAGTATAAATTTATGGTCTTTGAGGGTATTATCAATGGCTATAATGAAATTGCTTTTATTCCGTATTCTGACATTGGAAGATTTGAAATAGAATACTTTTCTCCTACCGATTATGCAAAATTTGTAATTATAAGAGGAGACAGGTATGGTTATAGCGTTGATAACATAGATTATAGTTCAGGGAGTTTTATAATTATTAGAAAAAGTTCGGATTTTAGCACACGTGCCGCTGGTAATTATCTTTACATAAAACCCTATGGCTTCAGACCCGACCCAAATTGCATCACAATAATAACACAAGTAAGTAAATCATAAAATTATGAAAATAATCTCAATAACGTTACATAAAATTATAAATTGGTGTTTCGCGAACTTAAAGCAGCTGTTAGTGATATGTTTTATTTTTGTTGTAATAATATCTATAGTAGCTGCTTGCAGCAGCTGTCAAACACAAAAATTGAAATATCAAAACAAGGTTTATGCGGCTGAAAACGAAAAACTTAAAGAAAGTAATAAAGAATACGCAAAAAACAATGCGGAACATAAAAAAATTATTGAGATTCAAAAAATTGAAAATCAAAAGATTATTGATAGTCTTAATAATATAATTTTTTCTTTGCGAAGCGAAGTTTTTAAAATCAGTGCCGAGCGGCAAAAAATAGCAATCGAAAATCAAAAATATAGGGAAAACAACAATAACCTTGATTTTATATTAATAAAACTTTTAAATTTTTCAGATGTTTTTGAAAATCAGATACAAAGAAATGAAAATATTACAAACAAACTCAATATTTTTTATAACAACTTAAATAATAAATAAAATGGCAGCAAAAACTAAAAAAAAGAAATCGACAAAAAAAGCTGGAACAAAAGCAGCAGCAGCGGCAAGAATGAAAAAAATTACGACAAAAGCAAAAGAAATTCGTAAGAAAAAGCCGTCAATGAAGTGGACATCAGCGATTAAAGCCGCAAGCAAAGAACTGTTTTAAAACGAAAAAATTATGTCAGCAATAAATTCTTACCTGAAAATAAACAAACAGTTTCAAGATTCGACAAAAAAAGAGATAAAAAACCTTACCGAATTTTATCTAAAAAAACCGTTGGACAAAGAAGCTAAAGATGTTTTTGAACAAGAATTAAAAGAGCGAAAAACAGAACTCAAAAGGCTAAAAAAACAGCGAAAAGAAGCGATAAAAATAAACAAACAGCGAAAAATTATGGCAAACACAAAGAAAAAACCGAAAGCAGCCGCTATCAAAAAAGCAGCAAAGAAAAAACTGTCTGAAAAACAGAAAGCTGCACTCGAAAAAGGTAGAAAAAAACGAGCCGAAAACATTGCTAAAAAAAGCAATAACAGCAAGGTTACAGTTTCGGTAAAACAAGAGGTAAAAGACAAAAACCTCAAAAAAAAAATTCTAAAAAGCCTATAAAAGATAAAAAAGCCGAAAAATTGAAAGAAAGAAAACAACATATTAGACTTCACAAAAGTAGATTTTTTCCTCCTTACGACGAAAACAAAAAAACGAATTTTCCCGAAACAATGAAGGAGAGCGGAGTTTATTTAATCAAGGAAGACGATAAAGTTGTTTATATGTCTAATGAAAATGGCGATATTAGTGATTATATGCTTAAATATAGGGATTTCTTCTACGATAAAACGGAAGGAGTAGTTTATGAAAGACCAGGAGTAGCAGAAGA
>Ga0209628_10001850_pt1 | contig 14049 bp, 13 predicted proteins | sample TergutCu122P4_FD_187285 | JGI IMG/M metagenome (GOLD analysis project Ga0209628, IMG submission 187285) | Cubitermes ugandensis P4 segment gut microbial communities from Kakamega Forest, Kenya - Cu122 P4 (SPAdes) (version 2) | ecosystem: Host-associated > Arthropoda: Insects > Digestive system...
CGGCTCTCATTGCCGCCATCTTATATTTTGCACCGCTTTACATAGAGGGGCTTGCTGCCAATTGGGAGATACTTCTCTTTGTAATTGGTTTGGCGCTCGTTGTTGTTGAGATATTTGTCTTTCCCGGCTTTGGCATTGCGGGTATATCGGGTACGATTTTTATCTTGACTGGTCTGACACTTGCCTTGATAAACAATGTCAATTTTGACTTCGAACATCTCGAAAACATCGAAATAGGGCGCGCTTTGATTATCGTATTAATAGGGATAACGTGCGGATTCGGAAGTATACTATGGCTATCGAATCGAATAGGCGCTAAAGGGTTATTTCGTGCGGTTGCCCTTACAGCCGACCTTGAAATGGCGACTTCTTCGCCTGTTCTTACATCTCTTGTCGGTAAAGATGGGATAGCAGCCACCGTCCTGCGACCTTCGGGGAAGGTTGATATTGATGGGGTTTATTATGACGGGATATCTGAATCCGGGTTTATAGAAAAAGGGATGAAGGTGGTGGTTGTCCGTTTTGAAAATGCGCAGGTTTATGTTGAGATGATTCGGTGACACAAGGATTGGAAACAATATGTGTCCTGTGCATTCCCCAGAACGAGACTTGCTAAAAAAAATAAAATCAAATTTTTTAATAAATGAGTCCACTCCCAAAAGTGTTATTTTCCACAAAGGACACAGAGTTCGCACAAAGTTTACAAAGAAAAAAACTGTATTACAGGTTTTGTGTTCTTTGTGAATTCCCTTTGTGTTCTTTGTGGTAGAGTATTTTGACTTTTCGGAGTGGACCCATATATTATTAACAGGAAAACGAAAACGGCAACAAGTCATTCGCCGACGCGATAAGAATCGTTTCATCCATACCGCAGAGCAAGACACGCATTGCTAACCCGTTTCTTTGTTCGGTTTCAACCATCACCTGCCGACATGCGCCACAAGGAGCGATGAAAGGCTGTATTTCACCGTCTTTTATCGCTGCAATAGCGATGGCTATTACCGGTTTTTCAGGATACAGAGCACCGGCAGAAAAAAGCGCTACTCTTTCGGCGCACAAACCCGAAGGAAAAGCAATATTCTCCTGATTGTTTCCTTCAATAACCGTACCGTCGTCCAACAAAACTGCGGCGCCAACATTGAAGTGAGAATAAGGCGCATAAGCGCGTTTGGCGGCACTGACGGCAGCGATGAACAAATGATAGTCATCCTTCGGTAACATTCCTGTTTTCAACCTTTTAAAAGTGATATCCAACTTTATTTCTTCCATAGAATAGCTTATTAAGGATTACAAAAATAGTGAAAATTTTTTTCTTATCTCGGTTTTCACTATCTTTGCGCCCGTTTTTAACAGTTTTAATAAAATATATCACTAAATAAGCATGAGAAGTTTACTCATTGTTCTATTCTTTTTTGCCTTGAACGCTACGTTCTTAGAGGGGCAGACACAGGCAAATTCTCGTTTGGAATATATCAATAAATACAAGAATCTTGCAATTCAACATCAAAAAGAATATAAAATTCCTGCCAGTATCAAGCTGGCGCAGGGTATTTTAGAATCGGACGCCGGAACAAGTCGGCTGGCTAAGCAAGCAAATAATCATTTTGGTATAAAGTGTAAAGAAGAATGGAAAGGCGCCCGTATTTACCAAACGGATGACGCACCCAACGAATGTTTTCGCGCCTACAATTCAGTTGAGGAATCCTACCTTGACCATTCGTTATTCCTCTCGAAGAGAATCTATTACGTATCATTATTTAAACTCGATATCCTTGACTATAAAGGATGGGCTAACGGATTACAGCAATGCGGGTATGCAACCGACAAACAGTATGGTAAAAAACTAATCGGGATTATTGAACAATACAATTTACATCAGTACGACAAAATGACTACTGTTGCCAGTCGACCTGTCATTGATGATATTTATGAAGTCAAACCGAATCAGTCTAAATTCCCTGAAAAGATATACTTGAATCGTAGATTATTTGTAACGAATGGGATACATTACATCACCGCTCAACCGGACGACACATTTGAAAACATTGCTTCAGACGCTCGCATGAAAGTGAAACGGTTACTTAAGTATAATGAAGTAACGATTGACCATAAGCTGAGAACCGGCGATATTGTTTTCTTACAAAACAAGAAAAAACAGGCAAGCAAAGAGCATTTGGTACATTTTGTAAGGCCGGGAGAATCAATGCACAGTATATCACAGATTTATGGCATGAAAGTGAAATCCGTTTATAAATTTAACAAGTTGAAAGACGGCTATATACCGAAACCCGGCGACATTTTAAAAGTAAGGAAATGATAAACCAGCGATATAACCAACGCGGCGTAAGCGCATCGAAAGAGGATGTCCACCAAGCCATTAAAAGCATAAACAAGGGGATATTTCCAAAAGCGTTCTGCAAAATCATTCCCGACATACTCGGTGGCGATCCTTCATACTGTAATGTCATGCATGCCGATGGCGCCGGCACAAAATCATCTTTAGCTTACGTTTACTGGCGCGAAACGGGTGACCTGTCGGTCTGGAAAGGCATAGCCCAGGACGCACTGATAATGAACATCGACGACCTGCTGTGTGTAGGCGCAACTCATAATATCCTTGTTTCTAACACGATAGGACGCAATAAGCGATTGATCCCGGGCGAAGTGATTGCCGCTATTATCAATGGCTCAGAAGAATTGATAGAAGAATTGCGCTCTTTGGGTATTGGCGTATATGCAACCGGAGGCGAAACAGCCGATGTAGGCGACCTTGTTCGGACTATCATCATCGACAGCACAGTAACTTGTCGCATGAAACGTTGCGACATCATTGATAATGCCAACATCCGCACCGGAGACGTCATTGTCGGACTGGCTTCATACGGACAGGCTACGTATGAAAAAGAATACAACAGCGGTATGGGCAGTAACGGATTAACTTCAGCAAGGCACGACGTCTTTGCTAAATATATTGCAGACAAATATCCCGAAAGTTGCGATCCGGATTTACCTGAAGCATTAGTCTATTCAGGCAAAATGGAGCTAACCGACAGGATAGAAGACTTGATGCTCAATGCCGGCCAACTTGTTCTATCCCCTACCCGCACCTATGCGCCAATCATCAAACAGGTATTAGACCGGATGCAAAACAACATTCACGGAATGGTACACTGTTCAGGCGGCGGACAAACAAAGGTTTTACATTTTATTGAAAATCAGCGTATCGTAAAAGATGACCTGTTTTCTGCGCCTCCGTTGTTTGAACTCATTCAAGCGCAAAGTGGCACCACCTGGAAAGAGATGTATCAGGTCTTCAATATGGGGCATCGTTTTGAGATTTATTTAGATGAACAGTATGCCGATAGTGTCATCGACATAAGCCGTTCTTTCGGAGTTGATGCCCGAAAAGTGGGATATGTCGAGGCTTCCGAGACAAAAGAACTCGTAATCAAAAGCGAACACGGACAGTTTTTCTATTATTGACGGATGCCGGAAAATACGATTTTAAACAAACTCAATGACTTAGAAGGTCGTTTTAAAGAGATATCGACATTGATAACCGACCCGTCGGTTTTTGCCGACCAAAAACGATATGTCCGGTTAGCAAAAGAATATAAAGACCTTGAACGTATACTCAATACACGTAGGATATATATTCAAACTTTAGAAATTATTGAAGAAGCGAAAGATATTCTATCAAACGAACAGGATGCGGAATTGCGCAGCATGGCAAGCGCCGAATTGGAAGAAAACAAACAACGCATCCTCGAATTAGAAGAAGAGATTAAGTTGTTGCTTGTACCTTCCGACCCCGAAGACAGTAAAAACGTTATCATGGAGATACGCGCCGGTACGGGCGGCGATGAGGCAGCTATTTTTGCCGGCGACCTATTCCGTATGTATGCCAAATACTGTGAGATAAAAGGTTGGCAGTTAAGCATTTCGAGTTGTAACGAGGGGTCGTACGGCGGATTTAAGGAAATCATCTTTACGGTAACCGGTGACAGTGTCTACGGTACGTTGAAATACGAATCGGGTGTACACCGTGTTCAACGTGTGCCACAGACCGAAACACAGGGGCGGGTACATACATCGGCTGCTACTGTAGCCGTCCTTCCCGAAGCAGATGAGTTGGACGTCCAAATAAATGAAGGAGAGATAAAATGGGATACGTTTCGCTCCAGCGGGCCCGGCGGTCAGAACGTCAATAAAGTTGAATCGGGCGTCCGGCTTCGTTATATGTGGAAAAATCCTTATACAGGCACGACGGAAGAAATCCTTATCGAATGTACGGAGACAAGGGACCAGCCGAAAAACAAAGAGCGTGCACTGAGCCGCCTGCGCTCGTTTATCTACGACAAGGAACGCCAAAAATACATCGATGAAATCGCCCACAAACGGAAGACAATGGTTTCGACAGGCGACCGATCGGCCAAGATACGCACCTATAACTTCTCGCAAGGACGTATCACCGACCACCGTATCAATTATACTATTTACAACCTTTCTGCTTTCTTGAACGGTGATATTCAGGCCTGTATCGACAACCTTATCTTCGCCGAGAACGCAGAAAGACTGAAAGAAAGCGAATTGTAGAGACAGATAATTATTGCCCCCTGTCCCTTAGGGACAAATTGTTGGTAGATACAATTTGAAATCCATTGCCCCTTGTCCCAATAGGGACAAAAGAAATTATAAAGAATAATTATATGACTAAGAAAGAGCTATTTGAGAATATTAAAAGGAAACAGTCGTTCCTATGTGTGGGATTGGATACGGACATAAAAAAGATACCACCGCATCTTTTAGAAGATGAAGACCCTGTTTTCGCCTTCAATCGGGCTGTCATTGATGCGACGGCTGATTATTGTGTGGCGTACAAACCTAACCTTGCGTTTTATGAGGGACATGGCATTAGTGGTTGGCAGTCTTTGATAAAAACGATAGAATATATCAAAACACACTATCCCGACCAGTTCATCATCGCCGATGGCAAGCGGGGCGACATCGGCAACACCTCGTCGCTATATGCCAAAGCGTTTTTTGGAACCATGGATGTAGATGCCATTACTGTAGCGCCCTATATGGGCCAGGACAGCGTCGCACCGTTCCTAAGCTATCAGGGAAAGTGGGTTATACTGTTGGCGCTCACCTCTAACAAGGGCGCATCCGACTTCCAACTGACCGAAGATATTCACGGAGAACGTTTATTTGAGAAGGTGTTACATGTTTCGCAGCAATGGGGCAACGATGAAAACATGATGTATGTTGTCGGAGCTACCCAAGGACAGATGTTTGAAGCTGTTCGACGCATCGTCCCAGACCATTTTCTGTTAGTGCCGGGTATCGGCGCACAGGGAGGCTCGTTAGAAGAGGTCTGTCGTTACGGGATGAACGACTATTGCGGTCTGCTTGTTAATTCATCAAGGGCAATCATCTACGTTGATACGACCGAACAATTTGCAAAGAAAGCAGGCGAAGCAGCAACTGACATAAAAAATGAAATGGCTGATATATTGACTTTTAAAGAAATCATCAAATAATAATTACTATTAAATTGTTTGGGATTAATTTTTTTTGCCTACCTTTGGCTGCCCAAATGCCTTTTAGGACAAGTTAGACATTATTTCAAATCGACACAAAAATGGAGTTTACAGCTCAACAAATTGCTGATTTTCTGGAAGGGAAGGTTAAAGGAGACCCTGCTGTTATAGTTACCGACTTTTCGAAAATCGAAGAAGGGAAGCCCGGTACGCTCACCTTTCTATCCAACTTGAAATACGAAAGGTACATTTACAGTACAAAAGCAAGTATCGTATTAGTAAGTAACGACTTCAAACCAACCGAACCCATTGAGGCGACGTTGATAACCGTTACCAACCCCTATTCCTCGTTAGCTAAGTTAATGGATTTAGTAGAACAGACAAAAGCAAAAAAAAGCGGTATAGCCTCAACAGCTTACCTGGCGCCAACAGCAACTATTGACGATGGTTGCTATATCGGCGCTTTTGCATATATAGGCGATTATGCAAAAATAGGCAAAGGATGCACGGTCTATCCGCAAGTATATATCGGCGACAATGTCAGCATCGGCAGTCAAACGACCCTTTATCCACATGTGGTTATTTACAAGGAATGTATTGTAGGCAATAACTGTATCCTTCATGCAGGCGCGGTGATAGGCGCCGACGGGTTCGGTTTTGCACCTGAAAACGGCGCCTATAAGAAAATTATACAAACAGGCAATGTGGTCATAGAAGATGATGTAGAGATAGGGGCTAACACGACCATCGACCGTGCAGTAATAGGCTCAACGGTTATCAGTCAGGGTGTTAAATTAGACAACTTGATTCAAATTGCGCATAATGTAGAAGTAGGTAAGCACACAGCCATGGCGGCACAAGTTGGCATCGCCGGTTCGACTAAAATAGGCGAACACTGTATGTTTGGCGGACAGTCAGGCGTAAGCGGACATTTAAAGATTGGCGATAACGTTCAATTAGCCGCCCAAACCGGAATCTTAAAAAACATGGAGGCAAACACCAAAATGATGGGTACGCCGTCACTCCCGTTGCGAAAATTTCTACGCTCACACATCCTCTTTGAAAAATTGCCCGAACTCTACAAAACACTCAACAGGTTAGAACAGGAAATAGAAAATTTGAAAAAGAACATACAGGAATATGGAGAAACAGAAAACGTTAGCGTCTGAGTTTTCATTGAACGGCAAAGGACTTCATACCGGCTTACAAATAAAGGTATCGTTCAAACCGGCGCCCGAGAATTACGGATATAAAATAAAACGCACCGACCTCGAAGGGCAACCCGTCATCGATGCAGTAGCCGAGAATGTGACGAATACGCAAAGAGGCACTGTCCTGTCGAAAGGCGACGTAAAAGTAAGTACGGTAGAGCATGCACTTGCAGCGTTATACGCCTGGGGTATTGATAACTGTCTCATTGAACTCGACGCTCCGGAGATACCTATTTTTGACGGCAGCGCACGTTACTTTTCCGAAAATATTGAAAAAACAGGCCTGATAGAGCAAAATGCTATTAAAGATTACTTTATAGTCCGACATAAAATAGAAGTGAAAGATGAAAGGAGCGGCTCATCTATAGTCATCCTTCCAGACGACAGACTCAGTATCAACGTGTTAATTGAATTTCATTCACCTGTATTATCCAACCAGTATGCCACGCTTAATAGTATGAGTGAATTTCCGGAACACATCGCTGCTTCACGCACGTTCGTATTTCTTCGCGAGATAGAAACATTACTGCAAAATAACCTGATCAAAGGAGGCGACTTGGATAATGCCATTGTCATCTACGACCAAAAAATGGAACAGTTTGAGATGAATCGCTTAGCCGACAAGCTGGGACTTCCGCATGTAAATGTCAAAGAGTTCGGTTTTATCAATGACAGACCCTTGGTTTTTCCTAACGAACCAGCGCGTCACAAACTGATTGATGTGTTAGGCGATATAGCGCTAATCGGAAAGCCCCTCAAGGGACATATCATTGCAACCCGTCCGGGACATCATATTAACAACCAGTTAGCCCGTTTAATCCGAAAAGAAGTTAAGTTAAAAGATGTACAAGCCCCGCTCTACGATGCAACCCAGCCACCCGTGATGGATATTAACCGTATCCGCGAACTGTTACCGCATCGTTTTCCGTTTTTATTAGTGGATAAGATTGTAGAGATTGGTAGCGACTACATTATCGGGATAAAAAATGTTACGGTCAATGAACCATTTTTTCAGGGACATTTTCCGCAAGAGCCAATCTTTCCGGGTGTTTTCTTAGTAGAAGCCATGGCGCAAACCAGCGGTCTGCTTGTCCTCAACACGGTAGATGAGCCGGAGCGTTACTCAACTTATTTTATGAAGATAGACGAAGTGAAATTCCGCCAGAAGGTTGTCCCCGGCGATACGCTCATTTTCCGTCTGCAACTGTTAGCCCCCATGCGTCGCGGTATATCGACCATGAAAGGTTATGTTTTCGTTGGAGAAAAAATTGTATGCGAAGCCGAATTTATGGCACAAATAATTAAAAACAAGTAACTTATGTACTCACCATTAGCTGTTATACACCCTGAAGCGCAACTCGGTGAAAATGTAACCATCGATCCGTTTGCCGTCATAGAAAAAGATGTGATTATAGGCGATAACTGCCATATTTTTCCACACGCCACTATCTTCAATGGCGCCCGGATTGGCTCATATTGTCAAATTTTTCCCGGCGCTGTCATTGCAGGCATACCGCAGGATTTGAAGTTTGCAGGCGAAGATTCAACGGCCGAAATAGGTCATCACACAACTATTCGGGAATGTGTGACTATCAATCGTGGAACGATAGCCAAGGGAAAAACCGTCGTTGGCAATAACTGCCTGATAATGGCCTATTCGCATATCGCGCACGATTGTGTTATCAATGACCATATCATCATCGGCAATGCCACACAAATTGCGGGCGAGGTAAAAATAGATGATTATGCGATAGTTAGCGGAGGCTCCTTAGTTCATCAGTTTGTGCGTATTTCACAGCATGTTATGATTCAGGGCGGCTCGCGTGTTGGCAAAGACATCCCTCCGTATACGCTTATCGGGCGCGAACCGATTGCCTATTGCGGTATCAATATCGTCGGACTACGAAGGCGCGGATTTACCAACCAGCAGGTCTACCTGATACAGGACATCTACCGCACGCTGTATACCCGCGGACTTAACAACTCAAAGGCTATCAAAACCATCGAAAATGAGTACGAACCCGGCTTTGAACGCGACTTGATACTTAACTTTATCAAATCGTCTGAAAGAGGTATCGTCAGAGGCTCTATCGATGAATAAACCTTGATTTTCAGGATTTAAAGATTTTCTCAATTCTCAATTCTCAATTATTATTATATGGTTTATCGTTTTTTAATTCTGTCTGATGAAACAGACAAGTTCATACTGGAAATTCAAATCGGTTCACAGGCAACCTTTCTTGATTTCCACAAGGAGATTTTGAAAAAAACCGGATTCGATCCGAATCAGCTCTATTCGTTTTTCGTATGTGACGACGATTGGAGAAAGCAAACGGAAGTGACGCTTATCGAAATGGACACCTCTTCCGAAGAAGACAGTTTCATCATGGAAAGTACATCCCTTGAAGAACTTATTACCGAAGAACGCCAAAAACTGCTCTATGTCTTTGACCAGCTTAGCGAGCGCGTGTTTTTCATCGAACTGCGTGAAATCATTACAGGCAAAAACTTAGAAGAGCCGGTCTGTACAAGAACAGTTGGTAAGCCTCCGGTTCAGTTTTTAGATTACACAACGGAAACAATGGATATTGTCTCCGATTTGGGCGAAAACTTCTATGGTGAGGACGAGTATGATGACGACGAGTTAGATGATCTGTTAAACAATTCGTTTGATGAGGAATTTCCGGATGAGCGTTTTTTTTAGATGAAAATCCTCTTTGTTTTGCTCGGTCCTACGGGCGTCGGAAAAACAGCCTTAAGCCTTCGCTTAGCCCAACACTTAGGATGTCCTGTTATCTCAGTTGATTCGCGGCAGATTTACAAAGAAATGCCCGTCGGTACAGCCGCTCCGTCGGATGATATTCGTGCGTCAGTTCAGCATTATTTCATCGCAACTCACTCCGTAACAGATTATTACAGTGCAAGTCTTTATGAAGTAGAAGCATTGACTGTGATTAATAAGCTGCACGAAACACACGACTGTCTTTTACTCTGCGGAGGTTCGATGCTGTACATTGATGCAGTATGTAAAGGGATAAACGACATGCCGACCGTCACGCAGGATATACGTCAAGCGCTGTGGCAACAGTATATCAATGAGGGGCTTGCTTCTATTCTCGAAGAGCTCAAGACATCCGACCCTGACCACTACAAAGCAGTAGACCGGATGAATCACCGTCGCGTGATTCATGCCGTAGAGATTTGCCGCATGACAGGTAAACCCTACTCCTCGTTTCGTACTAATGAAGAAAAAATACGCCCGTTTAAAATCTGTAAGATAGGACTGACACTTAACCGCAAAGAACTATTTGAGCGTATCAATAAACGGGTGGACGAAATGATAGCTAACGGCTTGGTAGAAGAAGCCAAACGTCTTTATCCGATGCGCGAGGAGAACGCACTAAACACAGTCGGCTATAAAGAGTTGTTTAGTTGCTTTGACGGCATCTATTCTTTCGACGAAGCAGTAGAAAAAATAAAACGAAACACAAGAATTTATGCCCGTAAACAGATGACATGGTTCAGGAAAGACAAAAGTATTAATTGGTTCAACCCTGATAATGAGGATGCTATTATCAACTTCGTAGATTTTGTGAGATTTGAGAACAAATAATTTTTGCTTTTTAAGCCGGCAGTCTGTTTTTTTATGTATCTTTGTGGTTTTTCAGATAGGATATGATATTCAACTTTAACTTTCTTCGGATGACATTCAAGCTATATAATCAAATTGTTTTCACCCTCCTGCTATTCCTGTTGGTTTCTTATAACGGATTGGCGCAAAGCCTTGACAGAATCAGAACCCTGTACAGCGAAGGCAAGTATGAAGAGGCAAAGCCCGGTATGGAAAGACTTGTCAAACAAAATCCTACCAATGCCACTTATAGCCAATGGTATGGAGTATGTTGTTACGAAACAAAAGATTATGAAAATGCTGAGAAATACCTGATTATCGCAAACAAACGTAAAGTGATGGAATCCTACCGTTACCTCGCTATGCTTTATACAGAGCTTTATCGTTTTAGCGAAGCCATCACTTTATGGGAAGAATATATTTTGCTGCAAAAAAAGCAAAAAGCCGACCCGTCGGAATCCGAGAAAAGGTTAGAAATAGTGCGTAACCTGAACCGTATGCAGGAAAAGACAGAAGATGTACAGGTGATTGACAGCTTAGTTATCCCCAAAAACGCCTTCTTGGAAGCCTATCATCTAAGCGCAGAGAGCGGCTCTTTAGTGCTGTTTAATGATTTCTTCAAAACAGCCAATCAGGTATCATCGACCGTCTTTACGAACCAAAAGGGTAACGTCATTTATTTTGCCCGTCCCATCGGAAACGGCGTCTTTACGCTGTTTTCACAATCCAAACTGTTGGATGCCTGGGGCGATGAAAAAGCCTTACTCGCTAATCAGGGAAAAGATAACAACTTCCCTTTTGTATTGTCCGACGGCGTTACCATGTATTTTGCTTCCAAAGGGTATGAATCCATCGGCGGGTACGATATTTTTTTTACCCGCTATAGCACCAATACAAACACATTTCTGGCTCCTGAACAGTTAGGAATGCCGTTCAATTCGCCTGCCAACGACTATATGATGGTTATTGACGAATCGAAAGGCTTAGGCTGGTTTGTCAGCGATAGATACCAGCCTGAAGACCAGGTGTGCGTTTATCTTTTTATTCCGGATAATTCACGTAAACGCATCGAAAACCTGACCGACAGCGAAGCCTTGAGACGCAGGTCGGCTTTGGTCTCTATCCGGGACACATGGCGAGAAGATGCCGATTACACATCGCTTATCCAATTAGCACATACGAATCTATCGCCAAACGAAAAGAAAAAAGAACGTGAATTTGAGTTTTTTATAAACGATAAGGTCACCTATTTTACGCTTAACGAAATAAAAAGCCCGGAGGCAAAAAAATTGTTTGAAGGGGTTTTGTCAACAAAGATCAAAATTGAAAATCTTAAAATGCGACTGAACGAGATTCGTAATTCCTTTACAAACGCTCCGGCTTCGACGCGCGAGCAACTGAAACCTGCTATCTTACAGGCCGAAAACCAGCTTTTCGCACTATTAGCAGAAGCCTCCGAACAGGAAAAGAAAGCGCGTAATGCCGAAAATCGTTTAATAGGAAAGTAGTTATCAGTGGACAGAAAAAACTGAGAACTGCTTACATCCCCCTGCCCCCATTTCTTCCCTTCGGAAAGAGACAGATTGATCGATTTTAATAGGAACGTTCAAAGGGGGAAAATGAGAACTGAAAACTATATATATGGGACTGGAAATATTGATAATCGTATTCGTAATGCTTGCCGCAATAGGCCTTCTCCTTGCGGAAATTTTTCTATTACCCGGCATTACTATTGCAGGTATTGCAGGCACTTTGTTTGCTATTGGAGGCGTTGCATACGCCTACACCATCGGGATGTCGGTCGGGAACTTCACTTTGGGATCGTCGACAATTGTTTTCGGCGGGATATTTTTCTGGCTGTTACGCGCTAATTCGTTTCAAAGGGTTGCGCTAAAGACGAATATCGAATCGAAAGTCGAATCGCCGCGTAACATGGACTTGAAGGTAGGCGACGAAGGCATCACACTCTCGCGCCTCGCCCCTATCGGGAAAGCGCGCTTTGGCAACATCACCATCGAAGCGAAATCAACCAATGAGTTTATCGATGAAAACTCTCGGGTAGTCATTGTCAGCATCGAAGGATATAATGTATTGGTCATCAGTCGGTAACTGAAATTTTTTAACAACTTTAATTTATAAAAAAATGGAACCATTATTATTACTAACCATTGGTGTAGCATTCGTTTTGCTAATTATCTTTTTCTATTATGTGCCTTTCCTGTTGTGGATTTCGGCCAAAGTATCCGGCGTACACATTTCGCTTGTTCAGCTCTTCCTTATGCGGATACGCAAAGTGCCGCCTGGGGTAATCACCCGCGCCATGATTGAAGCGCATAAAGCGGGGCTTAAAATGCTCACACGCGACGAGTTAGAAGCTCATTACTTAGCCGGCGGACACGTCGAGCGGGTTGTTCATGCCCTTGTCTCAGCCTCAAAAGCTAACATTGACTTATCCTTTCAAATGGCGACAGCCATCGACTTAGCCGGTCGCGATGTTTTTCAGGCTGTCCAGATGTCGGTCAACCCGAAAGTGATTGACACCCCCCCTGTAACAGCCGTATCGAAAAATGGTATACAGTTGATAGCCAAAGCGCGTGTGACTGTTCGCGCCAATATCAAACAGTTAGTAGGAGGTGCCGGCGAAGAAACCGTCTTGGCACGTGTTGGCGAAGGTATCATCTCTTCTATCGGCGCCGCTGCCAATCATGAGATCGTATTGGAAAACCCCGATTCAATCTCTAAATTAGTACTACGCAAAGGATTAGACGCCGGCACTGCTTTTGAAATCCTGTCAATTGACATCGCCGACATCGAAATCGGTAAGAACATCGGCGCGGTATTGAAGATGGACCAGGCACAAGCCGACAAAAACATCGCCCAGGCCAAAGCCGAAGAGCGTCGCGCCATGGCCGTCGCTTTAGAGCAAGAGATGAAAGCCAAAGCTCAAGAAGCGCGCGCCAAAGTGATAGAAGCCGAAGCCGAAGTGCCCAAAGCCATGTCGGAAGCCTTCCGCAGCGGCAATTTAGGCATCATGGATTACTACCGAATGAAAAATATCGAAGCCGACACCTCTATGCGTGACGCCATCTCCAAACCCTCCAACATCCAAAACAAACCCCTCAAATAACTTGCTCGCACGGCGGGGTGTATTAATCAAATACTTATGCGACAAATAGAAAGCTCCGAACTGATTATCAACGCCGATGGAAGTATCTTCCACCTCCATTTAAAGCCCGGCCAACTGTCCGACAGAATCATCCTTTGCGGCGACCCAGAGCGCGTGACAATGATAGCTAACTATTTCGACACCAAAGAATGTGACGTCTCTAACCGTGAGTTCCATTCCATCACCGGCGTCTATCAAGGCAAACGCCTCTCCGTCGTTTCGCATGGTATCGGGTGTGATAACATTGACATCGTCATCAACGAGTTAGACGCCCTTGTCAATATCGACTTCAATTCGCGCACCGTCCGAAAGGATTTTCAACAGTTAACGCTGGTACGCATCGGTACATCGGGCGGTTTACAACCCTTCACACCCATCGGCTCGTATGTCGCCGCCGAAAAATCCATCGGTTTAGACGGCGTCCTGTATTTTTACAAAGACAACAAGAAAGTCAGAGATTCAGCGATGGAAGGCGAGTTGCTCCGTCAGTTAGACTGG
>Ga0209628_10001851_pt1 | contig 14040 bp, 9 predicted proteins | sample TergutCu122P4_FD_187285 | JGI IMG/M metagenome (GOLD analysis project Ga0209628, IMG submission 187285) | Cubitermes ugandensis P4 segment gut microbial communities from Kakamega Forest, Kenya - Cu122 P4 (SPAdes) (version 2) | ecosystem: Host-associated > Arthropoda: Insects > Digestive system >...
AAGATAGATGCTTTTGAGTTTGTACAAAAAGAGGAAGACGATTTGTTGCCTTCCACAAAAGAAAATATATCGCTTGAAGATTTAAAACGCACTTGGTTTGCCAAAATGCACGAAAATTGCATCTTTATCTCTGCAAAACAACGCCAAAACATTGACGAACTGCGCTCACTTATGTATCACAAAATCAAAGAGATACACATAGAGAGGTATCCTTATAATGATTTTTTATTTCAAAAATACGAAAGTTAATATTTTGCGCAGATTTTTTCACAATATTTTTGTAAATTTGCCGTTTAAAAAATTGATATTCAAAAATATTTATTAATGTCAAAACAATTTTATATTTTTATTAAATATTTGATAATCTGCAATTTAACTATTGCACTTGTTGGTTGTAGTTTGTCGGCTCAGTTGAAAAAAGCCGACAAACTTTATGCCGAAGGTGCATATTTTAAAGTTGCAAAACAGTATCAAAAACTGCAAAAGCGCGTAAATGCAAAAGATAAAAAAACGAAGGGCGAAATTGCTTTTAAAATCGGCGAGTGCAACCGTCTGCTTTTTGAAATGCAGAAAGCAACAAAGCAATACAATACGGCAATTAAATACAATTATAGCGACAGCATTGTTTATCTTAACCTTGCAAAAACATATCATTTTTTGGGTAACTACGATTTATCTGCAAAAAATTATACTACATTTTTGAAAACAAATCCTTTGCATAAAGAGGCGTTGGCAGGATTGACAGCGAGTTTGCAAGCAAAGGAAATATTAAAAAATCCTACGAGATATAAAATTAGGATTGCAAATGAGTTTAATTCACGTAAGGGTTCGGATTTTTCACCTGTTTTTGCCGATGCAGAAGGCAATTCGGTAATAATTACCTCAAACAGAGACAACTCCAAAAAGCAAAAAATTAGTGTAATCACAGGTGCATATAATTTTGATTTATTTTCATTTAAGCAAGATAGAAACGGCAAATGGGAAAAGCCCGTTTTTATGACGGAACTTAACACTCCCGATGATGACGGCGTTGCCTGCCTGTCGGCAGACGGCAGAGATATTTATTTTACGCGCTGTTGGGGCGAGGCGGGCGCAACACGGGGCGGCGAAATTATGAAAGCCACACGCAGCGGCGGACAATGGGCAGAACCGCAAGCGGTGGTCTTGTTCAAAGACAGTTCTATTACAGCCGCTCACCCCGCACTTTCACCCGACGGAAAGTATCTCTATTTCGTATCTGACGCAAAACAGGGGTTAGGAGGAAAAGATATTTATAGAGCAGAAATTTTGGGAGATAATTATGGCGTACCAGAAAATTTGGGTGATAAAATCAATACTTCCGGCAATGAAATGTTCCCATCTTTCAGTGAAGACGGCACATTGTATTTTGCCTCTGACGGACATTTTGGACTTGGCGGACTTGATATTTTTTCTGCAAAAATGGACTCAACAGGAAATTGGGTTGTGCAAAATATGCTGCCGCCAATAAATTCATCATCTGATGATTTTGGAATTACATTTAAAGGAACAGAAAAAAAGGGCTATTTTTCGTCAAATAGAGGTAGCGGGCGTAAGCGTTTAGACAAAATTTATTACTTTGAACTGCCCGAACTTGCATATTTTGTTGATGGAAAAATTACTGATGAAAATGGTGAAATTCTGATAGATGCCACAGTGAAACTTGTTGGAAATGACGGTTCTATAATAAAACAGCGTGTAAAAAAGGACGGCACTTACCGCATAAAACTTGCAAAAGATGTAAATTATGTGATGTTGGCGTCAAATCGCGGACACTTAAATTCTTCAGCAAAAGTTACAACTTTTGGCGAAAAAGACAGTAAAAATTATCAAAGAAATTTCCGTTTGCCGAGTATTTCAAAACCGATAAAAATGGATAATATTTTTTACGTTTTTGGAAGATGGGACTTGACGCCCGAATCCGAAACAGAACTGAACAACCTTGTAAAATTGCTCAACGACAATCCTAATATTACAATAGAAATTTCTGCACATACCGATATGGTCGGCACTGATGCTTTCAATCTGGATTTGTCGCAAAAAAGGGCACAGTCGGTTGTAAATTACCTAATAAAAGCGGGCATTGCTGCCGACAGATTAACCTCAAAGGGATATGGAAAAAGCCGCCCTGTGGAGGTTGATAAAAACATTGCTGCAAAATATCGTTTCCTAAAAGTCGGCGACATTCTTACGCCCGAATTTATTGAAACACTGCCCAAAGAGCAGCAGGAAATTGCCAACCAAATCAACCGCCGAACAGAGTTCAGGGTTTTAAGAACAACTTATAATTTGTATTAAAAATCTACAAACAAAAAACCGCCAAATTTTGAGCGGTTTATTTTGTTTTGATTTAGATGCGTTTTTCTTTGATTCTTGCTTTTTTGCCTGTAAGTTTGCGCAAGTAATAGAGTTTTGCTCTGCGAACTTTACCAACTTTATTAAGTTCAATTTTACTAATAAAAGGAGAGTCCATAGGGAAAATTCTTTCTACGCCGATATTATCAGAAACTTTGCGAACTGTAAAACGTTTTTTATCTCCATGCCCAGAAATGCGAATTACCACGCCGCGATATAACTGCTCACGCTCTTTGTTTCCCTCTTTAATACGGTACGCAACCGTAATTGTATCGCCGCTTTTGAATTTTGGGTGATTAACTTCTACGGCAAATGCCTGTTCGGCAACTTTAATTAAGTCCATAATAATTAATAAATTAAGTTGATTAATGGTGCAACATTCACAGGCAACAAAACTCCTATCAGCGGTTACACAAAAACGGGTGCAAAGGTAATACTTTTTTTTGAATTAAAAAATAGTTTTTTTTAAAATAAAAAATTACTTTTTTCGTCTATTTTTTTTTAATGCCTCGTTGATAATATACAAAATTTGCCCATTGACAGAACGAAATTCGTCTGCCGCCCAACGCTCAATTTTCGACATCGTGTCGGTATCAATGCGAAGTACAAAGGTCTTTATTTTGTTTTCCTGTTCCATTTTTATATAAATTGACTAATGCCAAATTATCTACTTAATTTAATAATTGAATAAATCATAGGAATAAAAATAATCCCCAGCGAGATTAGCAAAAACCAACTTCCTATTCCAACTGCTTGTCCGTTAGCATTTTGTACGGTTTTAAAAACAATAAATCCGAAAATCACAACAACCATAAGTTTCAAATATCTAACCATTTGCGTAGCAATTATATATTGCCGCATCGCATTTTCTTCTGTAATTTTAGTTGGAAAATTAAAAAGATGCGGGTATCTGTTTATAATTGTAAGACCTGCATAAATTATTGTTGCAATCACAGGAAACAAAAAAATATTTGTTTTATTTCCAAAACCATCTGCCTCGCCTGCGGCATTAAAATGAATTGGAATAATTTCGGGCAGTTTAAAATAGTTTGTCAGCGTAATAATCCAAATTACCAGCACAAAAGTTGAGCCGATTATCTCTAACATTCTATCAATAGTTGTAAGTTCCAATTTTATTATTGGTCGATTTTCCATTCTCAATTCTCAATTTTTAATTATAAATCGTTCCTGTATTTACCACAGGAGTAGCGCGTTCATCGCCGCAAAGAACAACGAGCAAATTTGATACCATTGCCGCTTTGCGTTCATCGTCAAGTTCAACAATTTTCTCTTGCGACAATTTTCTAAGTGCGTGCTGCACCATTCCAACGGCACCATCAACAATTTTTTCCCGTGCCGCAATTATTGCGTCTGCTTGCTGACGGCGAAGCATAACTGCCGCAATTTCAGGTGCATACGCAAGATAATTCACCCTTGCCTCAATCACCTCAATGCCGGCAATAGCGAGCCGTTCGTTGAGTTGATGTTCGAGAATATCGTTAATTTCCTCTCCGCCGCTGCGCAAAGTCAATTTTTCATCTTCGTTTTCCATATTGTCATACGAATACATACCCGCAACCATACGCAAAGCCGCATCCGACTGCACTTTAACAAAATTTTCATAAGCACGCATTTTTGCATTTACCTCGTCAATTTTTGTATTCAGCGTATCGACATCAAAACTTGCTTTGTAAGTATCCACCACGCGCCAAACCAAAACCTGCCCAATCATAATCGGGTTTCCCTTTTTGTCATTGACCTTAATTGGCTCTGCATCGAGGTTTCGCGCACGCAAAGTAAGTTTTTTCTTTGAAAAAAACGGATTTACCCAAAAAAATCCATTTTCTTTTACCGTACCGCGATATTTGCCAAAAAAGAGCAAAACGCGCGCCTCATTCGGCTCAATTTGCATAAAACCAGCCCAAAAAATCATATTTTTGATAAAGCCGATAATTGCCAGAATAACTGCCAAAATTCCTAAAACGGAATTTGAATCCACAGTAAGTGTATTTATCCCAAAAATAAATAGATAGACCACTGCTGCAAGAAATAATAAGTTGAAAATCAGCATCATAATGCCGTTTAACTTTAATCCTAAAAATACTTTTTCTTTTGTTTCCATAAGAATTAATTTAGATTTTATAATATTAAAATGATATTAAAATAATGGTGCAAAGGTAATACATTTTTTTTAATTAACAAATGGTTTTTATTTTTTTTGCATTTGCACGTAAAATATCTGAAAATTAATGATAAAGCATTATTCTTTATTAAATCACAAATTTTTAAAATTTTCATCATTGCAAATATCTTTTGCGCCCTGCTCGTACAGTGCAACTAAGCGGTCTGCATAATGTTTTTCCACTTTGGAACGTATAATTTTCATAGTGCTATTTACCAATCCGTTTTGCTCTGTAAATGGCTCTGCAATAATTGCTACCACCGCAGGCAGCCATCGTTCCGGAAATTCTCCTTCGTGTGTTCCCCCTTTTTTGTATTTATCAATTTCACTTTGAATAAGTTTTAGCGCAGCAATTTTACCCGCTTTTTCATTAAAATTAAGTCCCTGTTTCTCTACATAATTTTTTAGTTGTTCTTTGTTTAGAACGAGTAGAGCAGAGGTGTAAGGACTTTGATTATTGTACAGAAGCACCTGTTCTATGTATGGCGAGCAGTCGCAGAGGGACTCTTCAATTCCTTCCGGGCTGTATTTTTCACCATCAGAGGCGATAAGCAAACTTTTGAATCTGCCCACCACATAGAGAAAACCATCTTTATCCATATAACCCATATCGCCGGTGTATAACCAACCGTTTTTTATTGTTTCGGCGGTTGCTTTTTCATTTTTCCAATATCCGAGCATCACATTTTCGCCGCGCACTACAATTTCGCCCTTTTCGCCGAGCGGAAGTTCGTTTCCGTTGCTGTCGCAAATTTTCAGTTCCAAATTTTCTACCAAAAAGCCCGAAGAACCAAGTTTATGTCTGGCAAGCGAGTTGGAAGAGATTATTGGCGTTGCCTCCGAAAGTCCGTAGCCCTGCAACATAGGAATACCGATTGCGTAGAAAAATCTTTGCAATTCAATATCAAGCAGTGCGCCTCCGCCAATAAAAAATTTCAGTTGTCCGCCAAATGCCTCGCGCACTTTGGAAAAAAGAATTTTATCATAAATCTTTAATAAAATTTTTGTAAAAGGATTTTTACGTTTGTTGTACCCCTCGCGGTTAAATTTATAGGCAGTTTTCAAGGCACTGTTAAAGAGTTTTACGGTAAATTCTCCTTTTTCTTTAATATTTGCTTCAATATTTTTTTTGAAATTTTTAGCCAACGCAGGCACACTCATAATCACTGTGGGGCGAAATTCTTTAATATTTTTTGGAATATTTTTAAGTATTTCGGCAGGTGTTTTACCACGCTGAACGGTTGCCACATTTGCACCAAAAAACATAAACGAGTAAAACCCTGCAACGTGCCCAAAACAATGGTCAAGCGGAATGATAATAAGATTACTGTCTTTGCTTTCTATTTGCATAAGGGTAACTGCCTGCTCCACGTTTGCGGTATAATTGCGGTGCGAGAGCATAATTCCCTTTGGGTCGGCAGTTGTGCCGGAGGTGTAACTGATATTTGCAAGGTCGTCCGGTGCAACTTCGGCAGCGATTTTTTCTATCTTTGTGCGGTTTTTGTCTAACGAATTTCGCCCGTCAGTCATTACTTTGTTGAAAGAGATTTCTCTACCTTCAAGTTTCGGTTCGGGGTTGTCAAACACAATTACTGCTTTTATTTGCGGCAAATCATCAATAATTGCCCGAATTTTACGCAGTTGCGTTCCGGAAACGATAATAAATGTGCTGTCGGAATGTTTCAGGCGAAAGAGCAGGTCGCTTGATTCTTCCAATTTTATAGAGAGCGGCACATTAACCGCCCCCAAGTGCAAAATTGCCAACTCACTAATAATCCATTTGTTGCAACCTTCTGCAAGGAGTGCAATTTTATCGTTTTTACAAACACCCAAATTGAGCAGCCCGGAAGCCAATTCAAAGGTGTGTTCTTTGGTTTGTGCATAAGTTAGCGGCTCAAACACACTGTCTCTTTTTTCCCAAAGGAATGTGTTGTCGGAAAATTTATCGACATTAAAATTAAAGAAATCAATAATTGTTGTTCTCATTATTTAAAAACTGTTTAAAATTTATTTCAAAACTTTTTCTTTGCTGTCATTCCGACTGAAAGGAGGAATCTACTGAAAACTGCAGAAAACCAAATATGCCATTGACACGAGATTTCTCCTTTCAGTCGAAATGACAGATTGTTTCATTGTTAATTATTTTGTGAATTTTAGTTAAATTTAAATAATTTCTTAAAAAAATTTGCCAAAGGTACAAAATAGTTTTCAGTTTGTTTTCAGTTATTTTTTAAAATTCCAACCACTCTTTTGCGTTTGCATCGCTTGGCATACGCAAACTGCCGCGCGGAGAGAGATTTACAGAGCCAACTTTTACGCCGTCAGGCATACAGGAACGCTTGAACTGCTGCGTGAAAAAGCGTTGTATAAACACTTTCAGCCATTTTTTTATTTCCTCTTTGGTATAAATTTTCTCGTCTTTGTTCTTTGTTCTTTGTTCTTTGTTCTCATAACAAAATGCGTTTTCTGCCAAAAATAATATTTTTTCAGGGGAAAAACCAAAACGCAGGAAATAGTAGAGAAAAAAATCGTGCAGTTCGTAATTTCCGATTATATCTTCGGTTTTTTGTACAATTTCGCCCTTTTCATTGGCGGGAAGAAGTTCGGGGGAAATGGGAGTAGCGCAGATGTCGAGTAAAGTTTTCTCAACGCTGTCATTGCGGTTGCGGGTCGTAGCCCGCAATGACATACCAGCAATCGTTTGTTTTTTGACATCGTTGCTATTTTCAAGCGATTGCGGGTCAAGCCCGCAATGACAGGTAGCGTACCACTTTACCAAATGACGCACAAGCGTTTTCGGTACGCCGGAATTTACGCCGTACATACTGATATGGTCGCCATTGTAGGTTGTCCAGCCGAGCGCAAGTTCCGACATATTGCCCGTACCAATCACCAGACCACCGATTTTGTTAGCGTAGTCCATCAAAACCTGCATACGCTCACGGGCTTGACTGTTTTCAAATGTAATATCTTGATTATCAATATCTTGTTCAATATCTGAGAAATGCTGCAAAACCGCTTTTTCAATCGAAATTTCCTTTGAAGTAATGCCGAGAGAATACATTAAATTGAGAGCATTATTTTTTGTGCGGGAAGTTGTGCCGAAGCAAGGCATTGTAATACCAACAATATTTTTGCGGTCAATTTTCAATTTATCGAATGCGGCAACGGTAACCAAAAGCGCAAGCGTGCTGTCCAAACCACCCGAAATACCAATTACGGCACGTTCAATTTTTGTATTAAACAACCTGACAGCCAACGCATTAGTCAGAATATTAAAAACCTCACTGCAACGCTCATTCAAATTTTCTGTCGGAATAAACGGGTGTTTTGAAATTTTGCGAGTTAAGGTCATTTCTGTGTCATTGCCGCCGATAAATCTTTTTTCAAAAAAATTAAGCGATTTAGCCACCACTAACCCCTCCAAAGGAGGGGAATTAAGCCCGCAATGACGTTTAAAAGAATTATTTTTTAAACGTTCATTTCGTAAGCGTTCAATATCTATTTCGCTGATAATTAATTGTTTATCTAACGTAAATCTTTCACTTTCGGCTAAAATTGTGCCGTTTTCGGCAATAATAGCGGAAGAAGCGAAAAGCAAATCGGTTGAACTTTCGCCGAACCCCGCCGAAACATAAACGTAACCCGCATTGCAACGTCCGCTTTGCTGTTCCACAAGTTTTTTGCGGTAGTCGTTTTTGCCTACAAGTTCGTTAAAAGCGGATGGGTTGAAAATTATATGCGCACCCGCCAACGCCTGCAACGATGACGGCGGAACAACAGCCAAATCCTCGTTAATTTCAACCGAAAAGGCAAATTCGTTATCTTCATTTTTGGGCAAATTTTCTGTTTCTGCATAAAAAACAATATTTTTTGCAAACAGCGCAACTTGCTCGCAAAAACAAATTTCATTTTTCAGGTATTCTTCTTCTGGAATTAGACGTTGTAAATCAAGCGCAGAGGCAAACCAACGGTTTTCATCATTTGAAAGATGTGTTTTTGGAACAATGCCCAAAATTTCCTTTCCGCGAAACACAACGGCACAGTTAAACAACTGATTATCAACCATTATCGGCATTCCGACAATGGAAATGATTTTGAAATTTTCCGTTTTTTCAAGCAGAAATTTCAGTGCATTTTTAGCATTTTCCAGCAAAGTTGAATTGTGAAACAAATCGCCGCAGGTGTAACCTGTAATTGATAATTCGGGAAAACAGACAACTTCAACACACTGATTTTCAGCGTCTTGTATCAACTCAAAAATGCGCTCTGCATTGGTTTTGCAGTTCGCCGCCTCCACAACGGGAATTGCCGCTGCTACTTTTACAAAATTGTGAAACATAATGATTTTGTTTTTTGCAAAGTTACAAAAAAAATACATTTTTTGGTAATAGATTTTTTTTCTCATCATTAAAAAATAAACAGAAAGAAAGTGTTCAAATATCATTCAAACACTTTCTTAAAAAATTAATATAATGCAAATACTATCTATTTCTTTTTCTATTTTCAATATCGTCAATTTTTTTCTTATCATAGATTTTATTGTAATACCTTAAAAGATTATTCAATGCAGAAACATTTTTATCGTCAATTTCCAACGCTTTCCAAAAATAACCTTCTGCCTCTTTAAATTTTGCTTTTGCCGTTGCAGCCAGCATATCTGCTGTTTTTGTGTCGCGTGTAGTAAGCGATGCCGTTTCTATTTCCTGCGCTTCTAAATATATTGATAGCCCTTTACTTACTATAAAATCAGCATTTTGCGGCTCTAATTCAATCGCTTTGTCAAGGTTTTTCATTCCCTCTACCCTTTTGCCTGCCCTACACTGAATATCTCCCATTACGTTGTAGTACAGTGCTTTTGGGTCGCGCTCTATTGCTGTCTTTAAATATGATATTGCCTCTTCTTCTTTATTCTGTTTAATTAAATAATCAATTTTTGCTACAAGATAAAAAGGTTCTTTTGGAAGATGTACAATTCCTTCGTCCAAAATTCTCAACATATTTGCAGTATCATTTCTTGCATCATACAAATTATAAAGATACTGATAAATTTTGTTTTCTTCATACCCTTTATCCTTTATTGCTTCATACTTTTGAATTGCCTCTTTGGTTATTTCCTCTTTTTTTGCCGCATCTTTTACATAATCCGCATAAAGTTGCGTATAAATTGCATCATAATATTTAACATTCCAATATAAAGAATCATTGTGCTCTTTTTTTGGTGCATTTTTTTGTTGTGCAACAAATGGCAAATCGGGAATTGATAAATGCTTTCCAAATGCTTTTATAGCCGTTGCATAATCATCGGCTTGCGCTGCTGATGCTCCATAATTTACAAGCCAACCACTATTGAAAAACCAAATAAGGTTTTCTGCTGCTTTTTTAGTAAGTTTATTGCTAACCTTACCTTTTGCATCCGGAATTGCTTCCAACTCCACTGCTTTTAAATAATAATCGTACGCTCTGTACGCACTTTCCTGCTGGCGTTCTCGGTCTGTTGTTCCGGCACCGAGCATTAGTTTTTCGTATTCATAATTAATAATTCTTGAATACACATTAGCGGCAACATACCAAGTATTTGCAAGGTTTTTGGTGGTTTCGTCTTTTAACGCCTGCTCTATTAAATCAATAGCAGTGTCAAAATCGGGATTATCTACATCATTAGATAATCTGTTTGCTTTGCTTACATTCGCTTTCTGCGAAAAACACATCGTTGCTATCAGCAACATTGCTGTGATTGAAAATAGTTTTTTCATTTTGTATTAATGTTTTTTTAGTTAATATTTTTATGCAAAGATAATAATTATTGTTTTAATTTTTATAAAAAATTTTCATTGCAAAATTATAAAAAATTATTTGTTTATAAAAATTTATAATTTATAGGTTAATTCTTTTTTTGAGGTGCTATTTTTTTTTATTTGTTAAGTTGATTTTTGCCCGAATGGAGTTAACTTTCACAACCACAATATCAACGACTTGCTGCGTGCAATCACACTTCCCTAATAAGTTCCTGTTCGTAAATATTCATTTTCTTGGGGTTCGTTTTTTCTATGTGAAAGGTTGTGACTTTTTTGTACAAAACAAGCACCGCCTTTTTCTGCGGTGCTTGAAAATTAAAACAATTGAGCAAACCTGTTTTGTGAGAAAATTTATTTGATAATTAATGTTTGAGCATCAACGACTGTACCGCTGATAATCAGTTTTACAAAATAATATCCAGAAACAAAATTGGAAAAATAAATATCCTTATAAGTTTCTGTTGTTGAAATCGGATAAGATACCGATATAGTATTCTGAATATTTGATATTTGAATACTTGCATTTGTTGCATTATCAGAAAGCATATAATCTACGTGAATATAATCTGCTGCAGGATTTGGCGCAAGCGATTTAATCATTCCATCAACTACAATAACCTCAACTTCGTCATACGACTTAAAGCCGTCTTTTTCTTGTAAAATCTCAATCTTGTATTTTTGAGAATATTCAGGAATTATTGTAATCTGATAATCATTGCCGATAATTCTGCCTGCCTCGTCATACCAAGTATAAGTAGCATTGTTATAGATTATATTTGAAGTAAGCGTTACCTCTTCTTTTGATTTTACTACCTTTGTTTTGCTTGCTTCTGCGTGTGCTTTGAAATATACTTCTGGGTCTCTAACTGCTGTTATGCGCATTGTTTCTGTTTCCTCATCATTTTTTTTGTAAATAAGGTCAAAATCAAAGTCATTTAACTCCGGCATTTTGTCGGAAATAAAATTAACGACAGTACCAATAAAATACTCGCCATTTTCATTTTTCAAAGGTTTAAAAACAATTTCAGAATTTGCTGACTCTAAAAATACACTGTTTTCATCAACTCTCTTAATGCCTTTACACTTTGCCCAATCTACATATTCCATTAAATCGTTGCTTAAAAGCGCATAAACCTCTGCAAAATCATTAAGTTTGTATTTGTCATCTTTAATTAGTTGATTATAACTCACAGAGGAGCCAATACCTATAGAACATACTACATTTGCAAGCATAGTGTAGTCCTGTGCAAACAAAATTGCATTACCATTGCTAACTGCTACATTATTGTTTTTTTGTGCAAATTTAGTTGTGCGTAGAGGCATAACATATCCATATTCATCTCCAACTTCCTGAATTGGATTGCCATCATCAATTCTCGCCAAAATAGCAACTCCCCAATTAAATCTGTATTTTAATGCAACAAAAAGTTGGTTAAAGTAGTTATTGCTTGTGTTCTGGTCTTTCAAAAAGTCGGGGATATTCCACTCTACCCATACCTCTTTGCTCTCTTTGTATTGCAAAACTGCATCAATAGGCATGCCATTTACAGGGTCAGTTATCTCCTCTCCATAAGGTAAATTAGTCCAGTGGTAATCCCATAGAGAATTTAGAGTCAATTTATTCCAATAGACGTGCAACTTTTCTTCTCCTGTGGTTGCTATACCACTGATATTTTTTACAGTAACAGCAATGATACATTTATCGCGATTATGAAGTTCGCCGTTTGAAAGTTGCTTATGTGGGTATTCAAAATCTAAAAATTTGATATCAGGACTGTTCCAAGTTATAGTACGTGGATTTGGCTCGGTGCCGTTATCGTTTTTGTCATCTCGAACAAGAAGGTCTGGCTTTGTTGCTGCCTGTACTGCTTTATAAGCATTAACCAATCCACTACCAAAGAATTTTTGATATACTGCCCACAAAGTTCCATAAAAAGTATCATAACCGTTACATTCTTTCCCTTTGGTATTATCGGCTGTGTTTTTTATAATACGTTTTACATCTGCACCTGTTAGATTCGGGTTCACCTGCAATACAAGAGCCGCAACGCCAGAAACTAACGCCGCCGAATATGATACATTATATACTTTTTGAGGTGCAACTACATCAACTCGGTAACCATTACTATAACTTGATGAAATTTGATTTGGACTTGGACTTGGAGGAGTAAAACCTACTGGAATATCATCACATCGCCCCATATTATCCATAAGTCCAACAACCAAAATGCCATCGTTGCAATTTGCAGGATAATATACAGAACCGGGATGATATGTAAAATCAGCCGTAGGGAAAACAACTACACAACCTTTGCCGTCTCGCCCCTGTGTTAAAGCATAATCTATTGCTTCTTCCAGAAGTTCACAACCATAATAGGGATTTTGACTATTATAAAATGATATGTCAGTTTCTGTGTCCCCCCATGAGTTGTTGATAACATCTGCACCGTTTTGAGCAGCCCACTTAATGCCTGATGCCAATTTTGCCGTAGAAGCATAAGTCCCAGCCAAATGGCTGCTTACCCCCATAATTTTTGCATCTGGTGCAACACCAATACCCCAATAATTATTATTCCGCTCCGCCACTATTAGTTCTGCTACATTTGTACCGTGCAAATATTCCCAATCATTTGGATCGCACACTACACTTGGTGGGGCAGGTGGATCTGCCTCTGTGTTAAACCCATCGCCCTCTTTACGATTAATAAGGTCGGGATTAGAAAAATCTATACCCTTATCAACAACGGCTACCTTAACACCTGCGCCTGTTGAAATATCCCAAGCGGCACAGGCATTAATTCCGTATTCACCATCTTGCAAGTACCATTGACTTCCAAATTGCGGGTCGTTATAATTGCCGCAACTCATCGGTTGAAAATTGAACAAAAAGTCGGGAGCAGATGCTGCAAACAAGCCCGTTTCGTAGATAGAATTTACTATATCAAAATAATCGGAACTATTTCCATCTTGCATCTGCAATATATACCACAACGGCATATTAGGTATTTGTTGCACTATGGCAACGCCTTTTTGTTGTGCTACATTCTGCAAAAGTCCCAAATCATTTTGATTTTTTAACTTAACATAAAACAAATCGGAGACGCCGATAGGGTGTTCTCCTCTTTTAAATGCAGGCAATACTCTTTTTACTCCATTTGCGGATTGTAAAGATTTTATAGCCGATAAATATGCAGATGTTGTTGGTTTGGAGGAAAAAGCGGTTTTTTTGAGATAACCGCTGTTATCATTTCCTGTCAAACTTAAATCTGCAATATTCGGCAATGCCTGAAAATTGTTGTTAGTTATAACAATCAATTGTGTGCTGTCAATAGTTAAATTGACCTTCTCGCCCTTAAAATAGTAATATTTTTGAGCGTTTCCATTAAAGGCAAGTGCAATAAATACACAAGCCAAAAGATAAAATTTTACCTTGTTCATTGTTAATTTTTTTTTAAATGTTTAGTTTTTTGTTATTACGACTTTCATCGTAATAACAGTTTTTTATAAAAAACTGTTATTACGACTTTCATCGTAATAACAGTTTTTTATAAAAAACCAAAATTAAACTATTATTTTTTAATTTTGATTAAACTCTCTCTCCAAAAAACCACTCTGTTTGAATAGTTTTTGAAGTTTTGGGCATTAAGATAAGTATAATATTACGTCCTGTACCCCCTCCTATCATAC
>Ga0209628_10001852_pt1 | contig 14040 bp, 14 predicted proteins | sample TergutCu122P4_FD_187285 | JGI IMG/M metagenome (GOLD analysis project Ga0209628, IMG submission 187285) | Cubitermes ugandensis P4 segment gut microbial communities from Kakamega Forest, Kenya - Cu122 P4 (SPAdes) (version 2) | ecosystem: Host-associated > Arthropoda: Insects > Digestive system...
ACCACCATCCTGTGCCGTTGTCATGAAATCTGGGAACCTTAACTTCCTGGAACCCTCTGGGCCACTCCAGGCCTGTAACGGGACTGCTTTACCTTTACCTTTAGTGTTACACAAATGTCACTGTAGGCTCAGTTGCTACTCCTTATAAACCTGCAACAATTCTGACAATTAGGCACTACAGTCTCACCACTGTGAAGCACCTTGCTCAGCTAACAGTCCTTATGCCCTGTAAAAGTACCCAGTCTCTCCCACATTTTCTTTGGCATGTGGAACATCTCTCACCCAATGCTGTATATTCCAGTGTTGCATTCAATATTATGTTTCTCTTCACACTCAATATTTTATATTTTAGTCTGATAACTGCTGCTTTAATAATCCAGCCTTGTAATGCCCATTATGTATCATCAACATATTACTTATTCTGAATCCTATGTCCCTTCTCATTAACAAAATGTTAAGTTGCTCTTATCTTTGTTTATCAAAACTTCTACTGATAATATAATTTTTATTGAAAAAGTGACATTTTATATTCTGATCCCTGCTGTGAGTTGGATAAGGTACCCCAACACTTAAATGCTCGTGCAAGGTCAATAATTTTAATGTTTAACATCTCCTTATTCCTACAGCAGCACTTCCTCATGTATTTTCTTCTAATGGTACAGACTTTTGTTTAATATTGCTATGATTCATCAGCACTGAGCATCACCTTAATTTTAGAATACTGAAATACTGACTACTCAAAAACTGCTGTCCCCACTTCCGCATTTCTGAGCCCTCAAAATAATGTGACAAATACTCCCTATCTCCCACACAGAGGACCAAATTCAGCTCTGAAGACGTGCACCAGCCACCAGACATTATTAATAACATCCTCATATCAACAATGACGTACTGCTCACCTGTATGCTGAACACAAAAATATTCTCCTTTGGACATGGAATAATTGCTGCCAAGCCTTCAACAAAAAATGTAAGAAGGGGAGAAAGAAAAGCCTCCTCAGTCATATCATCCAGACGAACAGTTATGGAATTGAATAGCATCTCCTCTGTGATCAAACGAACTGTCAACTGCATTAACGCCTTCACTTCATTTATACCATCTAAAAAAAAAACAGTAGAACATAACATAAATCCATAACTAACTGTACTAAATGTATTATGTGTAGCCTGTTTCTCCTTCAAGAAAGACACGACACTTTCAGGGAGCCACACACTGACAATGAACCAACATAAAACCCTGAAAACTTTCATCCAATTATCCCTTAACATGGAATTATTCATTCAATGAAAATACTGTGAAGTTTAACTCAATTACAAACATCTCTGCCAGATGCCACACCTAACTTAACCTAACCTAACCATACTCTAATTTTAATAATTTTATCCTCATCTCACAGCTGAATGTCATGGTCTAAATTCCTAGCAGTTCCTCTTCTTTCAAAATAGCCAAATTCTGAATGATAACATTAATATCAGAAGAACACACAATCCTGAACACCACATCCTACCTGTAACAGATACTTCCATGGTTGCCAGCTTTGGAACATTTGTATTGAGTTGAGGTGACAGTGTTATTTCTCCTGAACTTGAATTCAGATGAACAAGGTTGGCATTATTGCCTGACAGTATCCTGTAGTACAACTGATCAGACACATCAGCATCAAAAGCAGGAATACGTCCAACTGGTCCAGAAGGAAAACAATCTCGGAAGTTATTGAATGTCACCTATAACAGACACAATGTCTTACACACACCAGTCACAAACCAAATAAATTTTAAAAAAGCATAAAAATATCCTGTCAGGAAGTGACATTTGCATTGAATAGGTGCCAGATATGCCAATTTGCTTGGTGCAGATACAAACTGTTGTGACAGCCAGATGATTCTGTTTGTCTCTACTGGAACAAGGATTCTCTCATATCATCTTTTACAGATACTAGGAATGAGGCTAAAAGTTTGCCAAAGGGAGTCTGTGGTCCAAACTGTCAAAACATGAATCAATGTGAAAGCACATCTCGTTATGTGTTGCCCGATAACCAAAAGAGCAAGCCTTTGTTTGAAGGTTCCCAGGCTTTGCTTCCTTGTCCTTCTGATAACAGTAGCATGACGATGAAGGTGGGCATGAAACGTTGATAGAATTATGCTGCCAGTCAAAAACTTTAGTACTTCTAGAAAAAACCTGTCCCAGTACTTCACCATCCACCACAAATGTTGCATGCACTGGCAACAGCCCACACACAGTCCTCTATAATAATCGGCCACACACAGACTGTCTGAGGTAATGCTGAGTCTTCAAAACAAAACATTCATCTAAATAATATTTACAGACTCCGTTCCACCCTACGTCAAAGATAATACTTTGCATCTCCATTATAGATATAAACCTGTTTATCCTGAAGGAAATAATCATGTTTATTCTGAGTACAATACAGAGCATATAAATACAATGGAAGGTTCTAAATGTTGAAGATTTGTGTCAACAGCAGCCACTGTAATGAAAAGAATATGCTTACACAAACCAAAACTGTAACACAACCTACAAAGAACACAAGGTGGAGAAAAGAATGAAGAATAACAAAAAACCACATTACGAACTGACAGTATAAATTATACGGAACATACGACTTCTAATGTAAGGAAAATGTAATGCAAACCGTAAGACTTAATATAAGGGACGTGTGTGGTCCACACCATGCAGTCATGTACACACAGTGGGATACAGTTAAACTTATTCTCAACCTTGGCACTAGCTGGAGGGCAGTGGTCAACTTCACACACCAGCTGCTTTACTCCTGGTAAAGAACCACCATTACCCAACAAGAAGGAGGGTGGGAAGGCCCCACAGCCAGCCTGGACATTTTGGTGAAGAGAAAAATCTCTTGCTCATGCCAGGAATCGAACTCTGAATCATCCAGCCAACAGTCTAGTCACTGTACTGACTGATCTACACCAGCCCCCAATACTAATTGAATACACCTCAGCAGCTATGTTACCTGAAAGTCGTGTAGTAACGGAGCATTGTCATTCACATCTGTCACTAGAATCTCCACGTGGGCATCAGTTCTAAGCGGAGGAGAAGCTGCTCTTACTACAAGATCATATTTCTTGTGAGACGATTCATAGTCAAGTTCCACCATGGTTAGAAGTTCAGCTTTGTCACTTCCCGGTCGAGTTACCAGCGAGAAACTGTTGCTGTCATCTCCACCTGCACAATGAAGATCAGTGATCTTACTGAACGGATTCATAATTTGCATTGTACCTCAGTTAAAAAGCTGTAAATAAAGACCACCCAAATATGAATGTGCTATTGTTCACAGCATCCCATTATTGTTGCTATTTTCAGTCCCTTTCTCCCATCAGCACAGATCATTTTCACAAGTTGCAGTGCATTTAATAACATTTATAGTAATGTATTAAACATGGAATTATGTTGTGTTACACTTTTCTTGTATTACAGCCTTCTAAAATAGTAATACAGGTAACTCAGGCTACAAGACATGGTGACTGCAATCAGTAACTACTGAAAACTTTATTATACTGTAAGGAGATTCCAAACAAAGCAAATTCTTTTAACACAAGGTGCACCGAACAATTTGCTATTACAGTAGTAATGAATGTCAAATCAGAATAGAAAACATGTTAAATAAATACTCCTTCCAAAGGTTTTGACACATGTTAACGAAACATAAGCAATGTACAATAATTACTGTAGACTGTATTAATTCCACCAAACACTGTGTAAGTCTGATTTCTGATGACAGTCCAGATGGACCGAACATGTCAAAACAGTAATAAAAATCAGGTGCTGTTAGTAACAAAACATGTGTACTTGAATGGTCTTGCCTTACAACATTGACATTCAGTAAAATAAAATAAGAAGAAATGCAATAAAGAAGAATACAATTCATAACAAAACTAGAGATGTGGCAATACAGTTTTATAGGTGGTACAAGAAACTCACATTACTCCAACATAATACACACGGGACAGTCTCAATGCTCATGAATAACTAGGAACAATGCAACTGTCACAATCACCAGAATCACGTACATACATCAAAATGCATTTTCAAGGTAAAACACCTACTTGGTTCCAAGAATTTGTTATATACTGAATGAAAATAATTGCAAAAAGCATGCAAGGCATGAAGGTTTATTTCTAATCAAATTTAATTGCTTCTGTAAGCATAAAATACATTAAATGACTGAAGAAAAGCCTCATCTCTTGTTGCCTACTGCATACATTTTTTTCTTCTACATTCTTATTGACTGTAGCTGAACTTACTAGAATGAAATGGTAAGAAAGCATAGGGAGTTCTCTGCCATTTTGCCCTACACCATGGTTCTAGTAATAAGACTCACCTATTATGGAATACTGCACTACAGCATTCATTCCTTCATCAGGATCGCGTGCATGAATTTCCCCAACCGTTGACCCAACTGGTGAATTCTCCGCAATGTACATTACAATTTTATCACTGTCAAATACTGGCGGTGAATCATTCACATCCTCCACTCTTACTTTAACTTCAACTGAACCACTTAAACTGGGTGACCCTCTATCAATGGCATACACTATTAGATCGTATACACCTACACTTTCACGATCCAATATTTTTGCTGTCCTTATAATCCCAGATGTTGGATCCACAACAAAGCTTCCATCACCAGAATTTTCAGTACCCAATGCGTAACGAATTCTTCCATTGAGACCCATATCGGCATCAACAGCAGATATCTGAACAACACTAGTGCCAACCAAAGCATCTTCAGGAACTGATCCCATATATGAAGGCTTACGAAATTCTGGGGCATTGTCATTGACATCTGACACAATTATCTCTACGTCTGTTGTATCTGACAATGAAGGAATGCCACCATCTCGAGCAGTCACAGTTAACAAGTAACCAGCAACCATTTCTCGGTCAAGACGTTTTGTGGTAACGATAGCGCCTGTCTGCGGATTGATGGTAAATTCAGGTGTTGTCGATGAATCATGTGTGCCAAGAGAATATGTAATTTGAGCATTCTGACCAACATCACCATCAGATGCTGCAACAACCAGGACAGTAGTGCCAACCTGAAAGAGTTATTTAAGAACATAATATGTTGCATAATGGCACACTGTGTCTTGTGGGATTACAGGTTCTCACAACAGTGCTGCTGAAGGTTCCAGCCTCCTGGAGCATACTGCTGTTTTGTTGGGTGGGCAGTGCCTGAGAGATCAAAGGATCAATGTACCTTCACATTCAAGATCAAGCAGTCTGAGAAGACTGCTTGATCTTGAATGTGAAGACACAATGATAGTTTGATATATCAGGAAATGCTTGTCCAATGACAGTGTGCTGCATCTTAGTAGACAGGAATCTTCAAACTGTGTCTGCCATACAGCAGCCTTGCACACAATATCAACTGGTCTCAAACCAGTCACACAAATCACAACAGTCACTACCCCCTACATCAGAAACTAGTCTGTTAACAATGAAAATGTTGTTGTATTTTACTCTTATTTCTTAACAGGGTTCCACCCAAAAGACAACACAAAAAAGGATCAAATTCTGTGGACCACAAGATGCAATTTTCCTTGAAAAACACTATATTTAATTACTCAGTGTCTTATGTTCCAAACTTGCTTCAAAATTGAATAAAGAATGTTCCCCCCTACATTTGCCTTTCAAAATTTTGGTGTACCCTGTGGTCTGTGAAATACAGCAATGCTAAAGTTTGCAGAATAAAGTTCACCTCATGTAGCCAACCTCTAACTTCTGGCCTTAGGCCCTGTATGTGAAACCAGTAACTACTACATCATGAGTTTTGATAACAGAACAAGACACACAGGATGTCTAAATGCAATGTATACCTAACCGCTGTTCAGGGCACTGGCAAATAAGAACTGCTTGCACAGATCTTATGTGGCACCCTCTCAATTCCCTACATTAACATGTAGCTTAATATTACTGATGTGTACATACCGGTGCATCCTCAAAGACAGACGCTGAATATGGAGCAGATTCAAACACTGGCGCAAAGTTATTGGCATCTGACACATTGACATACAAGGTAGCTGTGTCATGACGACCTCCGGAGTCTGAAGCTGTGACTGTCAGAACAAAACGCTTCTCCTGCTTGTAGTCTAGTGGTTGAGCAATTGTTACAAGGCCACGCCCATTCTGTGATGTGATTGCAAATCTTCCACGTACATTGCCACCAGTTAATTCATAGTGCAACCTATGAAAGATGCTAATAAGTAAGATTCCCTACATTATTAATTAAATGACAAGCCACTGTAGTGTTGACTTATGTCACTTATTCCACTGAAGTATTATATTTCAACATAATCCCTAAGCACAAATATGTGGTCGGACAATAAAGTTCGCGAACTCGCCACCGTGTGCTCGCCATGGAAGCACTGGACAAAAGCCTTAGTATGGTTTGATGATGTTGACATATCAGCGTTTCACAGCTGAGTTGTTGTTGATCTATGGCAGTATCTTTCTGAGTGGCATCTACTACTGTCTGCGTGTGTTTTGGTGTGCCACTGCAAAAATGTCGGCACTTGAATTAGAGCAACAAACCAACATTAAATTTCTCATTAAACTTGGAAAGAGCAGAAACAAAATCAGAGAGATGTTAGTGCAAGTTTATGGGGATAATGCTATGAAGAAAACAGCAGTTTACAAGCGGGTGAAACGTTTTTCTGAGGGAAGAAAAGTGTCACTGACGAAGAGAGATCAGGACAGCCAGCAACAAGCAGAACTGAAGAAAAATTGCAAAAGTTCGTCAAATTGTGCGTGAAAATCGTCAGCTGACTGTCAGGAACACAGCAGAGCAAGTGAACATCGACAGAGAAACAGTTAGGGAAATCTTAACTGAAGATCTTGACGTGAGGAAGGTGTGTGCAGAAACGGTCCCAAAGGAGCTCACCAAAGAACAAAAACAAACAAGAGTTACAATTTGCCAAGACGTTTTGGAGAGGCAAGATGACATTTTGGGCCGTGCCATCACAGGTGACGACATATTGGTCTACCTACACGATCCTGAAACGAAGCAGCAAAGTGCACAATGGAAGACTGCCAATTCCCCATGACCAAAAAAGTTCTGTTAGTCCAAATCAAGAGTCAAAACAATGTTGCTAACTTTTTTTGATATTAGACGGATTGTTCATTATGAATTTGTACCAACTGGACAAACAGTCAACCAAGTTTACTATTTGGAAGTACTGGAAAGGCTGAGTGAAAAAGTTAAACGGAAATGATCCTAACTTTTCGCCAACAACTCATGGATCTTGCATCACAACAATGCACCTGCTCACACAGCACTGTCTGTGAGGGCGTTTTTAGCCACTAAACAAATAACTGTGTTGGAACACCTTGCTTATTCACCGGATCTAGCCCCCAGTGACTTTTTTCTGTTCCTGAAGATAGAGGAAATATTGAAAGGAAGGCATTTTGATGACACTGATGACATCAGGAGTAATACAATGGCAGCTCTAAAGGCCATTCCACAAAACCAGTTCCAAAATTGTGTTGAAGGGTGGACTAGGCGCTGGCATTGGTGCATAGCTTCCCACAGGGAGTACTTGGAAGGCAACCACGGTGGTATTCAGCAATGAGGTATGTAGCATTTTTACCGCAATGAGTTCGCGAACTTTATTGTCAGACCTCGTAAGCATTTATTCCAACTTGACATGAGTTTAAAAATACTGTTGCAGTGAAAATCAGGCTCTTGCAATCATGGCCATTCAATAACAGCCACTTCCACTTCCTCACTGTTGTGAAATCAACACTGAAGCAACACCTGGGAGGTTGTGCTGATTGTGGCAAAGTTTTCATATTTCAGTTTACTTTGGATAATTTCCCACCAGCTATTTATGACAGCATTTTAATCACCTATAATGTTCGAAAAATCTTTAAGTGATAAGGATTAATTTAGCACATTCACCTTAACATAAGGATGTCCACCCCCACCATCTTCAATTTTCAGGAAAATATTTACACAGTAAGTATGTAATTTTGTATGCAATTATAAGGATAATCCCCGATTTTTGAGATAAGCAATAAAAAAAAAATCTCATTTTGCATTCAGGTAATTGCTCTAGGTACAGAAGAATGAACTCCATCAATGAGTGATGTACAAACAAGATGTTCCCAGCTACCTTGGGTTCTCATCTCTGTCAGTGGCTGTAACACTCGCAACTGGAGTGCCTGGAGGATCATCTTCTGACACTACAGCATCATACAGCTTTGGCTCAAATACTGGGTCATTGTCATTCACATCCTGGACAGTAATCACCACACTGGCTGATGCACTTCTAGGAGGTTTGCCCCCATCAGCTGCCACCACCTGCATAATACAAGAAGTAAAATGTACAAATATTTCATTAGCAACAGATATATCTGTTCTGTCTTCCAAATCACCACATCTGCATTTTGAAATATTAATATCAGATGTCAACACAGTCCCTTTTGTCACATAAGTATTTGGATATACACTTTTGTTGTGCATTTCCCATTTCAACAAAAACACTAACCCTTCCACCCCAACCTCTGTGCACTGCATTGAACTTCAGTTCCTCACATGTCACTGGCCTCTGTCCATCAAACAACATTATTGCATTCTAAAGTACACTAAATTTAACATTTTTCCACCCTGGGCAGCAATTGGAATTCAGACTTCAGCATGGCCAAAGGTTTAAGCTTACAATAAAGTGACTCTAAACTGGCACATGTAATGCTGACTTGGACTTCAGTACACTAAATATAATACAATTAAAAATATCAGTTTTTTTAACAGCAGACACCAATATAATACAACATATGCACACAAGTATTAACAGCAGACACCAATATGTTACAAAATATGCACACAAGTACTAAGAGTAGACAACCATATTTTACAACATATGCCACACAAGTATTGACAGCAAACAACTATTAAACCTTCAACGCCAGCCTCAGTGAACTTTACAAAAAGTGAGTGTATTTTACAGTAATTTAAATTTCAAACTCCTTCACCCTGGGCAGCACTTGGGACTTACACCAGAGTAATTGAAAGGTTAAATTTATAAACTTCAATAAGACAGCATAACTACATAAATCCCAAGCCAAGAACCTGACTGCTCCAGTCAGCATGGTTTGCCCTTTGTAGTGAGCACAATAAACTGTAATTCACAGTACAAAAAGGATGAGGCAATATGGCATGCACAGCAGACACAGACTTCATCACAGTCTGACTGTGACAGTTTACCAGATTTCAAACTAGTGACCACACAGTTAGGAATATACATTACAAAGAGGGGCACTGGTTTATCTGACAAAATAACGTATAACCTTCATCATTTCTGTCAGCAGTCTTATCATATTAACCAGTTGCTCCCAAAGTGTGCTCTGCGGATCCCAAGGAATCTGCCACTAGTTCCCAGATGATCCATGAACACATTCCTGTCATTGGACACATTCCTGTCATGGCTACTTTGAAGTTAACTTACTTTTTAAATTGAAGGAAAAATTATTTGTTAAAAATAATATTGGAACTTCTTTAATTGGTGATTTGTTTATTTTGTATGAATGTTCGAATATCTAATTAAGAAACTTCCTGTACCCACAACAAGAGTGACAGTCATTTTACTTGACATCAAATCATGCAATGCATTGTTATGTATGCCACTGGAATGTACTCGTAGCTATCCAAAATCAGTTCTGAGATACAAATTTTTAATTTTGGATATGACTACTTATTATCTGGACAGTCCAAATTTACGTGATCCAGTATGTGAGGAACCATAGTTATTTCCTGAACCCAAGAGGGGTCCGCAACCAAAAAAGTCTGGGAAACACTGGTAAAACCCTAGCCACTTGGCAAGCCAAATACATGCATACTGCTATAGCAGCAGACAGCAAAAAGAAGTATTCATCAGACAAAATAATGACTGTATTAAGACTCTCAAGCTGTTCAAACCCACAAATACACTGTGTAATGTTCAAACCTGAAATTGATATCTGCTCTGTTCTTCTCTGTCAAGTTCCCTTGTCGTATAGATCCAACCACTATGGTCATCTACTGTGACAGGGAGCTCTGCTGTTGAGCCTCCACCTTCATCACGAGGTGCAATAGAATAACGAATAGCTGCATTCTCACCCTCATCTGCATCATATGCTTGTACCTACAGAACCAAAACACCATCACCAAAAATATATAAGATTCACATTCAAGTATGACTGCTTCTTGCAAAACACACAGCTATAACTTCAGTCCTTGTTTTTAAATTAAGAGCAACTCAAAAGTGCAAAATGCTTGCTTAATCTTGTGTATTCCTGTGTGCTATCCACAAATATAATGTTTATAATGCGAAAGAATAAAATATATTTTTTTTTTTTATATTGGTGTGAAACTTAATCTCCGATATTAAGGGTAGAGCAAAGACTGAGAGTGCATAAGAACATGGTGCTGACAAAAACCAAAACCACTTGGACCTACATGAAAGTAACAGGAAGGAGAAAGTTACACAACACGGAACATCATAATTTGTACTCATTCAGATAAACTAAGATGAAGAGACGATATATGATATGCATACAAAATTTTATTTAGAAAACCTCAAGGAAAACCTAGGTATAGATGACCAAATGATATGAAAATGGATTTCGGTGAAGCAGGGTAGGACACAGGGCCCAATCCATTCAGCTCCGGTCAAGAACCAGCTTGTGAACCCAGTAATGAACCTTTACATACCACAAATGCAGGGAAATTCTTGACTAGCTGAGAGCAACTGCAAGCTTCTTTATAAGAATGAGCCGTGCGCCCGACTCATGTTTTCTGAACAGTCGCTACCTAGAACTTGTTGGCTTGTATCTTTACGCCGTGACCTACTTTCCCCGGAATTCTCCGATGCGATTCGCTTACGTAGTTGAGTGAAAGGGGAGGAAGGCGTGGCTAGTGTTTACGTTATGAGTGGTAGTGTAGTTTTAGCGGAGTCTTGTCTTGGATCCTCTCTCCTGAGGAAGTCTTGTCTTGGATCCTCTCTCCTGAGGAAGTCTTGGTTTGGATTCTCTCTCCTGCGGAGTCTTGGATTGCCGTCTCGTACCGGTCACCATTGGGAACGCTTGGCCAGGGAAAGTCGTTGGATCTGCATCGTGTCTCCTGGAGCTACCCTGGAGAGTGATGGTTGTTACTTTGGGAGTTGGAAGACATCGATGTGGTAACGAACGTGGGCCAGCGAGAAGATAAACATCGACCGGTAGACGAGCATAAGACAATATTGTTTCTACAAGTATTGCGGCGTTGCGTGGCGAAAGGTACTGTGTTGACCAGGTATTCTAAAGGTGGGATTTTGCCTCTGCAACGTACGCAGCGTGTATCATGAGAGAGAGAGAGGAAGTTATTTTTAAAAGCTTGTTTTAGATGTCTGTTTGTTATAAGCCTATCAGTGGTAATAGCATTGTTATTGTTCGTTAAACAGTTGCTCAGTAACGCCCCTATTGTAACAGTTTCTGCGTGAGATACGCTTACGAGTTGTTTGTGAACTACTGTAGCGAAAGACGAGTATTGATTGTAACTTGAAAGTAACACAAGGTGTTTCGTAAGAGGTTTTATGCATCTAAGCCATAATTGGTATCCCTGTGATGTAACTGATTAAGACATATTAATGGCCTTGTTTAGTTTGCTACACCTGAAATAGAAAGGGGATTCACATCTGAGGTACGATCGAGCAATAAATTAGTATCTGCTATTGTTTGTCACAACTAGGCGAATACATGTAATTTATCAGTGCTATCAATTGACTTTGTAAGACAAGTTGATGTAATTTTAATGTGTGATTCTTATCTTTGTAACAAGGGAATTTTCATGGGGCAATTTTGTTAGACTGTGCCCCATTTGAGTTATGTATGTTATTGTGCTGGTTTCTACTATTTTGCCGTAGGCACATACAAGTCACTTACGTAACCGATGTTCTTCACCTTGTACCTTTTTCTCTTTGTCTAATTTTTATCATTATCTTGTGTATATATACATATATTGTTTGGTTTTAATGTGTTCCTTTTATAGAATACATCAACTGGCACTTTAATTCTTTCTGATTGTATACATGTATGTCTGTTGGATACTAATTGCCCCGCAGGACCCTTTCCTTTATCGAAACCCATTTGTGCACGTGTTTGGCGACGTGACAAGGAGTGCGGGCCATCGGTCCTTACATCAAGCGCGAGAAATCCTCCTCTTGGTGGATTTCGCGATCCTGATGGCTCAAGAACTGAGTGAATGATTCAGACAGTTCACAATTAAACACATACTATGTTACATGCACTAACAATTCATTGTCACTAGTCACAACACCTACCCTGACAATACTAAATCCTGTAGCTACACTCTCTGAAACTGACTCTTGAAAGAGAGAAGTGTAGAACCGGGGAGCATTGTCATTTACATCCAGAATATTCACCAGCAACTGTGTTGTGTTCGAGCGACTTGGACTTCCACCATCTGCAATGTGAAAACTGGCATATAATATTGGTTTGTAGCAATGCTACAGCCCTAGCGTCTGCATACAGATTACAGTGTTCCTCCGTCCATGATCAACCATTCTGATACGATCATTTCAGCGTGTCATGACTGGTTCCAACAGATCAGTGAGTCACCATGTGGCTGGTCAGCTGGCCTCCCTACTCTCTCCTGCTATTGCACAGCTCACTCTAAGCCCAGTCATGCTCTGCCTTTTGCTATGTGAGTTTAATTGCTGTTATGTTCTATAGATTGAGACTCTCCTTCAATCAATGTGTGTGACAAAAAACAACAATGACAGGAAACACAAACAGTACAAACATACTAACCACAGGTTAATACTTCTTCCCTTGCACCGATATCTTTACAGAGCATTCAGTCAGGACAGGCAATGTTAGATCATACACATAATTATTCAACTGTGTGGAATGCTGAAGGGGTTTCCTTGGAAGCTTAACACTCAAATTTTAACAACTTGAAGAACTTTCCCTCATTCAGAACTTCATAGTGTAGACAATATGTTACTTCCATAAGGATTCAGTTGCATAAACTCTTAAATGGGGCAACAGATTTTCAAGAGTCCACAAACATTTGAATATGTGGACAGCAAGCTACTCCCCTCCACCCAGAAGAGTAATTATAACAAGCAAAATTTCTTTCCCAAAAAAATAAATTCCAAACATCATGTAAGAATAATTCTGACACTCTCCTTTGAACAGTAAGTTCACAAATTGTATATTTAATGCTGTGGCATGAAGATTAATTTACTTTTGACCATTCACATGCTGAAACTTGCATCATCCAAAGACAGTGAGTACCAAATTGTGTAACAAAATGTCACCAGTTTCATTCTGGGAGCTTACCTTGTGCTCTAATCACAAGCCTGTAGCTTCGAAGTGCCTCATAATCTAGCGGTTTCACCAGTGACACCTCTCCACTCACGCTATCAATTGAAAACTGACCCTGTGTATTGCCTCCAATGATGGCATACCTTATTGCTGCATTGTTGCCTTGGTCAGCATCCACAGCTCTTACATGGAAAAATGTCATACATCACACTCAGTTCAGAAAATCATTCATGAATAAACATAACATGTAGACAAAAGACACACTGAAGTGTAAATTTCTAATTAAGGAAACATCTTAGAAGCTGAGTTAATTCTGTTGATGTAGTACTGGGCAATGGACTGGACATACCAGGAATTGTGGTTTATTCCCTACTACAGCAAGAGATGTTTCTCTTCTCCAAAATGTCCAGACCTCCTCTGGGACCCACACAGCCTCGTATTCAATGGAAACCAGGGGATCTTTCTTTGGGAATAAAGTTGCTGAACCCTTACACCCATACACTGCTAAGGTTAAGAACAAGTGGAGCTATACCTCCATTCCACCTCATGCCTTCACACTATACACAGCAACTTCACCTTTCCACATTTTAGGCTTGTTTACTGTAAACCATGAGAGGAACAGAGGTACGAACGTTCAAAGAATATGCTGAAAACTGATTGAAATAGGGAACTCCCACAAATTTGTAGTCTGATACT